>ERZ779861.3623-NODE-3623-length-12557-cov-4.137578_pt1 | contig 12557 bp, 10 predicted proteins | sample MGYA00511558_ERZ779861 | MGnify/ENA primary metagenome ERZ779861 (study PRJEB29588, sample SAMEA2163432) | human gut metagenome | biome: human gut; feature: human-associated habitat; material: faeces | place: Denmark | collected 2008/2010 ... | reverse complement strand
TTGAAAGCGCCGTATACCGAACGGTACGTACGGTGCTGTGAGAGGACGGCGGTTAGTCACCGCCTCCTACTCGATTCATGGGCATAATTTCTACAGTATCTAAGCCACTTCGCTATTCGCGCCTCGGGAGAGTGCGTGTGCACCCCGGTGCCCGGGGCTTACGCCCTTACGTTGTGGCGGGATAATGAGTGCTACGGTAACACCTCGGGGCTCGGTGTTACCGGGATTGTGTTTGATGGTTACTGTTCACACCTAACAGTGTGACCAGCAGCGCTTGATGTACGAATATGAGTACACTTGCGGATTTTGCTTGATTTATTGGGGAGTGCGTATTATATTAAATATAATGACTATTCAGAACCACTGAGAACAAAAAAGCTGATGCGTCATGCTTGCATGTAAGCAGCAGGTTTTCTTGTTCTCAAGGGGCTCGAATAGAGCCACCCCCACACATATGAGTAAAATTAGCTGCGTAGCAGCGGGAAAGCACGAGCATCGTGCGTTTTTGCGAATGTGCGTGGTTTGGTTCTGAATAGTTACATTATTCCTAGATTTATTTATAAAAACACAACAGGGGAGCTGGTGTTTAGCCGGCTGAGAGTAGACTGGTAGTGTCTTGACCCATAACCTGATTTGGATAATGCCAACGTAGGATAATATCGCACGATTTTTAGGCGGATATACTCATTGGCGGTATATCCGCTTTTGAATGTGTGGGTGATTATGAATAGTTGTAAAGAGATACAGATTAATAATTTTATAGAAAAGCTTAAGTCACGCAGTCCTTTGATTCACAACATCACAAATATGGTTACTATCAATGATGTGGCCAATATTGAGCTGGCATGTGGGGCTAGGCCTATTATGGCTATGGCATCGCAGGAGATGGATGAGGTCACGGGTATCTGCGATGGGCTGAACCTGAATATAGGCACTCCCTCTGAGGAGCGCTTTGAGGCGATGCGCATTGCTGCGAGGATGGCAGCGAAAAAGAACATTCCTATTGTGCTTGATCTGGTTGGTGTGGGCGTGAGCCGCTTCAGGATGGATTTTGTGATGAGCCTGCTTGACGAGGTGCATGTGGATGTGATTAAGGGCAATTTGTCTGAGGTCAAGGCTGTTATGGAGCATGGCAGGTGCGATGGTGGCGTGGAAGTGACCGATACGGCAGCTGAGTCTGATGCAAAGGCGCTTGCGTGCAGGGCGGCCCTGCGATATGGCTGCATCTGTGTGATTACAGGTGAGACCGATTATGTGGCAGAATTATGTGATGAAGCTGATTGCTATGACAATAATGAAAGCAGTCTGATGAGTACTGATGCGACGGGTACCGGTGTGATGGATAATTGTGTAGTGGATGCTGACGGATACACGCATAATTACAGGGTAGGAAGCATCACAGGCGGCCATCCTATGATGAAGCGGGTGACAGGTACCGGATGTATGCTTTCAGGGCTCATTTGTTCATTTGCTGCGGCTGATTGCGATGATAAGTACGGTGCAGTCACAGCAGCACTTAGCTGCATGAAGAGTGCAGGCGCTCTTGCTGCCTCTGATATGTCAGAGCACGGCAGAGGAACAAACAGCTGTTATTTCATTAAGCCCGGAAATGCTGCATACAGGGACAGGCTGATTGATGCAGTATATCATATATGCGATGGTGATTATGAACAGATGTGAATATCGCTATATGACAGACAATTGGTATGCAGGTTATGGGTCTTATATTTGGAAAACAACAGGATAAGAGGTGAAAGGTATATATGAACAAAACTGATTTAAAGCTCTACGCTATTACAGACAGGCAGTGGCTGCACGGAGCGAGGCTTTCTGAGCATGTGAAGCTTGCGATAGAGGGCGGAGCCACTATGATTCAGATCCGTGACAAGGATATTCTGAGTACGGATTCTGATGCAGGGCTTAAGGATGAGTATAATGAGGCTCTTGAGATAAAGAGAATCTGTCATGAGCACAAGGTGCCGCTCATCATCAATGATAACGTGCAGTTTGCAATTGATATAGATGCCGACGGAGTACATCTGGGTCAGGATGACATGAATCCGGCAGAGGCCAGGAAGCTTCTTGGAACTGACAAGATAATAGGAGTTACGGCAAAGACCGTGGAGCAGGCAAAGAAAGCAGAAGCTGATGGCGCGGACTATCTGGGAAGCGGAGCCGTGTTTGGCTCTACCACAAAGCTCAATGCAAAGCCTATGACAAAGGAGCTTCTGCGTGAAATCACGGAGGCTGTCGATATACCGGTTGTTGCAATCGGAGGCATAAATGCAGACAATGCGGTCACGCTAAAGGGCACAGGGATTGCAGGAATCGCAGTGGTAGGAGCGATATTTGCAAGCGCAGATATAAGGGCTGCAGCCAGGGAACTCGCAGAAATATGCGACAAAATTCTGTAATCACAGTATGACAAACTGCTATAACTACAGTAATTAAACAATATTTTGAAGATACTGAACAGTTACGAGAAATGACAACATTCAGTAGAAAGGAGCGTAAATATGCATACAGCACTTACAATTGCGGGAAGCGATTCAAGCGGTGGCGCAGGCGTGCAGGCCGATTTAAAGACCATGCTTGCAAACGGTGTGTTTGGCGAGAGCGTAATCACGGCACTCACGGCACAAAACACCATGGGAGTTGATGCGGTGATGAATGTACCGGCTGATTTTATCGAGGCACAGATGAAGGCTGTTTTTACGGATATTTTTCCGGATGCGGTGAAAATCGGTATGACATCATCGGTAGATACAATTGAGGCGATTGCCGCAGGTCTTGTAAAATATAAGGCAAAAAACATAGTTCTGGACCCGGTGATGGTCGCTACAAGCGGAAGCAGGCTGCTTGAAGAAAATGCCGCAAACACTCTGATGGAGAAGCTTTTTCCACTGGCTGACATCATCACGCCAAATATCCCTGAGCTTGAGGTGATATCAGGCAGACAGATTGAAAGCACAGATGACATCATAGAGGCATCAAAGGCTGTTTATGATAAATACGGCTGTCCGGTTTTAAGCAAGGGAGGTCATTTCACAGACACAGCATGTGTGTGTGACTATTTGTGGGATGGAAAGCAAATCATCACATTTGAGACCAAAAGAGTGGATAATCCAAACTCACACGGCACAGGCTGCACGCTTTCATCAGCGATAGCCAGCGGCCTGGCAAAGGGACAGCCGCTCGAGCAGGCTGTGGATAACGGCAAGCGATATGTCACGGCATGTTTAAAAGCCATGCTTGACCTGGGACACGGCAGCGGTCCTATGAATCATGGAGCGTTAATCTTGAAATAATTACTAATTAATAATACAAATAACAATAAGAACAGGAGAGTACAATGAGTAATTACACAACACAGATGGATGCCGCAAGAAAGGGCATCGTAACACCTGAAATTGAAAAGGTAGCAAAGAAAGAGAAGATGGATGTAGACAAGCTGATGGAGCTTGTTGCAAGCGGAAAGGTAGCTATTCCTGCTAACAAGCATCACAAGTCACTTGATGCAGAGGGAGTTGGAAGCATGCTTCGCACAAAAATCAATGTAAACCTCGGTGTGTCAAGAGACTGCAAGGACTATGATGTGGAGATGCAGAAGGTCATGAGTGCTGTAAAGCTTGGAGCAGAGGCTATCATGGATCTTTCAAGCCATGGCAATACACAGCCATTCAGACAGAAGCTTACAAGCGAATGTCCTGCAATGATAGGAACAGTGCCTGTTTATGACAGTGTTATCCACTATCAGCGTGATCTTGCAACACTTACAGCACAGGATTTTGTCGATGTAGTCAGACTCCATGCAGAGGATGGAGTGGACTTTGTCACACTTCACTGTGGAATCACAAGAAAAACGATAGACCAGATTAAAAAGCACAAGCGTAAGATGAATATCGTAAGCCGTGGAGGCAGCCTTGTATTTGCATGGATGTGCATGACAGGAGAGGAAAATCCTTTCTACGAGCACTATGATGAGATACTTGAAATCTGTGAGGAGCACGATGTGACAATCTCGCTTGGAGATGCCTGCAGACCGGGATGCCTGGCAGATGCAACAGATGTATGCCAGATAGAGGAGCTTGTAAGACTTGGAGAGCTCACAAAGCGTGCATGGGATCACAACGTACAGGTCATGGTAGAGGGACCGGGACATGTGCCGCTTGATCAGGTAGCAGCAAACATGAAGGTACAGCAGTCAATCTGTATGGGAGCACCATTTTATGTACTTGGACCTCTTGTAACAGATATCGCACCGGGCTATGACCACATCACAGCAGCAATCGGTGGAGCAGTGGCAGCAATGAACGGCGCAGCTTTCCTTTGCTACGTGACACCTGCGGAGCATCTTGCTCTTCCAAATGTGGAGGATACAAAGCAGGGAATTATTGCGTCAAAGATTGCGGCTCATGCAGCTGATATTGCAAAGGGAATACCGGGAGCCAGAGATATAGATGATAAGATGGCAGATGCCAGACGTGTGCTCGACTGGGATGCACAGTTTGCATGTGCGCTTGATCCTGAGACAGCTAAGGCTATCAGGGATGACCGTCTGCCTGAGGATGACCACAGCGAGGCATGCAGTATGTGCGGTAAGTTCTGTGCAGTGCGAAGCATGAACAAGGCACTTGCAGGAGAGTATATTGATATATTGTAACTTTTTAGTACAGAAATATGCGATATACTTTAAGGTGAGGTAATAATGGAAAGTAAAAAGAACACTAAAAAAAGAACTCTTTCAATCAGAAAGATTGCCATGGCAGGAGTGCTTGTGGCAGTTGCTGTAGCAGGAAGCTTAATAAGCTTCCCTGTTGCCGGCAGCAAATGTGCACCTGTACAGCACATGGTAAATATATGCGCAGCAGTATTTTTAGGACCTGCATGGGGTGTCGGTGTGGCATTTTGTGCGAGTATCATCAGAAACCTGACAGGACTTGGAAGCCTCATGGCATTCCCGGGAAGCATGGTAGGTGATTTGTGCTGTGGACTGATGTACAGATTCAGCAAAAAAATCATACCGACATGTATTGCAGAGGCGCTTGGCACAGGCATACTCGGAGGTCTGGCAGCGTATCCTCTTGCAAAATACGTGATGCTTATTCAGCCGGAAGGCATGTTTATATACATAGTGCCATTCCTTATCTCTACAGTGGCCGGAAGCATAGTGGCAGCAATTGTCATGCTGATTTTAAAGAAAAATGGAGCACTGACAGTATTTAAGGAAAATCTTGAGTAATATCCAGGGCTATGGCTTTATAAGAAGCTTCATGAGCTCATCCTGACAGATAGGCCTAGAGTAGTGATAGCCCTGAAAACAGGTGACGTCGAACTGCCTGAGATAGCTCTCAAGGCTATCATTTTCTATGCCTTCAATACATATCCTTAAGTCTGCGGCATTGGCAAAATTAATCATTCCGATTACAAGTGCCTGCTTCTTTTTCTCCTCGAGAATGTCTTTAACAAAGAACATATCTATCTTGATACCCTCTACAGGAAGCTCAAGCATCATCTGAGATGAAGAGCTTCCTGTGCCATAGTCATCCATAGTGATGTGGATTCCGGCTTCCCTGAATGCAGTGACGGTTTTCTTTATCATAGATATAGGCAGATCTCTGCATCGCTCTGTAATCTCTATCCATAGCTGTGAAGGTGGAAAATCATACTCTTTAAGAATTGCCAGAGTATCTTCCACAAAACATTCCTTTTCAAGCTGCTCTGAGGATGCATTTACATTGATGAAAAAGCCCGGTTTTATCTTTGCAAATTCACTGGCTGCGCTTATTGCAGTTCTCATGATATAATTTCCGAGCTCATACATAGCAGGGGTATCCTCAAGCCAGTCGATAAACAGTCCGGGTGGCACCGTGCCAAAAGGCTCCTTTTTCCAACGCACCAGAGCCTCAGCACCCATTATTTCACCATTGCAAGCCTTTACAATGGGCTGAAACTCTACAAAAAAGCCATCACAGCTATTGATAACCGACTGATGAATGATTTTCATGATATCTATATGCGAGCTGCCATTGAACCTGACCATATCATTGAAAAATAACAAATCAGGGCTGTGAAGCTCCTTCGCGCGGTCTAGAGTGTATTCCACCTTGCTGATGACAGTTGAGGTATCACCATCATAATCCTTGAGAATCAGACACGCAGCATATATATCAAACTCAAATTTAAAGCATTTAAAGAAATACATGGACTTTATTGTATCGGCAATTTTTTGATAGAAGGCCTTGGCCAAGGCACGGTCTGCTTCCTTTACCACAAATACAAACTTGCAATTATTCATATAGTAGGTAGCGGTGCTGCCATCCATCATGTCGATGAACTTGAGCGCAAGCTCACGCTGGATTGCAGTGTTGAAATTGGAACCATACAGTATATTGAACTCATCTATATGACCTATCTCCACCTCGATTATGGCTACAGACCTGTTTTCCATGATATAGCCGTTGATGTCTCTTTCAAACTTTGACTGACCATAAAGATATGTATATGGGTCGATATCCGGAAGGGTATTTTCGTTTCTGAGCACGAGGACATGGTAGCGGTGTCCGTCATCACCGGTAAAAATATCAGAATAAAATCCCATCATATATTCTTTGGTATGCTTTCCCATGCGGACATAAAATATATCATCCGGTTTTTCACCATTTAAGCGATAGCGGATTTCCTGCTTATATTCCGGCAGGTCAACGTCGTTGACACAAGAGCTCAGCTGTTCAAAGAAGCAGGTATGCTCGCCGGCTTCAAAGCCGAAAAAATCAGCTGTCTTATCCGGTACGTATGATAAGTCATTATCCAGGTCGGTGATGATAGGATATATCCCGTCTGATAATTCTGAAATTTTATCAATAAATTCCTTGTATATCGTGTGTTCTATCATAAATTAAAACTCCATATGTGTATAATGCACAAAATTCTTTTATTATTATAGCATATGTATACATTATATACAATAAGTTAGTTGGGCTCTGAAAATGAAATTTAGGTATGAAGCATTAATATAAATTAATGATTTTAGTGTGTCATTTATATATTTGAAGGTATACTGATGACTGAAATATACCATCAGCTGCTTCAAATGCAACGTCACCATCATATTTGCCGGCAACAGAGCGGATGGATGACAGACCTATACCATAGTCGTCCCTCTTAGAAGAACGGTATTTTCCGTTTTGGATGGTAACATGTCCGTCAAAGCTGTTGTCCATAGTAATAATAAGTGTCTTATAGTGTACGTGGGCATGCAGTCGGATAAAGTGCGATGATTTCTCGTTCAAAGAATCAGAAGTATCCATGCGTCTGCAGGCTTCTATAGCGTTTTCTATCAGATTTCCAAATACCAGGCACAGGTCATTGTCCAAGGCCGCATCATCGGTTTCCGGAACAATAAGCTTTGTCTCAAGAGCGATATTTTCATTTCTGCATATGGCACTATAGTATGACAGAATGGAATTGACTACCCTGTTTTCGCAATAGCTTGCAGGCGCAGATGGTATGCTGTGGATCAGGGCATCCAGGTATTCATTCAGCTGTTTATTTTCAGTGTTTGCGAGGCCTTTTATTGCAACCAGCTGGTGACGCAGATCGTGACGCTGCTTCTTAAAAAGCTGTTCGTTTGTTGTGATGAGCGAATTATATTTCTTCTGCTCCAACAGGGAATGCTCAAGGAGATTCATATCGAATATGAGTCTTTCATTCTCACGTTTTATCATGAGCATATCGCTTATATTAAGCCCCATTATAATTCCCATGATTATAATGAAAAGCAGAGTTCCAATCTGGTACAGTAATGACAATGAGGCCACAAATTTTAAATGATAATTGATTATCTCAGCACATGAAGCAAGTGCCAGTATGAATACCGGAACCATCAGCCGTTTTGCCCTGCTGTTTTGGCTACGAACAGCCTCAAGGATGATGTATGCAGTCAGGAAGCAAAGTATGAGAGGCAGAATGACATGGAACACGTACATGCTCTGGGATAGTGCAACCGTACCGCTAAGCTGTAAGACACAAGCGACAAGGTCAAGCACGGTGAGGAGCTTCGCGATAGCTATAATTGGCTTGTCATTCTTAAAACCAACTGCAAGCCTGCAGAAATACAGCAGCGGAATCATCTGCGAGAAAAGCCCTATAAAAGCACACAGATACAGCAGTGTAGGGTTTTTGACTATGACACCTGTATAGTTGCACTCGCCGATAGACCACATGCCGGCCATGAGTGAGAAGAATCCAAAATGAAATATCATCTTGCAAACCTCTTTATCGTAGTATAAAAGCATCAGCGAGATAAATATAAACAAAACACCTGCGGCAAGCTCAAGCAGTGCTATAAAGAATGACCATTTATTCAGCTTTAACAGAGTGAAAAATAAGGATTTGTATGCTCCGTAGATAGGAGAATATACCGTAAGCGAGCTTCTGGTAACTGGAGACAGATACTCTATGCGAAGCTCTGTATCACCCGAATGACCGTCAGTGCCTATCAGGTACCCCTCGGTTGCGGGATCCTTCATATAGGATGGATAGTTTTCGGTCCTGCCAAACTCATATATGAGTTCATCGTCCAGATAGACCTTCGCAGGGGAATAGACAGTTTTTATGTAGATTGGATCATCCTTGTTCAGGTCGATATGTGTGGTGACGGTGACATGTGTGCGCGGCGAAAGGTGCTTAAAGGTATGTGGAAATGTGATTTCTTCTTTATCTGAATCCGAGCCATCCACTACAGCATAGGCAGAACTTACGATAGTGGCTTCAGGATAGCTCGCCTGGCTCATAATCATGTTTTTTGAGGAAAGAAGCAGTATGCAAATCAGTGTAAGCAGTATAATTGTCAGATAGGGAATATTTCGTATAGCGCTAATTTTTTTCATAATCCGGGCTCCTTGCAGTGTATTACTTTTGACAGTCTAGCTCATATCAAATCAATAGGAAAGTGCCTTATTTAAGCCCTCTGGTGTGATCAAAGTAGTATCTCTCCAGAGCCTTTTTGGCTTTGCCGGAGAGCTCTCTCTTGATAGGGATATTTGTGTCATCGGCCATCACGAAGCATTTGAGTGAAGTATCAATGCGTGTGACATACGACAGGTTTACCGCGTAGCTTTTGTGCGGCAGAAAAAACAGCTCAGCGGGCAGCTGATCTGAAAGCTCTGAAAGCTTCTCATAGCAGCTGATTTCCTCATTTTCTTTTAAATGTATGAAAATCTGCCTGGCTCTCTGCTCTATGTACATGATATCAGAAAGGGCAAGCCTCTCCATACTCTTGTTTCTCTTCACATAAAGAGATGGGGCATCGGATTTCTTCAGCATGGCAAGGTGAAGAATGTTACTTAGCTCAGCTGCCGAAACCGGCTTTTCGATATAGCCGATGGCAGACAGCCTGTAGCTTTCCAAGGCATGCTCCGTGCTTGTTGTGATGAAAGCAACCGGGATATCGGCATCTGTCTCACGGATTATGGAGACAGCCTCGATGCCGGTCATGGAATCTTTCATGTATATATCCATGAGCAGCAGGTCATACTTTCCGTACTCATATGAGGCAAGAAAAGAATCTGCATCAGTAAAGACAGTGTATGTATTTTGGATATCGCTGTGGTTGAGAATATCACAAAGCAGCAAGGTCTCTGCAGCTTCGTCCTCGCATACAGCTATATTAAGTGTTTGTGGCATGTTTATTCCTCTGTAGAATGTGAATGATTATAAATAATCATAATATAATATGAAATAAATATCAAATAAATATTGCTATTAAATATCCGAAATGCTAATATAATTATCAGCAGTTAATTAATTATTTTAAGGAGGTTTCAGTTATGAAATACTGTACAAATTGTGGCAGGCAGTTAGCTGATGATGAGGTATGCACATGTCGTCAGCAGGCACAGCCACAGGCACCAAATCAGACACAGGACAACAATGCACAGGCAGATAATGCAGCACAGCTGGGACAGTTTAACGGACAGCCGCAGGGCAGCGCACAGGGACAGTTCAACGGACAGCCACAGGGCAGTGCACAGGGACAGTTCAACGGACAGCCACAGGGACAGTTCAATGGACAGCCACAGGGCAGCGCACAGTCGCAGGCGTTTGATAACTTCACACAGCAGGTGAGTGCAGCAGGACAGCAGCTGCAGAATGACAAGAATGTGGCATCTATCATCACATTCTACAAGGGTCTTGTTAAGAAGCCGGCACAGGCTGCAGCAGACTTTGTAAAGAATGCAAATATGGCATCAGGCTTTATATTTATTGGCTTATTTGCCATAGTAGAAGTAGTGCTGTCTGTAGTATATCTGTTATCAAGTGTAATTGGCAGCATAGGCGGCTTTGGATTCTCATTTTACCCGGCGAGCTTCTTTGAGGGAATCTTCTCAGGAATCGTAGGAGAGGCAGTGAGAGTACTCATCCTGGCAGCAGTTATTCTGGTTGTATTAAACGCAGTGCAGAAGGATAAAAAGGTGACATTTGCACAGACACTTTCAGCAGCATGTCTGTATGATGCAGTATACCTTCCGATTATCCTTGTGGCAGCAATCATCGACATAATCCCATTCCAGTTCTTTGGCAATGTGAGCAGTTGGCTGCATACATTTGCGGGTGTAGTAGGATATGTAAGCATATTCTTTGGAGTAAGGGCAATAGAAGAGGATGACAATAAGCTTCCACTCGTGTGTGGACTGGCATTCCTTGCAACAGCCATTGGTTCAACAATTGTAAATGCTATTTTCTAATTTAATATTTGATTTAACATATCTGATTTAATATATCAGAAATAACCGGATCCTGTGAGATTTTCTTGCAGGATCTTTTTTTATTTCTTGCTTCGAATAGCTGATTTTTGCATAATAGAGGATAAATATATCATGGAGGCATAAAGAAGACGATTGATAGCAGAAATAGCTATCATATATCTTACGATTTGTCAAGTACGAGTTTTGACACTTTTTGTGTAAATTGTCGTTGTTATTGCCATGCGCGGAATTGATGTATAATGATAATTAGATTAATTTGTTTAGTTAAAAACTAGCTGAATATATGAGTCAATGATAATATGAATTCTATAATAAGCAGGTTTATAAAACTCGGGAAGAGAGGCACCTATGACGCATAAAATCAAGGTACAGATGTTTGGCAATTTCAGAATGGACTATAACGGAGCACCATTTGTGGCGGAAAAAATGCATAAGGAAAGCCAGTTCAACCGCATGATGCAGGCTTTGATACACTATTCTGACTGCGGAATAGCAAAGGATAAGCTCGAGGAAATAGTAATCGGTGAGCGTGACATAGATGCACCTCACACGGCACTAAGAGTTATTGTATACAAGACAAAGCAAAAGCTCGCACAGCTTGGACTGCCGGGAAAGAACCTCGTATATTTGGAGGGAGGCATATATTACTGGACTCCGGATATAGAGATAGAAGAGGATGCAGCAGAGTTTGAGAAGCTCTATAACGAGGCCTGTGCACTGGAAAAGCAGATGCCACATGAACCGGAGAGTGCAGAGACAGTGTGTGATGAGCGGATAAAGGAAATAGAAGACAATATGCTTGAGCTGTACATAAAAGCACTATATCTGTATAAGGGAGAGTTTTTGGCGGCATATACAGGCGAGACGTGGATAGCACAGGAGGCCAGACGCTATCACATTATGTTTGAGAAAATCATAAATGAAGCTGCGTATATACTGCGAAAGAGAAAACAATTCAAGGGACTGGAGAAGCTCGGAGTATATGCGGCAAAGGTCGACCCATTCAATGAGTGGGAGGAGCTCATCATGGAGGCGATGGTAGAGACAAGGCGCTATGATGAGGCGGAAGAGCTATACACGGATGTCGTGGACTATTATCTCAGGGAGTGCGGTATTTATCCATCTTCAAGACTCTTGGAAATCCTTGAGAAATACAGTAATCAGATGAATCATGCACATGAGATACTGGAAAACATCCAGGAGGGCATGAACGAGCAGGAGGAAACAGAAAGAGGTGGATATTTCTGCAGCTATCCGGTATTCAGAGGAATATACCAGGCGTCCATCCGTATTATGAAGCGCACAAGGGTACCTGTATATCTCATGCTCTGTACTCTGGAGGACGAGGAAGGCAGACAGGTACAGAGCGAGACAAAGATGAACAAGTATTCAAGGCAGCTTAAGAAGTGCGTTGGTGAATCAATCCGCTACAGTGACATATATACCTCGTATGGAAAGGTGCAGTTTCTTATCATGCTCATCGGAATCAAGCGTGAGGACTGCGAGATAGTGAAAAAGAGAATCAACCGCCAGTTCGCAAAGAAAAATCCGAGAGCCGCAGAGAAATGTCATGTGAACAGTATAGTTTGTGAGTTGTAAAGGAAATAGTACAAATAGGTTGGAAAAGCTACAAGGTGATTTTACACGATTAGAGGAAGTACTAATTTGATTATTTTATATATTATGGAGAAAATGTTATGAATGGTAAAGACAAGATATCAGTAATTATTCCATGCTACAATGTACAAAAATACATTATGAGATGCTTTGATTCAATTTACAGCCAGA
>ERZ779861.3621-NODE-3621-length-12572-cov-2.184229_pt1 | contig 12572 bp, 12 predicted proteins | sample MGYA00511558_ERZ779861 | MGnify/ENA primary metagenome ERZ779861 (study PRJEB29588, sample SAMEA2163432) | human gut metagenome | biome: human gut; feature: human-associated habitat; material: faeces | place: Denmark | collected 2008/2010 ... | reverse complement strand
GGGATGCTTGATTTGACGTATACAGGCATGGCATGCAATAAATACGGCTGGTGGTATTTTACAGATGGTATACTGGATTTAGAGTATTACGGCTTAGGTGAAAATGAGTACGGCTTATGGCTGTATGAAGACGGACGGATTGATTTTGATTATACGGGAAGCATCACCGACGGTTTACAGATTTACATCATTCAGAATGGTCATGTTACAGAGATTTCAGAGGTACACTGTAACCTTGATCCGAATGATCCGTATTACAATTATGAATATGCGTACAGAACAGGCGATACATCCGTTATCAAAACAGATGAACAGAAGGCATTTTTTGAAGGATTGTCCGCTTATTTGGATGCTGCATTTGAGTATAATACCCTGTTTGAACAGGAAAAAGCAGTACACGATTACATGGTGTTAAATTCAGCATATGATTATAAAAGTTATCAGAACGGAACCGTACCGGCGGCATCACATACGGCAGAAGGCATATTTGTCTACAAGACAGCGGTATGTGACGGATATGCCAGTGCATTTAAGCTGTGCATGGATATTTTAGGAATTCCATGTGAAACGATTACCGGAACAGCAGACGGTGGTGGACATGCATGGAATGCGGTAATGCTTGATGATGAGTGGTATATGGTAGATGTAACATGGGATGATCCGGTACCGGATACGCCGGGACAGGTGCTGTATGGGTATTTTAATATTACAGATGAAAAAATGAAGCAGGATCATATCTATACAAGTGATATTACGGCAGATGGAACAAAGTATTATTATCTTGGAATGCAGGAAAATTATTTTACAGATGCAGAGATAGATGATTATTATGCTTATATCAGTGAAAAGGCATCAGAAACATCAGGGAATGTTACAATTACGGCAATGGTAGAAAGTACGGATCAGGAAATTGACAGTGAATGGCTGGGTACATTTACAGATTCAGGCAGACTGGAGATTTCATATCGTGAACTGAGTCTTTCAGTTCAGTGGTCAGGGCATATCGCAACATTTACATGGACGTTGAAAAGATAGAAAATATTCAGGAGGAATAACATGGCGTTGTTTATGACACGGAAGAAAAGAGAGCAGATTGGGGATGAGATTGATGATTTACTGATGCGTCAGTATCATCACAGATGTAAGCTCGAAGAGGCACAACAGGCCGGAAACGAAGAACGTGTGCAGTATGAAAAGAATAAGATAGAAGAGGAAGAACTTCAGATTCAGAAATTAAGAAAAAAGCTTGCATAGCAGGCGTGGAGATGCTATGAAGTATTCAATTGTAATCGTTACATATAATCGTTGCGATTTATTAAAAGAGTGTATTACATGTGCGTTGCAGCAGACAATTGCTGCAACGCATATTGTCGTAATTGACAATGCATGCACAGATGATACCGACAGGTATTTAAACAGCCTTTCAATACCGCAGCTTGTACATTACCGGCTGGATCATAATGCAGGCGGGGCCGGCGGCTTTTATGAAGGACTGAAAAAGGCGCATGAACTGGGAGATGAAGCACACATTATAATAGATGATGATGCAATGCTTTCTAAAGATTTTGCAGAACAGCTACTGGACAAAGCACGGAAAAATCCAGAGATACTTGCATTTGCAGGGTCTGTAAAGACAGAGGGCTGTATTGTCCGGGATCACCGTCAGCGGATGAAAAGACCGGGATTCAGAATGGAAAAAATCCCACTGGAGGAATATCAAAAGGAGTCTTTTTACTGTGATACGGCCTCCTTTTGCGGCTTGATGATCCGCGATGAGGTGATTGCGCGGATTGGATATCCGCTAAAAGAAATAGGAGTACCAAAAGCGGAATATTTTATATGGTATGATGATACAGAATACTGTGTAAGAATCCGTGAAATCTCCCCGATTATGGTAATTCCGGCAGCAGTATTAAATCACAAAACGGTGTTTAAACCGATGGACTGGCCAAGGCACTATACATGGAAAGATTACTATGGAATCAGAAACCGCATGCACATGGTGCGTACCCATGGAAATTTGTGGGACTATGTGGTTTTGCGGCTGCTTTTGTGGACGGGCAGCGGTATGCGTAACAGAATATTTGCACTGGTTCATCTGCATCATGAGGATTGGAAAGAAGAAGTATCCATCTATAAGCGGGGAATCCGTGATGGAAAGAAATTTTTAAAAGAGAAACAGAGGTAGAGAAATATGCATAGTGAACAGACGGAACTGCATTTGCAGCATATGATTGAGCGGGCGCAGATGGGAATGCAGGGCGAAGAAAAAGAGATTGAGGAACTGCTTTTTGATGAGGTCTATACGTTAGTTTATACGATTTACAAGGATAAAGAAAAGACACAGAAAGTAGTGCGGACCATTTTGGAAAAGTATGTTGCAAATCTTTCGGAAAGAAAAATTCTGGATGTACATAAAAATGTTCAGGTCTATGCAATTGTGCGGATTTATCAGGCGTTGGGTAAAAAGAACGGGACATTATATACAGCAGCTGAAAATATGAAAGCATATGAATACACCGTTATTGCAGATGATTCAGAATTTGAAAAAATTGCAGATACTTACGCAGATGCGTTCGAGAGCGTACATGCCTATAAAGGCAAACCGGAAGCATTTCAGAATTTAAAGGCAGAAAAGATGATAATGGCTGCTTTATATATGTATGAAAAATGTACTGTCAATGAAATCAGCAGAACCTTAAAAATTGATGAAAGCATTGTGAAAAATGAAATTGCACAGTTAAAGGAATGTATGCTCAAAATAGGAAAGAGCATGGCAGTCAAAGAAAAACGGTCACAGGAAAATGTGCAGATGCGTAAAAAGCATGAGAAAACGCATCCGGGTGATGAACAGGACGAAAAAGGACTGGTCGACTACCTTTTGCCGAATCTGGGAAAAGGAGCAAGAACAGCAATTGATATAGCAGCTTCGGTTGTTGTTATAGCTGTCTATTTTCTGATTTTTCATTAAATGTATTGAAACAACACAAGAATTAGTGTATCATTAATTGATTGCATCTTACAGGGTGCTATATATTGAATTGAGGATAGATTATGAAACTAATTATACAGATACCTTGTTTTAATGAGGCAGAAACCTTAGAGGTTACATTAAATGATTTGCCGAAACACATCGATGGAATTGATGAAATAGAGTATTTGATTATTGATGACGGAAGCCATGACAATACAGCAGAAGTTGCAAAGAAATGGGGGGTGCACTATGTTGTACGCTTTCGCAGGAACAAAGGTCTTGCCAAAGGATTTATGGCGGGGCTGGATGCCTGTTTAAAGAACGGGGCAGATATTATTGTCAATACCGATGCGGACAACCAGTACTGCGGTGCGGATATTGAAACACTGGTCAGACCGATTCTTGACAAAAAAGCGCATATTGTAATCGGAGAGCGTCCGATTGATGATACGGAGCATTTTACACCGTTAAAGAAAAAGCTTCAGCATTTTGGCAGCTGGGTTGTGCGCAAGGCAAGTAAGACGACAATTCCGGATGCGCCAAGCGGATTCCGTGCGTATTCCAGAGAAGCTGCGATGAGAATTAATGTAATTAACGATTATACTTATACACTGGAAACAATTGTACAGTCAGGCCGTGAAAAAATGGCGGTGATGTCAGTGCCAATCCGGACCAACCCCGAATTGCGTGAATCCCGGCTGTTTCACAGTATGTGGGGATATATTAAAAAATCCATGCTGACAATTGTGAGAACCTATCTGATGTACCGCCCGCTATACTTCTTTTTTATGCTGGGAAGTATTCTTGCGCTGGTAGGCGTTGGTTTTTTTGTACGGTATTTTGTATTTTTTTGTTCCGGTGAAGGCGGTGGACATCTGCAGTCACTGATTTTAGCCAGTACCCTTCTGATTGTTGGTTTTCAGACAATTGTGGTCGGGCTGCTCGGCGATGTGATTTCCGCAAACCGTAAGATTTTACAGGATGTACAGTATCATGTAAGGAAAATGGATTACAGCAGACAGGAATGTGAAGATGAAAAATCTTCCGATTTAGTAAAAAATGAGTCAGGGTTATCAGAATGAAAAAAAGACTGCTTATAACAGGTTCGACCTTTCCACGCTATGAAAATGACACCGAACCGAGGTTTATACTGGATTTGGCAAAATATATGAAAGAATACGCAGAGGTGACGGTATTGGTACCGGCAGCGCCTAAAGCAGCAGATACAGAGGTGCTGGAGGGTGTGTCCGTGATAAGGTACCACTATTTTCCGGTTCATTCATTAGAAACATTATGTTATCCAGGAGCAATCGTACCCAGAATCAGAGAAAAGAAAGTCAGGGGCCTTCTGGTTCCCTGGCTTTTTGTGTCATTATGGGTGCATCTTTTTAAAATGAGAAAGTCCTATGACATTGTTCAGGCAAACTGGCTGATTCCACAGGGAATTGTCCAGTCATTCTTAAAAATGCCGTATATTGTGACCGGACATGGCGCAGATGTGACTTCACTGAATCATGGATTGTTAAAAAAATTAAAAAGAAGATGCTTAAAAAATGCATGGGGCGTCACTGCGGTATCCCAGCCTTTGATGGATGTATTGGATGGCATTTATAAGAATGAAAACCAGGCGGTAATTTCCATGGGGTGCGATACTTCACTTTTCGGACGGCAGTATCGTGAAGAAAATTATTTTGGACAGGGAAATCAAAAGGTACTTTTATTTGTCGGACGTCTGGCAGAAAAAAAGGGTGTGTACTATGCCATTGAAGCAATGAGAAATGTAGAAAATGCAATGCTTGTGATTGCCGGTGACGGACCGTTAAGGGAAGAACTGCAAAGACAGGCTGACAAAGTCATGCGGGAAACCGGTAAAAAAATTGTCTTTCTGGGGGCAAAAACACATGAGGAATTAAAAAAAATTTATGCTTCGGCAGATTTATTTGTAATGCCAAGCATTACGGCAAAAGACGGAGATAAAGAAGGCTTCGGGCTGGTGATACTGGAGGCGTTTGCTTCGGGGCTTCCGATTGTGGCAAGCCGCTCCGGGGGCATTACGGATATTGTAAAAGACGGTGTCAACGGCTTCCTTGTTGAAGAAAAGGATGTCAGCGGCATGGCAGAACAGATAGACAGGCTCTTGAAAGATGAGGAAATCTATAATAAAATGCAGATAGAGGCAAAAAAGTCGGCACAGCAGTATGATTACAGGCAGATAGCGGCACGTTATGCACGATTTTTAAAATTAATATGATATCAGGGGTTTGTGAGTGCGCGGCACGTAACAATCCGCAGGTATTATAGCGGAGGGATGCCCCGGCATCATAAAATAGAAAAAATGGAGATTAGAGATGGGGAAATTGGACGAACAGCTGATTCAGCTGATAAATAATGAAATAGAAGGAAAAGGCGGCGGATTTGAGGAGTTTTGTACACTGGCATCCGAAGTGGTACAGCCGGTTGTAAAAAAAGTGTTTCCGAAAAATGAAACCTTGTATAAAAAGGCAGTGAAGCAGATTCTGGTGCGGATGTATCAGAAGATTGAAATGGCGGATATGAACCAGATTCAGGAATGGATGGAGCGGTTTGCGCTGGACGTTCTGGAAAAGAATTATCCAAGGGAAACGGCAGCAGCAAAAAAAAGAGAAGCGCGGCCGGAGCAGGAAACGGTAAAGAATGAAGAAAGTTTACAAAAAAGCGCCCGGACAGAAGAACAGGAACAGGATGAACTCATTGCGGCGGCGATGGCGGCCTTTGCGAAATTGCAGGATGGCCAGCCGGAGGAACAGGTGGAACTGCCGGAAGAAGTGCAGTCTTTTTTTGAACCGGAACAGCCCAAAGAACAGGATTTGCAGGATACGCAGGAATTACAGATAGAAATAACACAGCCGGCCGGTCAGCAGCAGGAAACAGCAGATATCAGCCAGACAGGACCGGCAGCGCAGAAATCCGATGAAAACCCGGCAGGACAGACAGCACAGGAATCAGAAGAACTTTCGATGGAAGATGATGAAACGGAAGACATTGAAGGATTTTCGCTGGAAAGTGACGGGGACGAAGATGACGGAGATGAATTTGAGGAAGAACCGTCAGATGTCAGCAGTTTCTGGAACGACCGCAGCAATGTAAAAAAAATACTCATTGCTGCCATTCCGTGTGTAATAGCAGTTATCGTTGTTGTGGTACTGTTAGCAGGCGGAAAAAAGAAACAGCCGGTATCGGTGAATCACAGTATGTCAACCACGGCAAAACAGACAGAAACAACAACTGTAAGCACACAGGCGCAGCCGTCCTCACAGACACAGACAGCACAGTCAGAAACACAGGAACAGACGGAACGGACGACAGCACATCAAACGGCAGAACAGACGACAAAAAAGACGCAGGCATCAACAAAGAGCAGCACAACAACACAGCGGACACAAAAACAGGACAGCACTGAAAGTCCGGAAAAAACGGATGATTCCGGAGATAACAATACACAGGAAGATACAGAACCAGCCACAGAGGAAAAGACAAAAGAACCGGAAACACAGCGTCCGGCAGAAGAAAAAACAACACCGGAAGCAACGGAGGGCACAACACAGAATAATACAAAAGCAACAATAAAAAAAATCCAGTAAATGGAATATAAAAATGGGAAGCCGCAGTCAGGAGCTTCCCATTTTTGTTCATTATTGCATAAATGGCAAAACTGTGCTATATTTACCAATATATGATTTTAACGTGGGGAAATATGTGGACATCGATACAGTAAAATCAGTTAAATTTTTTAAAATATACGGAGGTTGTGATGAAAGTAGTATTACTTGCAGGTGGATTTGGGACAAGAATTAGTGAGGAGAGCCATCTGAAACCAAAGCCAATGATTGAAATCGGAGGAAAGCCGATTTTATGGCACATTATGAAAGAATATTCCCATTATGGGTATAATGATTTTATCATCTGCTGCGGTTATAAGCAGTATGTGATTAAGGAGTGGTTTGCAGATTATGCGCTTCACAATTCGGATGTGACATTTGACTTTACACAGGGCGGTAAGATGACAGTTCACAATAACTTTTCAGAGCCATGGAAGGTTACACTCGTTGATACCGGTTTAAATACCATGACAGGCGGACGTGTAAAGAGAATCCAGCCGTATGTCGGAGATGAAACCTTTATGCTCACTTATGGCGATGGTGTCTGTGATGTGAATATCAATGAACTGGTGAAGTTCCATCAGTCCCACGGCAAGATTGCAACGATGACATCTGTCAGTGTCGGACAGCGTTTTGGCGTACTTGATATTGATGAGAACAATACCATCCGTGCATTCCGCGAAAAGCAGGATTCTGACGGAAGCCGTATTAATGCGGGATATATGGTATTAGAACCGAAGATTTTTGATTTTATTGAAGGCGATTCCACAGTATTTGAAAAGGCACCGCTTGAAAAATGTGCCGAACTCGGAGAATTAAAGGCATACAACTACAATGGTTTCTGGCAGTGCATGGATACCAAGAGAGAAATGGAAAAATTAGAAGAACTCTGGCAGTCCGGCAAAGCACCTTGGAAGTCATGGGAATAAGGAGAACGACAATGGATTTGAGTTTTTATAAAGGCAAAAAAGTCCTGATTACAGGACACACAGGATTTAAAGGAAGCTGGCTTTGCAGAATCCTTGTAGGCGCAGGCGCACAGGTGACAGGCTATTCCCTGACACCGCCGACCGAGCCGAATCTTTTTTCAATGGCAGATGTCGAAGATAAAATGGAATCTGTCATTGGAGATATCCGTGATTTAGCACATTTAAAAGAAGTCTTTGAAAAGACCCAGCCGGAAATCGTACTGCACCTTGCGGCACAGCCGATTGTGCGCGATTCCTATAAAGACCCGGTATATACCTATGAAACCAATGTTATGGGAACGGTTAACATCTGTGAATGTGTACGTATCAATCCGTGTGTAAAGTCCTTTTTAAATGTCACAACGGACAAGGTTTACGAAAATAAGGAATGGGCATGGGGTTATCGTGAAAATGAACCGCTGGACGGATATGATCCGTATTCTAACAGTAAGTCCTGCTCAGAGCTGGTTACACACAGCTATATCAACTCCTTCTTTAATGATATGCTGGTAGCCGTATCGACCGCAAGAGCCGGAAATGTTATCGGCGGCGGCGATTTTGCCAATGACAGAATCGTACCGGACTGTGTCCGTGCGGCATTAAAGAAAGAAGATATTATTGTAAGAAATCCACATTCCACAAGACCGTACCAGCATGTCTTAGAACCACTGGCAGCATACCTTTTAATTGCGATGAAGCAGTACGAAGACAAGTCTTATGCGGGATTTTATAATGTAGGACCGGATGAGAGTGACTGTATTACCACAGGCAATCTTGTGGATACATTCTGTGCAAAATGGGGCGAAGGTTTAAAGTGGGTCAACAAGTATGACGGCGGTCCTCATGAGGCTAATTTCTTAAAGCTGGACTGCTCAAAGTTAAAGACAACTTTTGGCTGGAAGCCGGTATGGAATTTTGATACAGCGATTGAAAAGAGCGTGGCTTGGTCTAAGGTCTATGCGGCAGGCGGAGATATTCCTGCATGTATGGACGCACAGATAGCAGAATTTTTTGATAAATAAAGACAAATCCGATGAACAACAGAAAGGAATTATAGAATGTTTGAAAATAAGAATGAATTAGAAGCAAGAGAAGAGATTTTATCCTTTGTAGATGAATACTGTAAAAAATATCATGCAAAAAAAGAATATCACGAAGGTGACAGAATTTCCTACGCAAGCCGTGTTTATGACAGTGCAGAAATGAAGAATCTTGTGAATTCCGCACTGGAATTCTGGCTGACAGCAGGTCACTACACAGATGAATTTGAAAAGAAATTCGGTGAATACTTAAATGTAAAGTATGTATCGGTTGTAAACTCCGGTTCATCTGCCAACTTAAACGCATTTATGGCACTGACTTCTCCGCTGTTAGGTGACAGAAGAATTAAAAGAGGGGACGAGGTTATCACGGTTGCAGCAGGTTTCCCGACAACTGTAACACCGGCAATCCAGTACGGTGCAGTACCGGTATTTGTGGATGTAACGATTCCTCAGTACAATATTGATGTTACAAAGTTAGAAGAAGCATGCAGCGAAAAGACAAAGGCTGTCATGATTGCACATACACTCGGTAATCCGTTTGATTTAACTGCCGTAAAGGATTTCTGCGATAAGCACAACTTATGGCTTGTTGAAGATAACTGTGATGCACTCGGTTCTAAGTATAACTATAAGGGCGAAGAAAAGTTCACATCGGATTTCTGAAAAATGTCTGCAATAAAAATCCGGACAACGACAATGCCCCGCCTAAAATTGCCGCCATACACAGACGCGGCAGACGGATTTTCCAGATAATATTGTATTCCGGTGTTCCCATATCACCATGCAGAAAAATAATGCGAAAAATTCGTGCCGGAGATATATGAACATTTCCTGTATTGATATTAAAAATCACTGCCAGTACAAATAAAACCACAAGTAAAATGTATACAACCTGACAGCGGATTATTTTTTTTATCTGCATTTTTTCTCCATTCCAGTTGCTCTATCCGCAAAAGTGCCACACCAAATTAAAATGATGTGGCACTTTTTTACAGACAGATTTTCTGTTTTACTGTAACTTCTTTAAATATGTAAGTTCTGTTGTATTCGCATCAGCATTCAGCATTAAGTTGATGTCGTTAATCATGCTTCCGATTGTATCTGCAATCTGGAAGAAATCCGGTGTTGTACACCATACATTTCCGTCCTTAACAGCCTTCATATCTGAAAGCACACTGTTATAACCTGTAAAATCACTGAGTGTAGACGGCTTTCCGCCTAAACTCCAGATATAAATCACATAGTCTGCATCTTTCGCTTTTTCATAAAAGCTTTCGATATTCATTTCCTGTGTACCGGTCTTATCTGTATTTAAGTCAGAGAAAATGTACTCTCCACCTGCCATATTGACCATCTGTGTAAGATAATCTCCTGCATTTCTGACATAGAGCTTGCCCTTTGAAGTAATATAGAATACCGCAACGGATTTTCCGGTCTTTTCAGCCTTTGAAAGTGTATCTACATAAGCCGCCTGTGCATTATACATGGTTGTGGCAGCATCTTCTTCATTGCAGAGTGCCGCATAGAATTTTGCCCATTCTACACGTCCGAGCGGATTTTCTTCATAAGTAGACTGGTCTAAAATGTAATTAATCCCCAGTTCCTTAAATTTTTCTGCTACATCCGGTTTGCTGGTTAGCATGGTTGAATATATAGCAAGTGTAGGTGCGCCTGCAATAATTGTTTCATAATCCGGTGCTTTGTAGTCGCCTACGTAAGTAAGCTTTCCGTCATCAAACGCTTTCTTTACGCCGTCAATGTACCATGAATCCTTATCATAAGTTACCTGGCTGATATTAGAAAGACAGTTGCTTGCATTCATCAGGGATGTTACCGGTGTTGAAGATACGAGCAGATTTGTAACCGGTGTCTTTAATACCAGTGTATCCGCATCTAATCCTGACGGTGTGGACATTCCTTCCGGAACGAGCAAAATCTTAGACTGCTTTGCCACAATCGCAGTATCTTCATCTCTGTTGGTAATAGTCAGCAGCTTATAACCGCCCTTGTAATACTCTACAGAAAACAGCTTTGCATACTGTAATTCCATTGCATGGTCAAATACAAGCTGTCCGTCATAGCTGCTTTCGCTATTCGTCTGGCTTGTCGTGTTACCGGTTCCGCAGCCGCCCATTGTAAACGTTGCCGCAAGCAGCGTAAACACAAGCATGAGTGCAAGAAATCTTTTTTTCTTCATTTTGTTTTCTCCTTTTCTTTTTCATGAAGTGTTTTGATGATTCCGATATGATCGCAGAAAAGGAGCAGACCTGTCTGTCTGCATAAAAATCAATAGTCTGTTGTTCTCGCAACGACTATTTTAACTCTGCCTGTAAACCGGTCTTCTGACTCACAGATTAACAGCAATACCCGCCTTCCCGGATTTGGTCAGCTAAAAGTAGCCTCCTCCAGTGGCATTATGGATACCGCCTCCCTGTACACAGCAGCGGAACTGTTCAAGAATTTCACTTGATTCCCTGAAATGTAAGCCTGCGCGTTTTCACAAATCTGTTTTCTGCACAGTTTCATTTCGTTTACAGTGATTATTTCGTTATCATCTGGATTTTATCCAACGCTTATTATTCCATAGAATTGATAGAATTGCAAGAAATTTCATTTGTAATTTCATTTGCAATTATTCGTTTTCATTACCCTAAATATTTCGCAATCAGACAATTCATATCGTCATATGTATTCCAGTCTTCTTTTTTGACACCAATACCCGCCTGTACAATTAAATACTGGATATTCTGCATAATATCTTTTGGTGTTTTTCCTGTATTTTCTTTAAACCACTGCTCTGTAACCGAAACAATCTGATGTGCAGCCATATTTCTGACTTTTTGTTCCACTTCAATCATTTCAGCAACTTTTTCTTTCAAAACCGCATCATCGCTTTTTTCATCAATAATGTACTTTAGCGCATGTGAATAAACCGGTCCACTTTTAATACCACCGCCCGTTTCGTATGCTTTATCCAATAACTCCAGCAGTCCGTTGGCGGCAAGCTTATCTCTATCCCATTTCTTGACCCCTTTACTGATATTACAGCACTGCTCTATATCTATGCCCATTTTCAACTTTAAAATCATTTCCAGTAAATCAACAACTATCGGTGTAATTCCTCTGATAAAATCCGCATATTCTTCCTTTAAAACTTTTATACGCAATACGCACGCATATTCAAACAGCCTCATTTTTCCTGCATCTTTAACCGGATAAATATCAAATTTTTCACAATTCATCAAACGACTGATTTCCTTAAAATTAAGCTTCATACGCAAATCCGCTATCTGTAACAGCATATAAGCTTTGTCACTGATTTCTTCTTTAATTTCCGTGCCTAATTCCAATGCCGCATGATAATCATATGCTGACAAATGTTTCTTTATCATGTCTATTTTCAGCAGCTTGACCAAATTCATGCACCGCACTTCTTCACACCGGTTCTTACTGCCTTCTTCATTATCCTCGTCCAACTGCCAGCTTTCTTCCACATCATAAGCATCTCTGTTCTCATAATCCGAGTTCATTCTTTTCAATGGCGTACTTACCTGAATTGCCTTAAACCGGTACTCTGCCAGTGTTGCCATAATAAGCAGGGCACTTTTCATTGCCGGTGTTCCCGATGCCATATTTACCAGCAGTTCATCTTCTGCCGTCATCTGTTCACTGATTTTTTTTATTTCATCGTGAAATATTTCATAGTAGACATCATATTTCTGTACATCAACAAACTCCGGATTTTCTATTACCCGCACTAAAAAATTATGATGCAGTAATTCCCCTAACAATTCAATACATTTAACATATCTGTTATCTTCACGATGTTTTTCCGTCATTTCTTTTGACAAATATAAAACCACCTCGTCCGGCTGATAATGTCTGCAAATATGCAACATAGAACCATCACTGCAATATTTTATCGGATCTGTACCGCCTACCGGTGAAA
>ERZ779861.3616-NODE-3616-length-12585-cov-3.150279_pt1 | contig 12585 bp, 10 predicted proteins | sample MGYA00511558_ERZ779861 | MGnify/ENA primary metagenome ERZ779861 (study PRJEB29588, sample SAMEA2163432) | human gut metagenome | biome: human gut; feature: human-associated habitat; material: faeces | place: Denmark | collected 2008/2010 ... | reverse complement strand
ACATCCGCAGCCGCAGGAGCATTCGTTTTCGTCGCAGCAGCAGTCGTCTTCGCAGGTCTCGGGTTTCGGCTTTTCAATCTTCGCGCCGCAGTGAGGGCAGAAGGAAGCTTCCTCGGATACTTCATTGCCGCAGCCTGCGCAGATAACTACCTTCTTGAGCTTTGCGATTTCCTTCTTTGTGTTTTCGATATCGGCTTTTATCTTGTCAGCCTTCATAATGAGGGAAGCGATATCGGAGGTGTGGTCTGCGCCGGTGCTCTGAGCTTCGTAGAACATATAACCGATTTCTTCAAATACGCTTGAGAGCTTAGCTTCGTTTGTCTTAACGTTGATGCCGAGCCTAGCGATGTTTGTGAGTTCTCCGGTCTTTTTTACGGCTTTGTTTGCAACGTCGGTAGCGTTACGCTTGAATTCTTCAAAAAATGACATGATTAAATTCCTTTCGTATATATAAATGTTGGTTTGCTTTCATGCTCCTATTATACACCCATCCGAAGATAAAGTCAATTAAAAGACAGTAAATTTCCGAACGACAGTATTAGATATTGCGAAATTCGGTTTTAGTATATTTTAATCAAAAAGAGGCACAATATTAATGCGAGATTAAACCGAATAAGGATATATGTTTATGGAAAGCAAGGTTTATAAAAGATACGCTAAAGCAAGGGCGAAAAAATCCCCGCTCATTAAAAACTGCGTCTGTGCATTTCTCATCGGCGGACTCATCTGCACGGCGGGACAGGCACTTCTGAATCTCTATAAATACCTCGGAATAACTGAGGACAACGCAGGCACGCTGACATCCGTTACGCTGATTTTCATAACCGCACTTCTCACAGGTCTCGGAGTGTTCGACAACATATCAAAGCACGCGGGCGGTGGAACTCTTGTGCCGATAACAGGATTCGCGAACGCTGTTTCCTCATGCGCTGTCGACAACCGTTCTGAGGGGTACATCCTCGGCGTGGGAGCGAAAATATTCACGATAGCCGGTCCTGTCATCCTCTACGGAATATCGGCGGGAGTGGTTTACGGAGTGATATACTGGCTTATCGGCTTTATATAATGTGCGGTACTTGAAAAATCCTCTTGACTGGGATATAATAATGTCGTATACCAACGTTTGAAAAGAGGACTCTCATGAGAGAAAACTTCAAGATAGGCTTTTTTGATTCCGGAGTCGGCGGTATCTCGGTAATGTCATACGCCAGAGAAGAAATCAAAAACGCCGATTACATATACTATGCCGATACCGACCATGTTCCGTACGGAAAAAAGAAGCCGGAAGAGGTTGTGCGGTACAGTGAGGCGGCAGTCGGATGTCTCGTGGAGCACGGAGCGGACATTGTGGTTGTGGCGTGCAATACAGCGACGAGCATGGCGATAGATACGCTGAGAAAGACCTTTTCCGTTCCGATAATCGGTATGGAGCCGGCAGTAAAACCCGCGTCGGTCAAGCACCACGGAGAGAAGATTCTTGTGTGCGCTACTCCACTCACGATAGCCGGAGAGAAGCTGCACCACCTCATTGACGAAAACTACGCGGGATGTGCTTATCCTACACTTGCGGCATTGCCTGAGCTTGTAACTCTCGCGGAAAACGCCGTGTTCGATATGCCGACAGTCACGGCTTATCTGAAAACCGTCATTGACACAAGCGAAAAATACGCGGCGGTTGTGCTCGGCTGTACCCACTTTGCCTATTTCCGCGACAGCTTCCGCGCTCTTCTCGGAGATATTGATATGATAGACGGAACCGAGGGAACTGTGAACCGCCTTAAATATATGATGGAAAAAGAGGGAATATCCCCCGATTCAAATGGAGAAAAAGAAAAGGTCGAGTATTTTATCTCCGGCAGAGGAGTGACTGATCCAAAGACGCTCGAATACTATTCTCTTCTTGAAAAAAGAGCGCAATACAAATAATATCATCGGTTTTTCAGAAAAAAAACACATTGCCGTTAATCTGTTATAAAATTGATAAATTATAATAACGTCACAAAACAACAGAGGAGACGGAATAATGAAAAATACGAGATATAAGAAGCTGCTCAGCGTGGTTATTGCACTGCTAATGCTTACGTCCTGTGCGACAAACGCTACGAATACAGAAAGCGATATCGCAGCGGAGCAGAATAATACCGCGGAAAGCACATCGACAATCAATCCCGAAACGGAAACCACCGACGGCGAGTATTATCCCGAAGCAAAATATTCCGACTTTGATTTGAATACATCTGTTTCCGACAGCGCGGTTTACGTTACTCTCAGCGGAAGTCAGGCGGAGACAACGGGAGAGCTTGAAGTCGGAGACGGATACATTAAAATAGAAAACGGTGGGGATTACGTTCTGAGCGGGGACTACAGCGGACAGATTATAGTTGAATCAGAGGAAAACGTACATCTCATCCTCTCGGGAGTTACGATTTATAACGCCATGGCTCCGATATACGTAAAATCCGCGAAAAACGTGTGCATCACCCTCGCGACAGGAACGGTGAATACGATAAGCGACAACTCCGAGTACACGTATGAGGACGGAGAGAACGAACCCGCGGCGGCTGTATATTCCAAAGCTGACTTGACGATAAACGGCGACGGCGAGCTTATTGTAAACGCAAACTACGACAAGGGAATTCACTCAAAAGACGACCTCAAAATCATCTCCGGCAAAATTACAGTGAATTCGGTAGGAGACGCGATAAAAGGTAAGGACTGCCTGCTCATCAAGGACGGAGAGATAACAATAACCACAGGCGTTGACGGACTTAAATCTAACAACGACTCAAACGAAGAAAAGGGATATGTGATAATCGAAGGCGGAAAGATTAACATATCGGTAGGAGACGACGCGGTTCACGCTGAATCATCGCTTATCGTGTACGGCGGCGAGATAAACATTACGGAATGCTGCGAAGGACTTGAAGGCAAAAAGGTCGAGATATACGGGGGAGATATAAACATTGTGTCCTCCGACGACTCGATTAACGCAGCTTCCGGCTCTTCTGGAGATACAGACTTCACGATTCCCGACAGAGATTTCAATTTCAGCAAATTTAACTCGGGAGACGGACAAACGCCACCCACAAAGCCTGACGGTGAAAACACGGACGGAACAAGACCCGAGATGCCGAGCGGAGATTTTACACCGAGCGACGGACAGACTCCTCCCGATAAGCCTGACGGAGACAGCACCGGTGATGATTCCACAAGCTCAGGCTTTGGTAAAGGCGGTTTTGGCGGATTCGGAGGCTTCGGCGGAGGCGGAAACGGCGGATTTAACGAACATGCTGAGGATGGAGTGTACATCAAGATATTCGGCGGCAACATTACACTCAGCGGCGGAAACGACGTCCTTGACTCAAACGGAACTCTTGAAATCACCGGCGGCACTATAACGGTCAACAACCCGAATATGGTAGTCTACGGCGAACCCGATTGCATAATCGACGTAAACGGAACTGCAACGGTAAGTGGCGGTACATTCATCGCATACTCCCGCGGAGCAACTTCGGCTTCACAGGCGTTCACCGTACCTTATATCACTTCGTCAGTTACCGAAAGCGGGGTAAGCGTTACGGTAAAAGACAGCAGCGGGCAGACCGTTATAGAGATAGCGAGCGCGGAAAAGTGCAGCACTCTCTACATCGCCTCGGATATGCTCACAAGCGGCGAGACGTATACTGTAACAATAGGAAGCACAACCACTGAGGTAACAGCTCAATAAACATAAAAAATCCTCCGAATGCTCATTTAGACGCAAAACGGAGGATTTTATTTTTGCTTACGCGTTTTTCAGAATTTCAACTACAATGTCCCAAAGTCTCGCGAGAGATGAAACCGAGAGAACTTCGTCGGGGGAATGGAGATTCTTCACGTCGGGTCCGATTGAAATCATGTCCATGTCGTCTTTCTTAGCCTTGAGAAGTCCGCATTCAAGTCCGGCGTGGATTCCGATTATCTTCGCGTCGATTCCGAAGAGATTCTTTACCGAGTCAAGGTACAGCTTCTGCATTTCCGAGCCTTCGGTGTAGTCCCATCCGGGGTATCTGTCGGTGTGCTTGACCTCGGAGTTTGTGAGCAGAGCCGCGCATTCGATTATGTTCTGCATGTCGTCCAGTCTCGATTCAACGGAGGAACGGGATGAAACGACAATCTCAAATCCGTTTTCCGCTTTTCTGATAACGGCGAGGTTTGATGAAGTCTCAACAAGTCCGGGGACGCTTCTGCTCATCGTGCGAACTCCTGTGGGGAGAGTCTTTAACAAGGCGATAAGCTCGAGCGAACGGCGGTTTGACATAAACGATTCGCATTTTACGGGAATGGCTGTCACCTTGAATCCGTTGTCGTCTGACACAAGCTCTCCGCGGATTTTTTCAGCTTCGGAGGTGAGCGCGTTCATGAAGGCTTCGTTGTCCTTTACTGCAACAGCGGCATGGCATTCACGGGGAATAGCGTTGTCACGGTTTCCGCCTACGATTTCGGACACACGGATGTCACTGTCCTTTGCTGCGGCGTAGAGAAGTCTCGCGATAACGGCAACCGCGCCTTTTCTGCCGAGGTTAACGTCAGCTCCGGAGTGACCGCCGAACAGTCCGCCTACCTCTATCATGACGGAAGAATATCCCTCGGGTAAATCTTCTTTATCAGCGTCAAAGAAAATATGTGATCTCACACCGCCCGCGCATGATACAGTGGCTTCGTATTCGCCCTCGGAGTCAAGGTTCACAAGGCGCGAGGACTTCAGCACGGACGCGTCAAAGCCTCTCATGCCTGAAAGTCCCGTTTCCTCTTCTGTAGTGAAAAGGCATTCAAGCTCCGGATGCGGCAGGTCGGAGTCAAGTATCGCAAGCATTATCGCCACTGCCGTACCGTCGTCCGCGCCGAGAGTAGTTCCGTTCGCCGTGAGAAGGTCGCCGTTCAAAACAAACTCGATAGGGTCGGTGAGAAAATCATGCTTAACGCCGCGGTTGGCTTCACAAACCATGTCAAGATGTCCCTGAAGCATGAGCGGAGCGTGGTTTTCGTATCCGGGAGTGGCTTTAGCTCTTACGAGAACGTTACCTGCGCCATCAATTGAAGCTTCGTGTCCGAGAGAAACGGCGGTGGAGCGTACATATTCGGCGGCGGCAGCTTCATTTCCGGAACCGCGCGGAATGTCCGAGATTTTTCTGAAATATTCAAAAACCTTTTTTGGTTCAAGTTCTGCGTATGTCATATATTTTTACCTCCAAAAATCATATCCAGTATGAATTATATCACCGAAATGCCGACAAATCAAGAGGATAGAACGTCACAAGTAAATTTTTGTCCGGCTGTATTTATTTACTGATGCATTTGTGATATAATTATAATGAAAGTTTATTATGGAGACTTATGTCTATGGGAAAGATTTCTGATTTGATAAAAGGTATTGCGACGGGTGGGGAAAAGCGGTTCAACTCAGCCGTGGTCTTAGCTTCCGGAAGCGGGAAAAGATTCGGCGACGACACGGCGAAGCAGTTTGTTCTCCTTGACGGAATACCTGTGTTCATACGAAGCCTTATGGCGTTTGAGAAAAGCAAAGAAACCGACGAGATTATTCTTGTGACAAGGGAAGCCGATATCGTAGGATGCCGCAACCTTGCAAGCGAGTACGGTATCACAAAAGTCACTCGCGTTGTTGCGGGAGGAGATACACGTCAAGACTCCGCAAGGCTTGGTTTTGAAGCCGTGAATCCTGAATGCGATTTTGTAGCGATACATGACGCCGCGCGATGCCTTGTGACGCCCGAGATGATTGACAAGACCTTTACCGAGGCGTACATTGTAGGTGCGGCTGCGTGTGCGGCTCGAGCTACGGATACCATGAAAAAAAGCGACTACGCCGGAAACATTACAGAGACTATTGACAGAGACAACGTGTGGAACGTCCAGACTCCGCAGATATTCATGGCGGAAATGTACCGTGCGGCGGCGTATACTGCGAAGAAGGACTTCGTTTCCGCGACAGACGACTGTATGCTGTGCGAAAGGTTCGGTTTCAAGATAAGGCTCGTAGACTGCGGCAAGACGAACATGAAGATAACATATCCGGAAGACATAGCCGTAGCGAAGGCGATACTCGACTACCGTGCGGCAAACAAAACGGAGGGTGAAATATGAGGATAGGACACGGATACGACGCGCACCGTTTCTGCGAAAACAAGGAGCTTGTGATAGGCGGGGTCAAAATCGAGAGCGAGCTTGGACTTTTGGCTCATTCCGACGGAGACGTTCTCGTACACGCGCTGATAGACTCCCTTCTCGGTGCGGCAGGCGAGCGCGACATAGGGTACAATTTTCCCGACAGCGTGGGCGAATACAAAAACATCGACAGCTGCATCCTGCTTGAGAAAACCGCCGAGATACTGAAAAACGACGGATTTGAGATAGAATACGCCGACATGACGATAATCGCGCAGAAGCCGAAGCTGAACCCGTACCTTACCGCGATGCGTGAGAAAATGGCTGCGGTTCTCGGAATACCTGTACAGCGGCTTAACGTGAAGGCTACGACGGAAGAGAAAATGGGATTTACCGGACGCGGAGAGGGAATATCAGCCCATGCGGTATGCCTTCTCAGAGAAAAAAGTACGCCGGAAACTCATACATAAAAGCACAAGCCTCCGGCGCTATGTTATCCCGAACCGCTTAAGTCCATGAGTAAACGTCCTGTTATTTCGACACAGCCTACTTTAGCGGAGCGGGGAATACTGTTTAAGACGGCATTGCACCGTCGATATCAGTTTATACCGCCTGACCCGAATTTGCCAAAGAGCGGACTATTCTTGTGAGGCGAAAAAAGCCCGAAAAAATTCTACGAACGGGATAGAGCTGCCCATATAAAGCCGAAATCCTAACGATAATACAAAAAAACTTTCAGGAGAAAAAATTATGAAGATAAAAACCTCACCGTCGCTTCTTGCCTGCGATTTTCTGCACCTTGCCGATGAAGTAAAGCGTGCCGAAGAATCAGACTGCGATATGCTTCACTGCGACGTAATGGACGGAATGTATGTGCCGAACATCAGCTTTGGTTTTGATATAATAAAGAAGATTCATTCGATAACCACACTCCCGCTTGACGTACACATGATGACCGCCGCACCGCAGAAATATATTGACGTGCTTCACGATGCAGGAGCCGCTTCTGTGACCATCCACCACGACGTTATGCCGAAGGAGGAGCTTATTGAAACACTTAAATATATCCGCTCCCTCGGAATGAAAGCCGCAGTGTCGCTGAAGCCTGCGTATCCTGCCGCCGACGCGTTTGACTTTGTTCCGTACTGCGACATGATACTTGTTATGACTGTAGAACCAGGATTCGGCGGACAGAAATTCATGGACTCCATGCTTCCGAAAATCAGGGAGATTCGCGAATACCTCGACAAAAACAAGCCCGAATGCGATATCGAGGTAGACGGCGGAATAGGGGAGTTCAGCATAGCCGACAGCGCAAGAGCGGGAGCAAACGTGTTCGTCATAGGCACGGCGTCGTTCAGAGCGGAGGACATGAAAGGCGCGCTTGACAAGCTGGTGTCGATAGCAGAGAGGTCCTCCGCAAAGTAATGTAAACCGTTTTACACACGTTTTTCGCCGGAATTACAGGCAAATTGCCTCGGTTACGCGAAAAATAAGTGCGCTTGTCAAAAATGGCGGAAAGTGCATGATTCGTCGGTGCTAATTCTATATGAATTCACAAATCAAAAATTGACGCCAGCTGTTCAAAATCGGGCGAAAATATGGTATAATACTAAAGAAGAATGCAGTTTAATCTGCTCGGTTTATTAAAATAAAATATTATGATGATACAAAGGGGTATTATATGAGTGACAGCTTATTCGGAGAACTTTCGGTTATCGGAATGAAAGGTTGTGATAAGTTCATCAACCAGGTCGATTACTATCTTCGTGAGTGGCGCAGCCATGATGACGACAGCACGTTCATCAACACCGCTGACTGCCCGAGATTCGGTTCGGGTGAGGCAAAGGGTATGCTCCACAACTCGATGAGAGGTCACGATGTATACATTATCTGTGACTGCTTCAACTACGGCGTGACATATCGTATGTACGGCAAGGAAGTACCCATGAGCCCCGACGATCATTTCCAGGATCTCAAGCGTGTAATAGCGGCTATCGCGGGTAAGGCAAGACGTATCACTGTTATCATGCCCATGCTTTACGAAGGCAGACAGGACAAGCGTTCATCCCGTGAATCCCTCGACTGCGCTATCGCTCTCCAGGAACTCGCTAACATGGGCGTATCCAACATCATCACCTTCGACGCGCACGACACAAGAGTTTCAAACGCAATTCCGCTCACAGGTTTTGACAATATCAAGCCTACATACCAGATGCTTAAGGCTATTGTCAGAGACGTGCCGGATATCTCGTTCGCGCATGACGACATCATGATTATCTCCCCCGATGAAGGCGCAATCAAGCGTACAATGTACTATGCTTCCGTCATGGGAATCGAGCTTGGTATGTTCTATAAGAGACGCAACTATTCTGTGGTGGTAGACGGCAAGAACCCGATAGAAGCTCACGAATACCTCGGCTCCGACCTCAAAGGCAAGGACGCTATTATCGTTGACGATATGATAGCTTCCGGCGACTCCATCATTGACGTTGCAAAGCAGCTTAAGGAAAAGGGAGCTAAGAGAATCTTCTTCTTCGTAACATTCGGTCTTTTCACAAACGGATTTGAAGTATTCGATAAGGCGTACGAAGAAGGACTCTTCACAAAATGCTTCACCACAAACCTCATCTACCATCCGGACGGACTTCTCACAAAGGAATGGTACTCCGAGGTCAATATGTGCAAGTACGTCGCTCTCATGATAGACACACTCAACCGCGACCGTTCGATAAGCACACTCCTCAACCCCGCAAAGAAGATTCATACAATCCTCGAAGAACAGAACGCTAAAAATCAGCTTCAGCAGAAAATAGAATTATAATATATTTCGGAGAAAATCGGAGAAAATATGCAGTATTTTAAAATCAGTGCCGCCGGTAAAATTGCCGAAGCCGCACACGAATTGTCAGCCGACGTATGTCTTACACCCGAAGATATACTCACAATGCTTGAATACCCTCCAGACTCTTCAATGGGAGACCTCGCTTTCCCTTGCTTCAGACTTTCAAAGACGCTGAGAAACGCTCCTCCTAAAATAGCGGCTTCTCTTGCCGAGAAAATCGGAGACTTCGGTATAGGACAGGCTGTGGCAGTCGGCGGTTACTTGAATTTTAAAATATCGCCGGATTATCTCGCTAACCATGTCCTCACCGAAATCGAAGAAAAGGGCGAAAAATACGGCTCGTCAAACGAAGGAGAGGGAAAGACAGTCGTTCTTGACTATTCCTCCCCCAACATCTGCAAGCCTTTCCATATCGGTCATCTCGGCACTACTGTCATCGGTCATTCTTTAAAGCTGCTCCACGAGTTTGCCGGATATAACTGCATCGGCGTAAACCATCTCGGAGACTGGGGAACTCAGTTCGGCAAGCAGATTGTGGCTTTCCGCAAGTGGGGAGACCGTGAGACCATCGAAAAAGGCGGAATCGACGAGCTTGTCAAGATTTATGTAAAGTTCCACGAAGAAGCCGAAAAAGATCCGTCTCTCAACGACGAAGCAAGAGCGGAATTCCATAAGCTTGAAGAAGGCGACCCTGAAAATCTCGAGCTTTGGAAGTGGTTTGTCAGCGTGTCTCTCAAGGAATACGAGAACACCTACAAGCAGCTCGGAATCACATTCGATTCATACAAGGGCGAATCCTTCTACATGGATAAGGTTCAGGCTCAGGTAGAAATTCTCCGCGAAAAGGGACTTCTCAAAATCGACGAAGGCGCGTCCATTGTCGACCTTTCCGAGTACAATATGCCGCCTTGCCTTATTCTGAAAAAGGACGGCTCAACCATATATCCCGCACGTGACATTGCCGCCGCCGTATACCGTAAGCAGACTTATGATTTCAACAAATGCATCTACGTCACCTCATCCGCGCAGAGCCTTCACTTTGCACAGTGGTTCAAGGTAGTAGAGCTTATGGGTTACGACTGGTACAACGAGCTTGTTCACGTTCCCTACGGTACGGTTTCCATCGACGGCGCAAAGCTCGCTACAAGAACGGGCAACGTTGTGCTTCTCAAGGATTTGTTTAGACAGTCCGTTGAAAAAGTCAGCGAGATCATGAACGAGAAGAATCCCGACCTTGAAAATAAAGAAGATGTCGCGGAAGCTGTCGGTGTGGGAGCTATCGTGTTCAACTATCTCTACAACAGCAGAATCAAGGATATCAACTTCACTCTCGATCAGGCGCTCAGCTTTGAAGGAAACACCGGACCTTACGCACAGTACACCTACGCGAGAACGTGCAGCATCATCTCAAAGGCAAACGAAGCCGGAATTAAGGGCGTCGGCGGCAGCATAACTCACAAGAGCGAGGAAGAACTGCTCAAAACTCTCTCTATGTTCCCGGAAAAGGTTCAGACTGCGATAAAGGACTACGAACCGTCCGATATCACGCGCTATATCATTGAAGTTTGCACAGCTTTCAACCACTTCTACCGCGACTGCCCGATAGTAACAGCAGAAAACATCGACACACGCGAGTTCAGAGTCAGACTTACAAAGGTCACAAAGAGCGTACTTGGCACTGCGCTTCATCTTATTTGCCTGAGAACACCCGAAAAAATATAATTTGAATTAGATAAGAGGTTTAAATATGTCAGGACACAGCAAATGGAATAATATTAAGAATAAAAAGGAAAAGACCGACGCTCAAAAGGGTAAAGTCTTTACCAAAATCGGTAAGGAAATTCAGATATGCGTTCGTGACGGAGGCGGCGACCCGAATACCAACGGCAAGCTCCGTGACCTCATCGCAAAGGCAAAGGCTAACAACGTGCCGAACGATAATATCGAACGTGCTATAAAGAAGGCTCTCGGCGCAGACAGCGTACAGTACGAAGAGATTATTTACGAAGGCTACGGTCCGTCCGGCGTTGCTGTTATCGTTGAGACTGCTACCGACTCCAGAAACCGTACAGCTTCCGACGTGCGCCACTTCTTCGATAAATACGGCGGAAACCTCGGTGCGTCCGGATGCGTATCATATATGTTCGACGATAAGGGTGTTATAATCCTTCTCAAAGAAGACAACGAAGGTGTTGACGAAGACGCTCTCATGGAAGCCGCTCTTGAAGCAGGTGCGGAAGACTTTTCCTCCGACGACGAAACATACGAAATCACAACCGAACCCGACGACCTTTACGCAGTTCGCGAAGCTCTCGAAAAGCTCGGTTACAAGGTTGAGTCCGCAGAAGAAGACAAGATTCCCCAGAACTACGTTACACTCGAAAACGAGGACGATATCAAGAACATGAATCTCCTTATCGAGCATCTTGAAGACAGCGACGACGTTCAGGAAATCTACCACAACTGGGAAAACTGCGACGATTAATTAACCAAACAGAATAAAATGAGCGCGGCTTTAATCTGCTGCGCTTTTTTATTTGACCAAAACAGCAAAAAAAGACACCGGTTTTACCCGATGCCTTCTTTTATTTTAAGCTACATTAGTCGAAGAGCTTGCTGTACTTGGTAAGTCTTTCGTACTTAGCCTTAGCGAATGTTTCTGCTTCAGCGAAGAGCTTAGCAGCACGTTCGGGATTGGACTGAGCAAGTCTTGTGTAACGGTTTTCGTTCTTGAGGAAGTCCTGATAGCTTGCTGTGGGTTCCTTGCTGTCGAGAGTGAAGGGGTTCTTGCCTTCAGCCTTGAGAACAGGATTGTATCTGAACATTTCCCAGTAGCCTGCGTCAACAGCCTTCTTCATTTCGATCTGGCAGTTAGCCATTGTGCCCTTGATGCCGTGCATTTCGCAAGGAGCGTAACCGATAACGATGGAGGGTCCCTTGTAAGCTTCAGCTTCTGTGAGAGCCTTGAGGAGCTGGTTCATGTCAGCGCCCATTGCAACCTGTGCAACATATACGTAGCCGTAGGACATAGCGATTTCAGCGAGGTTCTTCTTGCCGATAGCCTTACCTGCTGCTGCGAACTGAGCAACCTGACCGATGTTGGAGGACTTGGAAGCCTGTCCGCCTGTGTTGGAGTAAACTTCGGTATCGAATACCATGATGTTTACGTCTTCACCGGAAGCGATAACGTGGTCGAGACCGCCGAAGCCGATATCGTATGCCCAACCGTCACCACCGAAGATCCAGATGGACTTCTTAGCGAGGTAATCCTTTTCAGCGAGAATTTCGGGAGCGATAGTGCAGCCGGCAGCAGCAGCCTTTTCAAGCTCAGCGATGAGAGCCTTGGTTGCGGGAGTGTTAGCCTTGCCGTCGTCCTTGGTGTCAAGGTATGCCTGAGCAGCAGCCTTGAACTCGTCGGAAGCCTTTTCGGACTGCATCATCTCTTCAACCTTGCCGATAAGTCTGTTGCGGATAGTCTTCTGACCGAGGTAGATACCGAGACCGTGCTCAGCGTTATCCTCGAACAGGGAGTTAGCCCATGCAGGACCGTGACCGGATTCGTTGTTTACGGTGTA
>ERZ779861.3602-NODE-3602-length-12644-cov-3.277385_pt1 | contig 12644 bp, 13 predicted proteins | sample MGYA00511558_ERZ779861 | MGnify/ENA primary metagenome ERZ779861 (study PRJEB29588, sample SAMEA2163432) | human gut metagenome | biome: human gut; feature: human-associated habitat; material: faeces | place: Denmark | collected 2008/2010 ... | reverse complement strand
TTTATACTCAGCAAGAAATTTTTTATTTTAGGGGTCTCTCTGATTTTGGCCATTTTTCCGTGGCCATGGCCAAGAACGAAATCATAAGAATTGGACCCCTTATCCTTATCATTTTACATCATCATTTTGCGTCAAAACAGTTTGGCCACGGACACCTTGGCCAACTTTAAGCATCAGAAATTACATATGTTGTGTTGACCCGTATACACCTCTTTTTTGTGTTCATTTTAACTTGGCCAGGGACAAAATCATCGAGAAATACAATGCTTCCCTTATATAGTTTAGTCTGGGGTCAAAACATAGCGAAATTTTGGGGTGAAATCATTTTATAAGGCCTTTCACATCAAAATTGTGAACCCCCAAATTATAGCAACTTTTTGATCTGGGAGGCCATTTAGAATTTATACTCAGCAAGAAATTTTTTATTTTAGGGGTCTCTCTGATTTTGGCCATTTCTCCCCGGCCATGGCCAGGGACGAAATCATGGAATTTACATATGTTGTCTCGACTGTTGTATGCTTCCATTTTTTGATTTTATGGTTTGGCCACGGACACCTTGGCCAACTTTATACATGAGAATTAGACGTGTTGTGTTGAGGGCTGTAGATGTGTTTTTTGTGTCCATTTTAAGTTGGCCACGGAGAGAATTGTCAAGAATTAGGGGTGTTGGGTTGAGGGGTTTGGACATGGAGTAAAAATAAATTATGTATCAAAGAATTCCTTCTCTAATTTGCTCATACGTGTTGGAACTGCACCTCTTAAATATGATGCAGGTATGATGTCAATGTATGGTTCTTCACCTGGTATAACAAATTGTACTTTATACTTGTGTTTCTTTGGATAATACTCTAATATCTTTTCAACATTACCATTCCACCTACCTGGTATAGTGTTTGCAAATTTGACGTGAGGATCTGTACATGGCAACAGTTTGAAACGAGGTCGCGTAACTACTGTTCCATCTTTAGCTATTAACGTGTACATATTACCATTGCGTGAATCTATTTGATAACACTCTTTACTTACTTGATTACGTTTCTTTGTGATTCCATTATGTCGTGGTAATATGACTCTAACAAATGAACCAACTGGCAATGTTAGATCTTTAATTTGTTTCTGCTGTTCACTTCTATCCATACATTTCAATATATACTCTCTTTCTAAATTTTGATCATTAAACATTTCTTGTGGAGTGCATTTAATTGTTGTATGATATTTGTTATTGTATGTGTTTAAAATCTTCTCCATTCTATATGGTGTGATGAATTTATATTTCTCTTCATGTGATTGATGTTTTGATTCTTCTGATGGTGTGTTCATATCTCTAATTGTTCTAATAAATCTATCAATGACTGCTAATGATGAATGATTCTTGTCTTGAATAATATGCATAGTAACATCATTATCTTTCAAAAGTTGTATGTTCGCTAAAAAGCCAGGTTCCTCATCAGATGTTAATTTAGCTGGATGATATGTATTAATGAATTCTTCTAGCGTATTATGTATTGATGATGCTTTTTTATCATTCAAGGGTAATGCAACACCATATTTATTATTTGTACCTATGAACACGTGCCAATATCTAGGTTCATGTTCAGGTAAATTATCATATAAATCATGAAACCAAGTATTTAACATGTTTGAATATATCTTTATCATATATGGTTTTATTACCTTCTTTCTAACACGTATATCTTTCAATCGTTTCTTCATTATCTTTATATTTGACATTTTTAACATTAATAAAGTATATTTTTTTATTATACCTAAAATGGGAATTGCTAGTTTAGTAGGCCGTATTGCCAAAGTTTTTAAAGGTGGCGGTAGATTGGCCAAAAACATTATTGATCGAGGAAGACAAATTATAGGTAAAGTATCACCATTTGTTAAGAAAGGTTTTGAATTTGCACAACGAATACCTGGATTTATCAACAATGCAAAACGTAAGAAGGAACAAGTTTCTGACGACATTAAAGGTGTTGTAGATATGTTACCAAATTCTAAAATAAAAGATAAAATTCAAAACATTGTAGATAGAGGTGATCAAGCTGTAGGTAGAGTCATTGATAAAGGTCGAGAGATATCTGATAAAGCTATGCCATGGGTAAATTCAGGTTATGATATATCGCGAAGAATTAAACTACCATATATGCAAAACATGGGCCCTAAAATGTGACAATGATTAATTTATTTTTTTACTATAAATGTCCGAAATTGAACAAACAGAAACAACAACAAATGAAACAACAAATGAAGCAACTGATGAAGTTAAAGAGATTGAAATTCCGATAGAAGAGAAAAAACAAGAGGTAAGTGTTGTAAAGGATATAAGTAAATTAACTCTTGAAGAACGTGCAAAAATTATTACAGATGCACGTAATGGTATCCCTAATGAACACTATGACGTTATATTGCTTAAAAATGGAAATACAAGAATAGTGAAGAAGAAAAACAAGACACCAACACAATCAGTTGCAAGTAGATTAATAAGTCAAACACAAAACAATCAGACACCCACGCCAAATAAAATATACATGAGCGATACACAAATAATGATGGAACATATTATAGAGTTAAATAATCAAGTTAACAAACTCATGACTAAACAAAAGAAATTAAAGAAGAAATATAAAACATTAAAATATGATATTTATGAAGATGTAGATGAAAATCAAATAACTCAAGAACCAAAACAAGAACAAATAAAACAGGAACCAACTCAAGAGACAAAACAAGACGTTACACAAGATACAGCTCAAGATACAGCTCAAGATATTAAACCAAGTTATCGTACGGCTGGCATTAGAGTATTACCACAAAAAGGCTGGAGATCATATATATCGTATTTGTAAATTTATTTTTATTCTAAATGGGTCGTAAAGCATTGAAACGATTAAGAAAGAAACGTAGAACAATAAAATTAAGAAAAGCACCAGCACAAGCGTCACCACCCGTTGACCTTGTGAGGTTTATGATGGCAAATAATTCAGCCTCAAATAATATAGCACAAAATAATCATGAAGAATTATTAATGATGAGAATGGCTAGTGAAAAGAAGAATCAAGAAATGGAATCATATAAAAGACAAATAGATATGGAACTTCAAAAACAAAAAGATATCATCAGTGAACGTGCACGATTAGATAAAGAGAATAAGAACATGTTGAGTGAACTAAAGAAACAAATTGAGAGTGATAAATTTATGGAAGATGCTACACGTGAAAACAATGATGTAAAGAACAAATTAGAATTACAAAACGTAAAACATGAGCATAAAATGAATATACAAACACAAAAGAATGAAGTTACAGAACAAGAAATCCAGCGACAAAAAGAACTCAATAAGAAACAAGAAGAAAATGTTAAATTGAAAAGAGAATTAGAGATAATAAAGCAAAAGAATAGCGAGTTAAACAATCAAATTAAAAACAATGATCTTTACAATAATAATCTACAGCTGGAAGATGAAATAAAGAGGCTAAAAAGTGAAAATGAAGCATATGATGAATTGATAAAAACTGATGAATTTGTTAAGTCAGCTGATAACCATAAAAAATACATACTTGAACTAGAGAAGCAAAAATTTGATTCTGAATTGAAAGATCAAGTATATAAAAAACGAAGAGAAGTATTACTAAACTATGCCAATATTCCAGAAATCTCTGAAAAGCAATGGACAGAGATGCAAAACAAGCTAAAACAAAGTATACAAAGTTCTATAGTTCAAGAAATGGAATTCAAGAAACAACAAGAAGAATTTAACAAAAAAGAAGCTGAAACAAATCATTATAAAGAGTTATTAGATCAACAAACTAAAAAGATGCATGAGGCTGAAATTGAGAAAGTGAGAGCAGAAAAAAGGTTAGAAAAAATGAATAATAAGTCTGTGTTGGCTGATGAAATGAAAGAAGCACTTGAGTATGAAGCAACTCAAAGAATGGATATCGAAGAAATAAATAAGAAAACTGATCTAGCTAAAAAGGCGATGGAGGTATATCAAGAATCACTCGTCGTTAATGCGCAAAATAAATACATAAAGGATAATGGACTTAAAAACGCAAAAGAATTAGCAGAAATGAAACAAAAGATAGTAGAAACAGAATATTCAAATAATGCAATAAAAGAATATAGTGATTTATTGGACCAATTACAAAAGGCTGAAGCAACAAATAGTGTGGCAGCTAAAATGTATAACTTTACAGATAATTTTACAGATTATAGAACAGGCGTACCTGCAGCGAAAATATTGATAGAACAAATGGGTTATTATAAAAATTCATTTGAGAATAGACGTAATTTAGTTGATTCGTTGGAAGCTAGAATTGCACAAAATCCAAACGTGTGGAGTTATATGGTTAAAAATCACAATGAATTAGAAGATGTAAGAAATCATTATTCATTTCAAACACTTCCATATTTAACAGAGATAATTAATAATATGGATCAAACTATAAATGAGTTTAAAGAAAATAATTGGGCTCTTTCATAGTGTATATTTTATTTTTTTTGTATTAAATGTTTGCTCCACAAAATCAACAACCAGACATAATTGACGCATGGTCTGGCACTTTACAAGATTGGTATGAAAGTATTGATAACGCTCTTTCGGTTAGTGAAATTGTTCCAGGACACTATGAATATTCAACTGCAACTTCATATGGAAATGTAGGTGATATTAATGAAGGTGATTCAACATTTATAGATGTTTCCTGTGGATTAACTAAAATCATTAGTTTAGATAATTCATTCATTACTCTTGATCAAGAAGTTACATTAAAAGTTCCTGCACAAACAAATACAGTTTTCAAAGAATATTACATTGGTTATAAATGTTCAGCTGATATAATTGATCATTATCGTATATTTACAAACACTGAGAAATTACAAGATGTTAATAACGCTAGATATGAATGGTTCATGTTATATAATTCATTGAGTGATGAAGCTAAAAATGGTAGTGACTGTTTTGCTACTATAGATAAAATTCGCAGTCATAATCCAATGGTTCCAGGTGTATATATTGATTTATCGAATATTACAGCAGATAAAGAAATAACAGTTAAAATACCATTGAGAATTCCTATTTCATTCTTCTTAATGTTGTTCAATTTAAGGTTCTTCCCTAATTGGGCAGGTAAATTAAGTATTGAAATTTTACCAACATATAGAAACTTAGTTATTGCACCTGTTGTATCTTGTGAATCATTTCTCCAGTTTAAGGATGAAATTGAACATGATTATGATTATGATTTAGGTTTCCGAAATATTGGTGAAACAGTTTACAATAATATTACAGCGACAACAACATCTGGAACCAATGCTACAACTTATGCACCAAAATCACAACAATTTATAGGTGTAAATCAAGTAACTAAAAATGTGAAAATTAAATTAGCACAATATATGCTTAGAGCTGAAGTTGATAGCGCATTAGCATTAAAATACGCAGCAGTTGGTTTATTGTTCCCAATTCATGTTGTTCAAATTAGAGATTTCACACAACACATGGTTGAGGCTAAAGATTCAACAGTTCCAGTTAGATACAATACAGCTGCTACAATTGGTTTAATGCATTGTGATACTATGTTTATTGTGTTCAGGCAAGGCGAATATTCAAGAACTTGTTTTATTAATCCACAAATCAGTTACTCAGTTAATATTGATGGTAAATTCTATCCAAATGAACTATTTAACACAGTCGATGATCAAAGACACATTAATATGCTATTTGATGCACTAAATATTAATAATTCATTGTTATCATCAATTTCAAAAGATATTTTAACATCTACACAACCATACTATCATAAAGTAGTTTATAGTGATGCAGGTGTTGCGACTGATAAATTGTGTTGGAATGGTGGTGATAACTCTAATTTCTTCATAGGCATTCCATTTGCAGATTCAGAAGATTTCATGGGTGGCATATCAACAGTTGGCACAGTACAGGTTGAATTGGCTGGTGAACGTAAAGTAAATACAGCAATTAAAAAGGTCAAATTCACACTTCCAACAGGTATTTATTATCAAGATGCATTCCTTAAAATTAGATCAGTTAAGCCAGTTGGTCGTAGTCAAATTGAAATAACAAATGCATCTATAGAACAAATTCTTGGTGCACGTGCTGCGATGAAATAAAAATAATTAATAATCTTCTCCTTGACATACATATATTTCATTTTTGGGTACCTCATACATTAATATATATCTTCCTTTAGATGTATCCTTAAATGGTTCTTTTATTTTTACATGTTCAAAATCATCATAGTGAAAATTATAGTGTTGAGGTAATTGATATTTCGACGATTTTTTCAACGTTAATGGATTTACGACAACTGCAATTTTATAAACCACTAGATCATTAATGTAAAAACCAATACGTTGAATGAACCTTAATTGTTTAGAATCGATGAAATGTGATAACCTTAATTTTTGGATAAATTCATAAATATCTGTCATTTTTACAACAATAAATTAAATTATTTTTATTATTTCAAAATGAGTGTTCCAAAGAGTAACGTATTATCTTGCTCAAGAAGTTTCCTAGCAAAAACTGATCTAGGTTATTGTTCCGCAAAACAAAGTCAAAATGTTAATGTAGTAGTTAGTCCACAGATGTGTCACTATGAAGCACCACCAAATAACGTGTCAAGTAATATCCCTGCATCTAACCCTTATGATACGCCTGAAGTTAAAGAAAGGTCAATAGATACAGCGAATGATACTTTGAGTAATATGGAGGCAATAATTAAGAATAAAGACTATTTAATTCAAGCTTTAGTGTTATGTGTCGATATACTTCAAAATAATCCACTAATCATTAATAAATATGTAATTGCTGAAGAGAGAGAATTAGCCTTATTGGTCAAATATTTAACAAGTGCTGATGAAGTAACTATTTTGAAAGATGATCATGAATGTAAGGGTTGTCTTGGTAAAGGTGATAAATATGATGTTGTTAATCGAATCATGGTTAAGAAAGATGGTGAAATATATAACTTAAAATATTCATATCCAGATGTTGTACAATTTTTGTTTGAGAGGCGTTTTTCAACAAAATTTATCATACCTGCAAAAATTTAAAACATTATTTTTATTTTTTTTTCTTACGTAAAAACATGCCAAAAAGATTAAGCACTGAAGAAGTTAAAGCAACTTTTGAAAGATACGGTTACACAGTTCCTGCAAATTTCGTCTACAAAAATAACATTACACATTATCGCGTATATGATCAATTAAATAATGATTATATTGATATGACGTATAAAATGTTAATGTATCAAGTTAAAAATAAAAATAGACAAATAATGCCAGCTGATAACGATGAAGACTTACTCATGAATATTGGCCTTAGTGAAAATGGACCCAGAAATAGAGATGGATTTATTGACCTGATGAATATGCCACTTAGTGATACACCCACACGAGTTAGAGATGGATTTATTGACTTGATGAATATGCCACTTAGTGAAAATGGTCCGCGTACTCGAGACGGCTTCTACGATTTGATGAACGCCCCTTTAAGCGATGAAGAGGCACCCCAATCAAGACTAGAAAGATATAGTAAAAAATTTGGGAAACTTTTTATGAAAGAGACTGATAAATTTAAAAATGGTGTTATGAAAATGTCAAATAAAATAATAAAGAAATTAATGCACGGTCAACCATTCACATTAAAGGCAGAGCCCGATTTTATTAATGATGATAAGAATTCAATTGATAATATGGTCAAAATTTTATACGCATTATCACATGCTATGAAAATTGCTGCACCTAAAATCAATAAAGATATCATCATGACAATCGTTGATAAAAAGGGTCATACACAATACGCTAGAGTAAATCAAAATACAATTGATATGTTAGATTGGGTATTAGAAGACAAAGAATATGAAATTAATGATAGTGGTGATCCAATACTTGAAAGTTTATCTAATTTTAAGTCAATTGCATTTGATTTCAGAAACATTAGTAAAGGTAAAAGAATTGTTGGTGCATTCTTTCCATACTACAATAATTCTGATATCGATTTAACACCTTATGGCATTTACAAGCGTGGTGAAGTAATTAGAGAATCATGTTTATTAACTGCTTTTCGTTCATCTGGTTTATTGGATGATGAACAATTAAATTTATTATCATCATTCCTTAAAACAAAATTAATACCTAGAGAAGAATTAAAGCATATATCTAATTTATTCAACATTCGCATAAGTTGTAGAGTGCATTACGATACAGGTAAAACATCGACAAATGAATATGGTGAAAAATATGGGAAAACACTTAAGTTACATATCATTGAAGATCACTATATACTTGACAAAGATGTTAACGCTACAGTATTCTATGTTAAAAACTATGCTAAAATAAACAATGATGAACGTTTTGTGAATCACCCTAGAAAAATGATGTTAAGCAGGCTAGATAAAAATCGTTATGAATTCTCTAAAAAAGGATGTACAATAAATAGAATAATTGATGCAATGATTGAAAATAAATTACTAGAACCAATGACTGATGAAGAAAAACGATACCTACAATATGATGAATGTTCTGGGTTATTTAGAGATTATAGAAAGAATAAATCAATCACAGTTAAATGCAAAGAAGCTATACGTCAAATTAACATTAAAGATAAAAAGAGAATTCCAATAACATTTTCAAAACCAAATAAATTCCTGTTTGGTTATGATGTTAAAGACGAAGAAATTCATCAACGCCTTCACGAGTTGCAAAGACTTGTTGATTCACTAAATTTAAGACATAATATTGACGTTTCATTATATCATCATTTTAGTGAATTAATGCAAAAAATAATGTATGAATATGGTTGTTTAGATGATATATATGAATTTAGTGGTAATGTGTCGCAAAAAATAAGAAGTGAATTACAGTTCCCTAAAATTATATGGAGTGAAGGTCATTATGTTGGAAAACTCTATTATATTGATCAAGCAGGTGCATATATGAGTTCAGTAACATCTATACCATCAGGAATGCCAGATGATGATGGAAACTTTAAATCAGAAAACACTAAAATTAAAGAACTCATTGAACACCTTTATGATATTCGCATGAAAGCTAAAAAAATTGGAATGGATAAATTAGCTACAACAATTAAATATATGATGAATAGTTCTTGGGGTTATTCAATGAAGAAACCAAAATTAATTAAACATAGATTTGTTAAAGATGTTGATGAATATGTTAAGAAATTTGATCCATTCATCATTAAATACAAGTACAACCAGGGACATGCAGGTCCAGGTTATGTTGACCGTATAAATCCATATGTTGAAAGCTATTCATATCCACAATTTGCACGTTCAGTTCTCAATACATTTAATGCAAAAATGAAAGAACTCTGTAATAAAGTCAATGTTCTATATAGTAAAACTGATTCAGCACTTATATATGAGAATGATTACAAAAAATTATTATCAGAGAATTGGATAGGTGAAAAATTAGGGTTATTTAAAGTTGAACACATATTTACTGAAGTGTATGTTAAATCTGCTGAAAAATGGATAGGTAAAAATGAAGATGGTACATACTTTTATCACATGTCAAAGAAATTAAAAGATATATGCTCAAAGAGTGATGACCCAATCAAATGTTTGAAATTTATATAAGAGATAATTTTATTTTTTTTTCTTTGATAAAATAAGTAATGCAAGCAAAACGCGCTTACTACTCACCAACAGCTTTCGTCGATATGCTCTTCAAAGAAAACCCATCACTCGAAAATAACATTACAGACATTTATGCATACTTTAAACCACAAGATGCATACGTAGACAAATATCAACAAGTGTGTGCAAGAATCATTGGCATAATATTTAAACGTAAAGAGAAGACATTTAATAACAAGCCAATAATCAACCCTAAAACAGGTAAACCAATAAATCCTCGTACACCTCAACAACAAAAAGAACATGAATTACAACTGGAACGAGAAATACAAAAATCAAGAAAAGTTATATGCATTCCAAACAAGAAAGTTATAGAGATTTCAAATAACAATCAACCAATCATACATTACAAAATATCAAAAACTAAACCATTTAACAAAGACTCAAAGAACTTAATGTACATCTCAATAAATACAACAATGGAGACTTATACAGGTGATGGTGGAGAGATTTCATATTACCCTTCAGCAGTTTTCACAAATACTAATGAACAACTTGAAAAAATGATCAGAGATAATGAAATAGTTATAAAACGAGTTAAACATGCTAGTGAAATGAAAGCAGATTTTAATGATATCGATTATGTTGAAGATGAATTGTGGATGTAAATAATTTATTTTTTTTTCTTTGATAAAATAATGGAAGGAGAAATAATGAATGAGTCTAAAAATAAAACAAGACAAATTCGTAAAAAGAGAATAAGTACTGAAGATATTATCGATTACATTAACTGGTCATTAATAACTGATAATATGAAAATGATAAAGAACAGTTCATTAATAAATGTACAAAAACTATATAAAGAACAAACAGGCGTAGAAGTATCATTAACATTTATCAGGAATCAAAAAATAAAGATGTTTAAAGATAATTAATCACATATCATATTTCTTTTTATTTTTGACCTCTTGTTCTACTGGTTTAATTAATTCACCTCTAAATTTATCTTCTATGCTAAATTGACTCTTGCTAAATTGGTTAAGTTGATTCATTTTCTCAACTAGTTCATGCATTTTTTCTTCATATTCTGCGTGAATGACTTTTATAATATCTTCTTTCGCTGACATGAATTTATTGTTTAATTCACCTGGATTGATGTTGATTAGTTTCTTTGCATATGATGGTGCTAATACGTTGTTCACGAATTTTAATGCACACGTTTTCAATAACTTTACATTTTTATCATAGAATTTTAAAGTCATTGTAATCGTATAGTTAATTGTCGTATTTTTAGCACTAACGTTGTGTGTATATTTAATTTCGACAGCTGCTTGATTATCTACTTTAAATTCACTGATGACGTATTGTTCAAAATTGTCCTTGCTCATTTTGGATAGAATAAAAAATTTATTTTAATCAAATTAATAATGGAAAAAATTGAAGAAAAATTTAGAGAAATCGACAAATTATTTGATAAGTTATCTGCTAAAAATAAAGTACAATTAGAGAATGCACAAATTAAACCAATACATGCTAAATATCCGTTCGCACAAAATGGTATATGTGCATTTATAGCTCCAATGGGTTCAGGAAAGAGTTACAACTATATGAAGCTATCGGCAAAACAAGAGGTATTATTTGCAGAACCATTTTTTGAATTAATAGTCATTTGTTCAACTTCAGCTAATTTTGATCAAACAGTTAAAACATTCAGTCCAGCAATTCAAAAATCAAAATTAATAGCAGTGAAGGATACAGAGTTACTTGACTGGTTAAATAAGTATATGAAAAGGATACTTAAATATAATGCAATAAATGAATACGTCAATAGTGATTGTAAAGTGATAAATGATGAATTAAGAAGATTGATTAATAAAAAGAGACTTGATCAAGGTAAAAATACAAGACTTAAAATCATGAGATATCTCGTTGAAAAAATATACAAATATAAATGGAAAACGTTTCCTCATAGATGTTTATTAATACTTGATGATTTTGCTAATCATTCATTGTTAAGAACTAAAGAAACTGATCTATCGAAATTACTAAAGAAGTTGAGACATTTTCATATTAATGTTATGATATGTGTTCAAACTACTAAATCAATTCCTAAAGATCTAAAACGTACCGTATCTGATATTGTATTGTTTCCAGGCATATCACAATATGATTTTGAAGATTTAATTAGAGAATCACCTGCAGCAGTTTTCGATTACAAGAAGTTATGGAATGAATACAATAAATTAAAAGATCCTCACGCCACATTCACGATACATATTAAAGCAAAGAAGATTATAATATCGACAGGAATGAAAACGGGATAAAAATAAACAAGATTAACTATACATTGATTTAGCATGTTCAGGTAAATCTGTGTTTTCATTTTTGTTATCACTGTAGATTACGATATTTAACATTGTATCGATTAATTTATCAATGACATATATTGTGCCTAAAATACATATCCATACATGAAAGAAGCTCATTTCCCATTAAAAAAATATCTAATATGTATAAAATTATTGTACTAAAAATGATGACACCTTTAATCGATTATACAATTTCGTCATATGACTACAATCATTACAACAGAATTGACATAAATTTACCATCACCACCTTCACGTAGAGTATCAATGATTGTCACATCGTTAACTACTAAATGCTCAATCGTTGTTATTGAAAAAGATGATTATATACAAATTAATGGTAAGAAGTATGTTTTCAATAATATGTACACAGATTTAAATTCTGAGACATTTTGCATGTTGTTAAATGCATTGATTAAAAATTCTAATGTTACAGCGTCTGTTGATGAAACTGGACGTATACTATTTGAATCAGACACATTTTTTACAATCAATAATGCATCATATAATATCATTCAATTGTGTGGCATATATAATGAAATTTTACCATTAAATAGTGAATACGCGGATTCAAACTTTAGTATACTTGCACAAAGTGTGGGTAACTATTTGTCGACACCTGTATTATATCTCGTGAGCAATGT
>ERZ779861.3592-NODE-3592-length-12667-cov-3.294244_pt1 | contig 12667 bp, 10 predicted proteins | sample MGYA00511558_ERZ779861 | MGnify/ENA primary metagenome ERZ779861 (study PRJEB29588, sample SAMEA2163432) | human gut metagenome | biome: human gut; feature: human-associated habitat; material: faeces | place: Denmark | collected 2008/2010 ... | reverse complement strand
CGGGGGTCGAACCTGCGACTCTCTGCTTAAAAGGCAGATACTCTGAGTTTAATAGAACCCGATTGAACCGTACTGAATTTTATATATACAGTTAATTAAGTAAGTTTTGTTTGTTGACACCTCATCTTGTTTTACCTAACCTGATGTCGAAGGTTGGAAATAGGGTTGGAAATAGAAAACGAGGTTGGAAAATTATGTCCGATATGAGACGAGAAAAAACCCAGTATCCCGGCGTGTTCTATCGTATGGCAGAGCGTATCGGGGGGCCGGGGATGGAAAAAGTTTTCTATATTGTATTCAAGCGTGACGGGAAAACCGTCGAAACCAAAGCAGGTAGGCAGTATAAGGACAACATGACAGCAGCCAGTGCCGCGAGACTTCGTGCCGCCATGCTTGAAGGCAAAGAGTCTACCAGAAAAGAAAAACGACAAGCCCGCGAAGCCGCCAAAGTCGCAGAAGCAATGCGCCCGACATTATCAAGACTCCTTGAAGCGTACAAAGAAAGCAAGCCGGATCGAAACTGGGCTACGGATATCAGCCTTTTTAATAAGTACCTTGCCGTATTTTCAGAGAAAACACCATGCGAGCTGCTAACCACAGACATGGACGCTATACGTACAAGCATGTTCAAGGCCGGAAAGTCCGCTCAAACCGTCAAGCACGCCTTGGCGTTGGTTAAGCGTATCATCCGGTTTGGCGTCAAGCGCGGCATGACTCCCATGCCTGATCCCTCGCGCCTCTTTATCGAGTTGCCCAAGGTCGATAACGTGAAAACCGAAGTGCTGAGCCCCGTGCAGTTGGCGTCTTTTCTGCGTGCATTGAATGAGGAAGACGATCCCCTTCTGACCGGGCTTGTGCGGTTGGCGATGTGTACGGGGATGCGGCGCGGTTCTTTGCTTGGTCTGCAATGGAAAGACATTGATTTTGAACGGGGCTTCATCACTCTGGAAGGGGCGCACGCCAAAAAGAAACAGACAAGCGTCATTCCGATGAACGCGCAAGCGCGCCATATTCTGGAGAATGTGCCTCACACTTCAAGTCCTTTCGTTTTTCCGGGTAAAAACGATGATCGTCCCCGTGTAGACATCAACCGCTTTATGCGTCGTCTCAAGGTCAAGGCAGGGCTTCCGGAGGACTTCCGCCCACTGCACTCTCTGCGGCATACCTTCGCTTCTTATCTTGCCAGCTCCGGGCAGGTAAGCATGTACGAATTGCAAAAATTGCTCACCCATGAATCGCCGCAAATGACGCAACGCTACGCCCATCTGCATGATGAGGCTCTTCAGCGGGCCTCTGGCGCGATAGAGGTCATGTTTGACAAGGCCAGACGAGCGGACGCTGAGACGGCGAGCCTTGACGATATAACTCAAAGGTAATATTTTATGGCATGGCAAGTTATTTTATGCGACGAATTCGAGCCGGAGTTTGATGCTCTGCCATCACCGCTTCAAGACGAACTCCTTGCTCATCTGAAGGTGCTTGAGGCAAAGGGACCGATGCTCGGCAGGCCGCTGGTGGACACGCTCAAGGGGGGCTCCCTGACCAATTTGAAAGAACTCCGTTTTTCGTGGAATAACCAGCCGTTTCGATATTTTTTTGCCTTTGATCCCAAACGCTCTGCCATTGTGCTTGTAGGTGGCAGCAAGGCGGGCGACAAGCGATTTTATGAGAAAATGATTCCCGTAGCTGAACAACGTTTTGCACGTCACCTCAAACGGGAAGGAGAAAAGCAATGAGCCGTACCCTGAATGACATTATGGCGGGCTTGCCGGAAGAGCGACGCCAACACATAGAAGCCCGTGCCGCAACGCTTTTGGAGCAGGAAATCCTGCGCCAGTTACGCAAGGCTCTGGGACTTTCTCAGAAGGATTTAGCTGGACTTATGCACATTACACAGCCCGCTGTCTCCAAGCTCGAACGTCAAACGGATATGCAACTCAGTACGCTTGCTGGCATTGTGCAAGCCATGGGTGGCACGTTGGAAATAACCGCACGGTTTCCAGATAGGGAACCCGTGCGGCTAGCGTAGTGTTATCTTAACATATTATATACAAATGTTCTCACCGCACCTTACTCTTTTTTGATTCTTTATAATCGTTCAGTATATATTCAATTACGTCCATTTTTTATACCCTAAATACCTTCATGACTTCATCACCCAAGTGGTTGATGACCTTCACGGCGATGCGTCCGCTTTCCGGTTTATCGAAAGCGCGTGAAGTATCACCGTAGAGGGTTTCCCAAGTATCCTTATCGATTTCGGCTTTAAGCGTATTTTTGAGGGCTTTGTACGGATCGTTTGCGCCGAGGAAGTAGGCTTGGCGGACAAAGAAGCTTTCCTCGTTGTAGTCGGTATCAACAAACCAGCAAGCGATACCGTCGGCGTTGTCCGAACGGATTTCACCGGTATTGGGGTAGAACACATCTACGCCATTGACCTTGACGCGGATTTTGCCGGTTTCTTTCCCCTTGGCGTCGGTTTCAGGCAGGATGGAAATATCCGGCTCGCCGAAGACAACAAACAGGTTTCCCTTGCCGGTATTTTTAAGGTCTTCGCCCATGTGCAGGTCGGCATTCATCCGGGCCTTGAGTACGGGGATACGGCCCAGCTTGTGGAATTCCGAGGCGTGAGCTTCGTAGTTGAAGGCACACGCAATGAGAATATCAAAGGCGGCGTCTCCGGCTTCACGGGCGGCTTGCACCAAGTCCTGACGGCTGACGGTGCCGAATTCCGGACCGATGAAGATCCCGGCGCGACGTTCGGTTTCGCCTTCCATGTAACGGCCTTCGGCGCAGATCATTTCTCCGGGCCACGGGTTCAGGCTGGTGAAGTCAATCTTGTCTTTCTTACTAGCCTGTTGGACTCCCGACATTTTGAGGTTATCCAGAATCATGGTCACAAAGTCGCGGCTGTCTTCACCGGCATGGGATGCTGCCGGATCAAGCAGTTCGCCGTCGGCACCGATGCCCAGCACGCGATGCGGAGAGAGGCTTTCCACGGTGAAAGGGCCTGCTACACGGACTTTTTTTTTGTCCTCATAGGGCTTATCATACAGATATTCGTAGTCCGCCTTGGCTGCGATGGAGGCATCGATTTCTTGCTGGCGGGCGATGCGCGCTCTCCACCAGTCGGCGTGCAGCTTCAGTGCCTCCTTGTTCCATGCCGCATCAGGTTCGCGGGGGATTTCCCACTCTTCCCATTTATTACCGAGTACGTCATTGAGCTTGGCACGCAATGGTTCCAGCGTCTGTTGCCACTTGTCATAAATGACATCAATTTCGGCATTGTTGGCAATAGATTTCAGTGTGATATGTGGCACACGCTCGTAGACGAACCCCAGATTGATATTATTGAAGGTGGGAGATGTTGAAGTGGGGCGGTCGTTCAGTTCCGCTTCTTTGGCCTGCCCCTCCTTGCTGTCAGCCATGAGGTAGTAGGGGTAGCGTGCGCCCATGATGCGGGCACGAGCCAACGCCAGAGCCACGCGAGATGTGTCGATGGTGATCCAGCGGCGGCCCCACTGTTCGGCAACGTAAGCTGTCGTGCCGGAACCACAGGTGGGGTCAAGCACGAGGTCGCCGGGGTCAGTAGTCATAAGAAGGCAACGTTGTATAACACGAGTAGTAGTCTCTACAATATAGTGCTTTTTATCAGCGAAACCACTCCGTCCTGTATCAGTCCATAGATTTTCCATGTCCACTACAGGGAAATCCAATAAGTAACGTTTATATCTTAGTGTATTTCCTAGTAATAAAAGCCTATTTGCCTTTTGGAGGCGAGACATTCCAGGTCCTTTTCCTCCTGGTTTCCAGTGATTATTATTAGGACATTTTAACTCTATACCTTTAAAAATAAATTTTTGCTCTTGTAAGTCTGAAGGAGCACCAGATGAATAAAGAGTATCATGAGCAAGGATTTTATAGCCTTCAGGAAGTTGACATTCTCCATTTTTTTGTTCTGATGTCATAGGTATTGGTTCGGTAATATCACCTTCTCGTTCTAACAATATGTATTGTCCGGATCCACCAGCACCTTGACACTTATTTAAATAAAGAGTGTTATACTTCACTATATTTTTAACTTTAGCATACCAAAGTAAAATATCAAAAGATGATGCTAAAAGGCTATTACTTTGACCACCCGTTGTTCTAAAAGAAATTTGTCCACAGCAATTTTTTTCTCCAAATACTTCATCCATAACAGCCCGTACTCGGTGTACATTCTCATCACCGATCTGGACAAAGATACTGCCCGAATCGGTCAGCAAATCACGTGCAATAATGAACCTGTCACGCAGATAGCTCAGGTACGAATGGATACCGTCTTTCCATGTGTCACGGAAGGCCTTCACCTGCTCCGGTTCACGAGTCATGTTGTCGAGCTTGCCGTCCTTCACATCCCGACTGGTGGTTGACCACTGAAAATTGCTGTTGAACTTGATGCCATACGGCGGATCAAGATAGATACACTGCACCTTCCCGCGCAGACCTTCCCGTTCGGACAGGCTCGCCATGACCTGCAACGAATCCCCCAGAATCATGCGGTTCGTCCAGTTCTGGTCATGCTGATAAAAATCAGTCTTGTCTGCGCCTTCAGGGATGCCATTGAAATCGGAAAACAGGCTGAACTGCGTTTGAAGAGGCTGCTGTCCGGCCTTGCTCTCTTTCAGGAGGTCTTCAATGAGTGCCTTCGGATGTACCTTTTCCTGAATGTAGAGCGGCGGAGCCTGTACGGTCAGCGTATCATCGCCGTCATATTTGCCTCGCCAGATGAGCTGAGGATCGAGGTCGGGATTCCGTTTTTCATAGCTGACGCGCACAGGCGCCTGTTCTTCCTGCTTCATTACAGACTGATACTCCGCTGTCGGGATATTGGTACGCCGGGCTTCATGGGTAATGGTTTCAATCTGTTTCGGATCTGTCGCTTTCTTAGCCATTGAAGAGACTCCCGGCGGTTTGAATCTTGGAATCGAAGGATTGAGCCACTTTTTGCGCAAATTCGGATTCTATACGATACACTTCTTTCAGTTCCACAAAGGCCCAGCGGCCAAACGTCCCCAGACGATTGACGCCGGGAACCCAATAGGTTTCCATTGTGGACTTCTTTTCTTTGGCATCTTCGCCGCGATAGCCCTTTATCTCCACGACAAGGTGCAGCAAATCGTCTTCGCCATGCCCGTCATCCACCAGAACAATAAAGTCCGGAATATAGTCGTGTGACTCTCCACCAAGGGTATACGGCACGGTAAAGCCCATATTATGATTCTTGACATAGGCTTTAACCTGAGGATGCGCCTCCACGACACGGCAGAATTCTCCTTCCCAGTCGCTGTCCAGCACCACCCAATTGATATGGCACCTGCGCGGATCAGTCTTCCAACGTGATTTTTTGGATGTCGTGAAATTGACGTGTCGGGTAGAGCCTTGCGGGTTATATGGATCAAGCATGACCTTGACCGGGCGCTTGTCCGAACAGGATCGGGTGATGGCGCTGGCTATGCGCTCGCAGGCCATATCCGCCAGCGTCTTGTACAGCAGTTGAGCCGGAAAGGTTCCGCCTGCACAGGCAAAACAGGAATGGAACCATTCCCCGGCAATGCGCTTGAGCTGTCCGAACAGATGCAGCTTGGGCGCTTCCCCGGCATCACGGAATTTGTTCATCAGCAGATGCTGCGTCAGGTGCATGAGTACCGTATTTTCCCTAACCTGCTCCAGATGCTTAAGGCTCAGGTCTACCTCTTCGCCGATAATGCCCGCGTTCTGCGTAACGGAAGCTCCAACCATCTCCGGCGTCAGCGTAAAACATGACTCATCGTTGAATTTGGCGGAAAGCTGTTCTTCCGGCAACTCGATACGATACCCCGTGACACGGGGAAAGACGATTTCCAGCGCATCCCGATCCGGACGGACAGCCTTGACTTGTACGGTTTCATGGGGAGGCGCAGGTTTGCTGATAACGGGCTTTGCCGTAAAATCAAAAGGAATGCCCAATACGTCCGAATATTCGACATTGAACAGTCCTTCTTCATTCAGATCGTAGGACTGCCGGCGAAGCGCACGGCCAATGACCTGTTCGCACAGCAACTGCGTACCGAACGCGCGGACACCGAGGACATGCGTTACGGTATTGGCGTCCCAGCCTTCGGTGAGCATGGAAACAGACACGACGCAGCGGATGCCTTCACCAAGTTGTCCCTGCTTGCCGACCGTATTCATGACTTCGCGCAAGACGGTTGCTTCCGACAGCTCGCCGCCACGCAATAGTTCCGCCGCAAGCGGCCCGCCACGCTGCATGATCTCACGCTTGAAACGGGCAAGTTCGTCCTTGGCGGCTTCAGCGAATCCCGAATCAAGGGCATCTCCAGATTCCAGTTGCTGCGAATCAATCAGCAACGTATGCGGCCGCGCCAGCGGTTCGCCGTTGTCGTCAAAATTGCGGAACAACGGCAAACGTCCGTTTTCCAGCATCCGCGTACCGTCCGCATTCTCTCTGTAAAAGCCGGAAATGTAGTCGTAAACAAGCTTCGATGTGGACGTGTTGTTGCAGACGATGATGAAACAGGGTGGTACGGAAATATCCTCTTTTTTCCACAGGTCAAAGACCGTTTCATAATGCCCGTAAAGGGCATCAAGTGCCGTGAGCAGTCGCGTGGGAAGCGAAAGCGGATCAAGCGAACTGTTTTTGCCTTTTTTGGGCATGTCCTTTCGGATATGTTCCCAAAGGTTGCGGAACATGGGTAGATCGTTGCCGGGAATGTTGTCCGCCACAGGCACACGCGGCAGCTTTACAATGCCGCATTCAATCGCATCCATCAGTGAAAAGTCGCTCATCGTCCACGGAAACAGCGTACCTTCAACATAACCGGAACCGCTCAAAAAGAACGGTGTCGCCGATAAATCGAAGATGCGCAGGATATTCAGCTTACGCTGGAGAATTTCTAGACCCGAAATCCACAGCCGGGCGGCTTCGCGGTTTTCCTTGGCCGCATTCCTGGCTTCGGTCTTCTCCGTTCCAGTCAAAGTTCCGAGTTCTGTTTCCAGCACTTCATCCGCATTGGGCTTTTCCCTGTAGCAATGGTGAGCCTCATCATTGATGACCATCACACGCTTCAGATTCATCAGCTCCGGCATGACCCGCTGGAGCATTTCGCCTTCCGTTTCCAGCGTGGAGAGAGCCTCTCCGCGCCAACCTTCGAGAGCGGAACGTGTCCCTTTGGATAAATCCAGCTTTTCGCGTAGCTTAAACGCGTGGTAGTTTGTAATGACAATGCGCGCCTGTTGGAGGTCTTGCAGCATGTCCGGGGGAACGAGTTCCCGGCTGGCATAGTAGGCATCGGGATCATTGGGTTTCAGAACCCGCAGCCGATCTTTGATGGTGATGCCCGGAGCGACGACAAGAAAGCCTTTAGTGAAACTCTGTTTGAGCGGACTGCGAACAGCGTTTAATGTCTGCCAAGCAATGAGCATCGCCATGACTGTTGTCTTGCCCGCACCAGTGGCCAGCTTCAGCGCCAGCCGTGAGAGTCCGGGATTGGCATCCTCACTGGCATCTTCGAGGTGTTCGAGATACTTTTTATACTTGGGCTGACTCGGTGCCACCTCCGTCAGCCAGATAGCCGTTTCAACGGCTTCGACCTGACAGAAAAATGGACGGATACCGCTAAATTTGTGATTACGCCAATGGTTCAGCAACCGAGCGGTTTCAGGAGTGACCTTCCACTGTGATTGAGGCAAGGCACGCCAATCCGCGACGTGATGACGGATTTCGTTGATCAATGCCTTATGGTACTCTTGCTTTTCCGTGGTAATGGACTGTGCCGTTACGTCAGCAAGCAGATTCCCTTGTTTGGCTTTATTTTTTTGCTTCTTGGGTGTGGGAATAGGCGTAATGAAATCCGCTATTCTCCGGGAATGTATTATTTTTTGTGTCGGCTGCCCGTCGGCGGCAAGCTCCCAGTGCCGAGATGGACATTCGTAGGGCGAATTGAGTATCGGATGCTCAAAAAAGGCGTTCACGGCTGAAGTCGGCATACTTTGTCCTTCTCTGGGAATGGATTTCAGCTTTACTGTATACCCTTGTTTTTAACGAAAATAAAGAGAGTAAAAAAAGATTAACCTCCTTTGAATCATTAATTTTTTCTTGCAATTAGAAAGCCCCCTTGCACAACAGGATACCTCTCCTACCACACAAGGGGGCTTTATTGGGGCAGGAGGAAGTTCCGTATATTACCTCCCCCATCCTTGGTTTGATTCGCGCGTCAGCCTTTCAAGCGTGCGTTCAGCTGCTGCAACAGCCGCTCCAGCTTCTCGCAAACGCTGCTCAAGTGCGTGACTTGCCTGTTCAAGTCTTCTTGTTGCGTTTGTACGGTCTGGAGCGTTGTCTCTTGTGCGCACGATCTCGCGTCCAGCTCTATAATGGCTCCCGCTTGCGCCTCCTGCTCCCAGCGTATTCCGTTCTCCATTCGCTCCAAACATTCTTGCAACAGTTTCACAACTTCGTTCATGGCTTACTCCAGTTTGAGGGCCGGGAAATCTCCCCAAGCCCAGTTGTTCTTGATTGTGCTGCCCTTCGGCAGAACGATGAACCGGCCGCTCTTGTCTTCCAGCAGACGGATTCCCCACGTTTTGACCTGTAGTTTGTTGACCGTGTTCGTTAATTCTGTTCGTTGTCCCTTCAGTTCGTCGATTTCGTTCCAGAGGCTCTCCAGACGATGATTGATGAAGAACATTAGTCCCCACGAGGCCGCAATCATCCCCACGAACAGACACATTCCCAGCAGGCTGTGCCCCAAGAGCGTTCGGGAGAAGATCTTTGTCCATTGTCTGTGCCGCTTGTCCAAGCGTATGATCTCCGCGTTCAGCGATTCTGCAAAGGTCACGCTTTGGCTGCGGATAGCGTCTTCCGTTGTACACAGCACGTCGTTCACGCACGCGCTCAAGTTCTGTTGAAAGAGTTGCAATTCGAGCTTCGCGGCTTCTTCCCACTGCTTCCTGTCCTGCTCCAGTCTGGAGCTGATTTTGCTGTCCAGCTCGCCAAGCTTCACAGTAAATACCTCCTTTAAGTCGGACACGCTGGCCGTCTTCGTCTTCAATGGTTAGATACTGTTTTCCCTTTCGCGGGACTTTGAGGCCCAATCCTTCGATTTCTTCTATGAGATTGGCACGATTGATTACGGTTCCTTCTTCAATGCGCTGCAGAAGGAAAGCTGTAAGCTGTTCGCGGGATTTGGTACGTTCATCCAGCGTGACAGTCTGTCCCCAACGCTTGAGGCGTGCTACATGGATATCCGCATGTTCTGGGGTGCGAACCCGGAAACGAGCCGGATCATCCGGTCGTGTCCAGCCTTCACACCAGTTGTACATATCACGTAGAGGGTCAAAGTCTTTTTGCCATCCGGGAGGAAAGGGGTTGAGGGCCTTGCCCGTGGAAAGTTCCATCCGTGGAATGACAAAGTGCAGCTCGTGATGCCCTGCATGACTGTGACGTACCCAAAGAATGGCGTACTGGTCTGGAGCAAGGCCCGCGAAGGCGGTCTGCTCGAAGTCGCCCATGAGCCGCTGTTCCTGTTCTGGCGTCACATGGTCTTCTGGCCCCCATGACAACACCCCCGCACAGAATTTCCACTGCCGGTCTTGTGAGGCAATGAGTGCCTTTGTCAGCTCTGGCTCACCACGCAGGACAACGGGAGGATTTTCAGTCCGACCGGGGTAATCCATGCGAGTGAGGTAGTTGACGGCGGCTTGCCCGGTTCCCTTGCCGTGTGGAAAAATTTTTATGTACATTGGCCACCTTCCCCAGCTACCAAGACCCTGCGGAGGCTTTCAAGAGCCACAAGGAGGCGTACAGCCTCTATATCGCTCTTGTAAGTGTTGGCCCAACGGGCAAGCTGATTCAGATTATTCCCGGCTCGCGCGAGCAAACGGAGATGCTCCCGTTCCGCTTGTGTTTGCCGTGTACGACTCCTCGCAACAGTTCGCCGGATAAAATCAGAAAGAGTCAACCCGGCGAGTTGCGCCTTGTGTTCAATCTCAGTCTTTTCCGACTCTGAGACGCGCACCTTGATCATGGCGGTTCGCTTCATGCTTTTGCCTTTTGTCTTTCAGGGTTCGAAGGGGTTTCCCCTCGCCAGCCCCGGTAGGGGACACGCGGCAGCGTGGCCACAACGGGTAGGCTGGCTTTCAGAAAAGACAGAAAGCCTATTGACCGCCAGCGAGAGAACAGTTCTTTGGCGTTATCCTGTTTTGTTACCATAGGAACACTATTCGCAAAAAGCTCAAAAATCGTTTTTGCGAAGGGCTTCCCGAAGCGTTTTTGTGGATATTGCGAATAGTGCGCTATGGAGTGCATTTGAACCCCCTCCATTGTGGATTGACCATATATACGCGTGTTGGTCGTCCCCTCTTGCCTGTTTCCGGCTCTAGGGGGGCGATGTAGGCCCAATCCTCCAGCACATGAAGCCCTGCATTGACTTTATCCATTCGAGGCCAACGACCTTTGACTTTTTCCAATGCGGAACGAGCCGTGAAAGATGTAAGTCCATCATGCTCTATCCAGCGCAGAATGGCCTTGGCGCACTCCATTCCTTCATCCGCACCCATCAGGCTATACGCGGCTCGTGCGTGTTCCATAAGTCCATCCGCCAGCTGCAATACGGCGGACATGGTAAGGGTACTTATAGGGCATGTTTCTGGGGATGCGTGCTGTGCCACATGGCATAATCCCGCCAAGCGCAATACTTGCCCCGGTAATTTCCCGCCCCAATCCCGCATGGCTGAAAGTCGTCCTCCTTCTGCAAGATTCCGTTCCACATGGGCAGCGAAATCCAGCCATAGGGATTTGCTTTCGTGTTCCAAATGTAAGGGTTGACCGGAGCCGAGGGGATTCCACGGCAGAGCCAGCAGGTGGCGCAAGGTTTGCCTCCAGCGCAAGCGCAGAGATTCCGGGACAGGAAAGGTCTCGACATGGCGCAAACCCACACGACTTTGCGGGATGAAGAACAACAGACGACCCATAAGTCCCCGCCCCCGAAAAGACGGTGTCTGAGCCATACCGGACAAGACATCCGGCTGTGCTGTGAGAATAAGGGTGAGGGTTGGGTTATCGAGCATGATAGGATCGGCATGTCTGCGATCTATGCGGATCGCTTCCCCGTTCCATGCTTTGAGAACCACATCAAGATTGGGGACTCCGCTGCTATACCGCCCAGAGAGAATGTCAAAAAAACCTCCTTCGGCTTCGAGTAAGGCAATCCGTTGCTGTTGGGCAGCCATGACCATGGCCAACGCTTCCGGGGTGGCATCATCCACCAGCAATCTGGGGGCAACGGGTGTTTTGGCCTCTTCCTCACTCAAGGCGACAAGCTGCGCCACCAACTCGTGGCGATCTTCCAGCGTCTTACAGCGTCGGGCAGATGAAAGCAGAGCGCGGTGCAGTTCTTCACGTACCTGTCGTTGGGCAATGGCTACCCGATGAGCAGAGAGCAAGGCTGTCTGCTGTTCCAGTTCCCATTCTACCAACGGAAAGCGACAGGCGTCCTTGACCGCACTCTTACGTTCTCCGGGAGGCAGGACAGCAAGAGCATACAGGTTCAGAGGTTCGGAATAGCCGTCATGGGCGACTACTCGGAATTTTCGCTGTACGCTTGCTGCCACAGCACCGAAGGCGTTGATCAGTGGAAGTTCGAAGGGCACCTGCACCGATTCGGTCACGGCAGCGGCATATTCGCCGATGATCCCCGGCAAAACGTTCGGGTGGATAGCCGGAGGCAGGTGTGATTCAAAAGGTACGGGCGGGCCGGGGAATACGGGGATGTCAGACATGACGACCTCGCATCTCGGCACTCTCGCTGGTTTCTACCGCATGCGCCTTCGCATACGCGTCAATATCTGCCAGCTCATAGACCACCCGCCGCCCGATTTTCAGGTAGCGGGGGCCTTTGCCCAGCGAACGCCATATTTCCAGAGTTCCGGGCCGTAAACCAAGGTGCTTGGCAGCTTCCGGGGTATTGAGTTTAGGTGAGGTAAAAGCTTGTACCATAGGGGCCTCCTATACTTTTTTCAGGTATAAGAGACCATACTGGGGGTAATATGTCACCAATAATTGGAATTATTGGTGAACTTTTGAAAGTCGCATTGCAAGAATTTACTGTACCTGTGCAGAACGAGAATAAAATTTTCAGGATCAAGGATAGATTGATCTTTGCGCCCACAGGAGCGTGTATACAGGGATGCACGAACGAGGTAGTTATCTGCAGAGCGCAAAAAACCTCTAAAACCATCCTCTTTTCCTAAAAGTCTTAACTTAGGAGAATCAAAATGTTGATCAATAAGTGGTCGATTTTTATCTGGTTCATATGTTTTTAGATGATAAAAATCAACCCAAGATGCCCAAAAGTGCGATACTTTTTTGTAATGCGGCCACACATTATTAAAAAAAGAATCCTTTTTAAAAGTTTCTGTCATCAAATCAAATTCTGATACAGTATATTCATAAGTCTCTTCTGATATAAAATCAAATGTTTTTTGAGGTGATAATCTTTTTTCTATAGATAATTTTAAAATTAGTCCTAAAAAATATCCTTTACATAATATATTTTTAAATTCATGCACAGTTGATTTTTCATTATTTTGATTTAGTATATAATATGCGTCATTTATATTGTCAAAA
>ERZ779861.3591-NODE-3591-length-12669-cov-2.535912_pt1 | contig 12669 bp, 7 predicted proteins | sample MGYA00511558_ERZ779861 | MGnify/ENA primary metagenome ERZ779861 (study PRJEB29588, sample SAMEA2163432) | human gut metagenome | biome: human gut; feature: human-associated habitat; material: faeces | place: Denmark | collected 2008/2010 ... | reverse complement strand
CTTTCTGTATTTTACCCTTTTCCACATTGGGGGCTATAAAATGATTGCGTGAATAATCCCAAAGTATCCCGGAACCCTCCGCTGTATGCTTATTTCTCTCTAAGATCTGACTGAGACGAATTTTTCTTTCCTCCCATGCTTTTCCGCCTGTTGCCGCATTCAGCATCGCCGGCTGAACGTTATCCATTGTATGTGCAAATTTCGCTTCGGCAGTCTCACCCTCTTCGAATTCATCCCAAAGTTCTCTGAATTTTTTCTGCTGATCTTCCGGAAGTAAGCCAAAGATCCGGTCTGCTGCTGCAAGTTCCCGCTGCCTCTGTGTCTTTTTCCCTTCCTCATCATATGCATAAGTATCTCCTGCATCAATTTCTACCAGATCGTGTATCAAAAGCATACTGACGGTTTTTAATACGTCAATTTCTTCATTCGCATACTCACTCAGTAAAAGTGTCATAATCGCCATATGCCAGGCATGTTCTGCATCATTTTCTTTCTGCTGCCCATCGGAAAGATACGTCTGTCTTTTAATAAATTTCTCTTTATCGATTTCCCTGCAAAAATCAAACTGTTTTTCCAAGCGTTCCTTGTCCATGTTTTGATTCATCCTCTCCCTATTCAATATCAACAAAAATTCATAACTGTTCTGTATTCTCACAGTTACCACTTCTCAAACACACAAACTGCATTAGAATTCTTTCTTGATTACATTTTACCACTCCCACTTGAATATTACAATTCAATACGGCAGAAAGCTGATGCAAACAAGGCAGGAGAGCCAAAACTCAACCTGCCTTCCAACTTTACATAAATTTCGGTAAAACTACAGCGCACTGAATAGTTTTCATCTGTTTTTTTTCTTTTTACTTCGGATACTACATATTACTATACTTGCCATCAACGCCCCGATACCTGTTAATTCCAAAGTGATAATCGGCGTATTATCTCCGGTCTTTACCGCTTTAATAAATTTTGTTCCTGCTTCAGGGGCATCGCCCTTGTCATCCTCTCTCGGTGTATCATCCTTCTTTGGCTGCCTTGTATTCGTACAGGTCAAATTTGTTCCTATCTTCTCAATGTTGCTGCTCATTCCTGACGCCAAGAATATATTCTCTTTACTCCATACTGCCTGAAATCCCTCTACATCCAGCTCCCGTACACTGAAGAACTGGCATTCCTCAGCGGTAAGAAAATAGATCTCTTCTCCGTGCTTTAAGTTTATCCAAACCTTTCCTTCCTTATTTTCTAATTTTTTACTGCTCGCAGACATAAAATCCATCTGATATACGTCTCCCGTATAAGGCAGCTTTCCTTCCGGGTCTTGATAGAGGCTAATCTCAAAATCAAAAACCATGTCCCTATCTGCCTCAAGTTCGCTCTCCACTTTTTTCGTAACACTGGAGAACAATGGGAGATTAAAAGAAATATCCATATTTGAAAGAGTTCCGCCTCTTTCTAAATAAAAGAAATCAAAGGTATGGTTTGTACCTACAAACCATTCAGAGCTATTCATTGCGTTTTTTAATCCACCTTCCGGGAATCCTGGAAGAATCTCTGAAAGATTCTGTGGATGTCCATTGATGCTGTAGGTACCATCTGTAAAATTAATTTCTCCTTCAATCGCCTCATGGATGCCGCCAATATCCAACACCAGCTTGCCGTCTACAAACATCCAGATATCATCATCACCGCTGATTCTGAATATCATATCATTACCATTAATTTTTCCACTTACCGGAACGGCAAAAGTCCGACTTAGCTTCATGCCCAAGTGGTAATTCAGTTCCTTCTCATCCATAAGCCATGTATTGTAATCATTGGTTTGCGCTATTCCAAACTCTCCGTTTTCAAAGGTATTAAAAGGAAAAAATCCTGCCGCTTGACTGCCCCAACCCCTGATTCCAAGTCCCTTATCATACTGGCGGATCAAGTTATCTTCCAACTGTGCATGATGCAAATGGCTATTGTAGGAGTAAGTTCCGCTTACCTCATCATACTGAAATTCAAACCGGGCCGGATAGACTGCCTTCGTTCCCCCATTCGTCACTTCTGTAACTGCATTTTCATCAAACAGATTAAAAGGCAGGGAATAATTAAACACTGGTGTTCCATCCTCTCCCAAATCTGTCTGTACAATACCGGCAAAAGGCAATATCTTATTGTTTCCAATATGATTCCATGTATAGTCATAGTTGTTCAATGGATCATACAGAAACTTATATTGTGCACTCTGACCACTGTAATCCTTGGCAGTCAGTCCTGGAAACTCATAATCAAACAGGGTAACATCCAGATACTTCATGTTCTGGGTATTTGCCAGATAAGATGCTTTCTTTTCATTATCCAAGGACTGTATCGGTATGGTAGTAAGTATCACCTGCTGCCTTGTCTGTCCGTAGTTGGAAATCGTTCCACTCGTGTAATAGTTTTCTCTCTTCTCACAGAATTCCCCCTCTGAGACTTCAAAGGACTCTACCACATACTGATCTCCATTTTTTATCTTTACCTGATAGGTAAAGCTGTAGATGTTGGTAGACGGCAAAATTACAATCGCCTGTCCGTCTGCCAAAGGTGTATGGAAGGTGCTTGTGGAACCGGGATGGACGCCCCAAGTTTCATTTGCCGGACCGCTTCCGTTTCCATTTTGTGTCACCGGCTTATCTGCAATAGCGTTTCCATCCTTTCCAAAGTTATAATAATCATAGTATTCCTCTGTATATTCATCATTCTTTGTCTTCTCGACCGGAACGTACGTGCCATCGCTGTAATTGTAAAGATATGCACGATAGGGGAGCTGCTTAGTGGCATTTCCTGATTCTGAATCCCATTCTACAGCCGTATTCAGGTTTTCGAGAGGTGTACTGATAGTTACCTCCACATCCGGCAGCTCTCCGGCATCTAATAGATCCCTGTCCGCATAATTTGCCTGATACCCTTTCGCCTGATTCCGAATCACGACCCCTTGGTAACTATCGTCTTCTTCAAAAGCAGATTCTTGTACATCTTCTTGCTTAGCTGCTTCCTCCCTTGTATCCACACAGATCTTCAGATTGTGCACCAAAGTATCATCACTGGCAAGTTCTTTTACAGGATAAACATCTTGATATGGACCAGTTGCCCCATAAACTACAGTCCATCCATCTTCCTTCGACAATGGATCAATCAACCCCGACTGCTCTTTTATATCAACAATCCTGCAATCCTCTGTCCTTGTCCCGGATATCTGATAGGTAAAATCAAATTGCTTTGCTGCTGTGGCCCGCATCCCCGGAATTCCCGGAATCACCGGTAAAATTGCATATACCACATCCTCTTTCTCCCATCCATTTACTATTATTTTCACCGTATCACTTTCCGGATAGATTGCAACATGACTTTTATTATCCCTTCCTTCCGTACAGGAATTACCGGAACTTCCCTGATCTATCCATATCCCATCCGCACCTTTCGTATAACGTCGGACTTCAAAATAGACTCTGCTGCTTTCAATGACGTCTTCCCCATTTTTTTTCTCTCTGGACGGAGTGATTTTTACATCAAAGGTGAAAGTCTCCTTTTGATTCAAATCTATATTCTTTCTTCCATCAACAGAAAACAACAAACCATAATTAGGAAGCCCCTTGCCCGCATCCTCCGTACGGCTCAGTGTCAAATTATTGTTTATCCCACCTCTTTTTTTTAAAAAAAGGCTCACCTCTGCCAGACGCTTACCAGTATTACAGATATTTTCTCCATCCCGGTAAATCCCATTTTCATCTTTTATAAATTGCTTTTCAATGCCATTAATATTTGATGTGATGTTTTCAATGTCATAATTTGTAAGGTTGTTTTGAGGAGCCAGCCCATACGAAAAGCTATAGCTGTGAGCCCACAAACTCTGAGCATCAAATTTTCTGGGAGTCACCACTATGACTGCATCCTTATGTGACTTCAGCTCATTAACCGCATTTAATGTTACATTTGTGCCTATTCTTCTGAACTTTCCATATTCCAGCGAATTGTCCCTGCCATAATAATCGCACCTCCATGAATAATGACCCTCCAGATCCGGTACATAAACCGCTGCCCGCACGGGAAGGACTCTTCCACTCATTCCTTCATTATTTCCTTTTTCACTTAACCGAACATATATACCCAATTCATTAAAATCATTCTGCGAAAAATCATCCGGTAAATCTTTCAGATGGATAATCACCCCACCGTCCGGCAATCCATCTGAGGTTTCCTGAATCTGCTCCACCTTGTTGCCTTGCAGCGCAACCGTATGCACTGTTCCGTTGGTGACTGTATCCACCGATGAAAGAATTCCCTCCGACATTTTTACGCAGCCGCTTGAATTTCCACAGATTCCCTCATCTAAAACAAAATCTGAAAATTCATCTGTTCCAATCTCATAATGGAAGGCCCAATCTGTTGTATCCGCTATATTGATTTCGTTGAATGCTTCGCTCTCCGTCTTGCGTCCCGGATCCCAAGTCTGAGGCTTCGGAAACCATTGCCAATTGCTTTTATCAGCATCCCACTCTATTGGATATATTGCCAGAATCTCATCTTTTCCGACGTTACAATGGAGATATCGGTTATCTTGCCAGTCATAGTTATGCCTATAATCTCCAGTCTGTTTTGTGGATGTTGGATCTAACTGCACAAAATCCCAATTTGATCTATAGCTTGCATATGTAATCTCTTTAGGAGAATACGTACCGTCTTGATTCTTTATATAAACGCGTGCCAGAAACCGAAGCGCAGTCTGCCCGTTATAATCATGCCCACGAACCGGTATTGCCATAATATACAATCCAACATTTTCCTTCTCAGAAAGATTTGCTCCATCAATCAGCAACCCTGAAGTTGGAAGCCGATCCTGTGTATTATCCGCTCCATCTTTATACCCTTCTTCTGTGTTTTTTGTTTCCGCTGCAAATTCTGCTTCTATTTCTGGTTGAGCTGCAAATTTGGTTTCCGGCTCACTTTCCGCCTCTTTCCCAGGTAAAACAGTTGTTTCCTTATTTACTTCCGTATCCTTCTCCAGCTCAAATGCTACATTTGCTGATGCTGCCACAAGTACACTCAATTGATTATTTAACATAAGAACCAGACTTAAAATAAATGCTACCATCTTTTTGGTTTTTTTCATATTATGCCTCTCTTTCTGCTCTATAATTTACAAGTTCTCAATTGTATTTATCATTATAACTCTCACTCATTTAAACGTCAATATCAGTGCATTTATGAAAACAATTCCGGGAACAATCCCGGAAACAATCCCAAGGTTAATATCTCATATTACTTGTCCGACAGATTGTTATCCAACACAATATTCCCAGAAAACATTTATAATATTTCTGATGGTATTTATATGTATAAGGTTGGACAAATAGACTAAACAGATTTCAGTATTGTTTATTTCCCAAAACCTTGTTACCAAGATTTTTCAATAAAGTTAAAAATCACGGCCACCCGTCAAACGTAACATCATGAACCCTGCCACACTCAACTGGCTAAAGCCATAAAAAAACGCTATGGAATCAACCATAGCGTCAATAGAAACCATCACTTTCTTAAAATTACTAATTAGCTGCAGTATAGTGCCAGTCTCATCTGACCGTCAAGATAAGGTTCCTGCTTTGCATCACAGATTTTATCCCCTTCACGTATTCCCCCGATTAAAAATGGGGATTCCGGATCATGAAGCCGTCTATTCTGCCGCACAATCTCCTGATCCTCATTTGCATAACAATAGATGCATCCATGTCCGCAGGTATTATATGCACCAATATCGTTCCCAAGCAGACAATTACATGCTTCTCTTGGGAATTTTTTCTTTTTGGGTACACGCAGAGACATTCCGACAGCACGCTCAACGATTGCCTGGGACATACAGCCCGATACGTCCACGCCATATGCTTCCAGTTCTGTACCTTCGCAGCAGGTTCGTATCGTCATTCCATACTTTTTACCAATACGAACAAATTCTTTTCCAATTATGATCCGTTCCTCTCTTGTCACTTCCCTGGCATAGGGAAAATTCTTTTTGGTCTTGGTATATAAATCAATAAAACTGATAACACAATGATCTACATAACCATGTAGATTTTCCGCCATTTTCTCAAAACTCCGGATATGAAAATCCAAAGAATACTTCTCCGTAATAAAAATAGGATCATAGCGCCACCCAACAGCATGAATACCTGTCTTTTTCGATAATCGTTTAAAAGACCCCATAACCCTTTCTTTCTCTGGCACTTGTGGTTCTATTTCTCTCCCATAGGGTGTAATGGTTACAAACCACAATTGTCTGTACTGCCTGATTTCATCCAGTCGTTCTAACATTGGTTCCGGATTTTTGGTACAGAAATTAATGCAGTCCACCACATCCGGATTCAATTGGTATCGTAAAACCTGTTCCGGATAATATGGATTTCTTGTTAAAACAAATCCTTCTTTTATTCGATTATAAAACCATTCGCTGAAATACGCCGGAATATCTGTTCTCATACCTGTACTGATAATCATTTGGTACTCCTTCTTTCTATTTCTGCTCACACTCCAAAGCATTTTTTCTGATTTCTTTTTACAGAATATCAAAAATCTATACTTTTTACCAGCAACACTTTTTTGTAATTAAAAGTAGATTTTTTGTGCAATAAAACAATTTCTGTCTTAATACATATAATATTATAAGTTGCCCGTCAAATTGGGCAACTCATAATATAGCAGCATAACTGCATCGCAACCCGGTGCCGGAACTAATAGCAATGAGGTGATTATAATTGAATGTTTATCATACAAACGGGAGGCTGCGCTCCCAAAACTCATCTAGTATTAACAGAAATTTCTCCACGGATCAATACAATAACAGTGCCGACTTTCATCAACAACAGGGAATCCCATATGCACCAGGACCAATGGGGCCCAAAGGGGAACCGGGGCCGCAGGGACCACGAGGGGAACCGGGACCGCAAGGATGCCCCGGAGAACGCGGAATAACCGGACCGCAAGGAGTTACGGGAGCACAGGGTCCGCAAGGGGTTACGGGACCTCAAGGTCCAAGAGGGGAACCTGGCTTACGAGGACCTGCCGGACCACCAGGCTATTCACAAGATAGTATTTTTGCAGCATTTGCAGATCAATTCTCTACTTTACCTAAAAAGACAAATCTTCCCCTCAAAATGACAATACCTGACATAACAGAAAATATTTCTCCACGCGGCAATTACTCTGTCGTTTTAAGACCAGGATATTATGCTATATACTATTACATTTCTGCCAAAATGAAGGGGCCCGGTTTTGCTGACATTACACCTGTATTCAATGATTGTATACAATCTTGTTATATGGAATGTGCAGTTTCCAAAAAGCGCAATAAAACAATCAGGTTTTCCAGATATTTTATTATTGAAATAACAGATTCCTCCCCTCTGTTTTTTCTATGGCATTGTACAGAAACTGCATCTCATATCAACACAAATGTAACGATGCAGAAGCTATGTAGATAATTAAAGAAAGAGGTCAAAAAATATGGTGACAATCAGTCTGTGTATGATTCTTAAAAATGAAGAAAAAGTTCTCTCCCGCTGCCTTGAAAGTGCAGCAGATCTTGTAGATGAAATTATTATTGTAGACACCGGGTCCACGGATCGGACAAAAGAAATCGCATCTGCGTATACTTCAAAGATATATTCTTATCCCTGGACAGACAACTTTTCAGATGCCAGAAATTTTTCTTTTTCAAAAGCCACCATGGATTACTGCATGTGGCTGGATGCCGATGACATCATCGAGTCATCTGAAAAAGAAGAATTTCTCCGTTTGAAACAATCATTGAAACCGGATACTGATTTTGTAATGATGAAATACCATACTTCTTTTGATGAAGCAGGAACCCCTCTCTTCTCCTATTTTCGCGAACGCTGGATTAAAAATGATTCAACACATCGATGGATCGGTGCAGTCCATGAAGTAATTCCTGCAAACGGAAATGTGACTTACTCTGAAATTGCAATCAGGCACAAAAAAGAGGACTCGAAAGATCCCGACAGAAATCTGAGAATTTATCAAAAGATGCTTGCGGAGGGGAAAATTTTAGAGCCCCGGCAGCAATATTATTATGGACGTGAACTCTATTATCACCAATTATACGAAGACGCCGTTTCTGTTTTCGAAAAGTTTTTAGAGTCGTCAGGAGGCTGGCTTGAAAATAAGATTGAAGCATGTTCCATTTGTGCTGACTGCTATTATCACTTGAATCAAGAGGAATCTGCTCTAATGACGCTATTACGCAGTCTGAGTTTTGATATACCAAGAGCAGAATTATGCTGTGATATCGGAAAGCATTTTTTAGAACGAAAGAATTATATCAATGCAATCTACTGGTATGAAACGGCCGCAAAGACTTCCAGAAATGACCAGACAGGCGGATTTGTTCTTCCTGACTGTTATGACTACATTCCCTTTCTGCAGCTCTGCGTATGTTATGATAAATTAGGAGAACATGCAAAAGCCAGCGAATATAACGAAAAGGCCGGCTCCTGCAAACCGTATTCAAAAGCTTACCTCCATAATAAACTTTATTTTGACCATTTGTAACTATTACAAACCACTACAATTTACATGAATTTTCAGCAAAAAAAAATTAAAACTGCTATGATATGTGGCAAACCTACAAAATATTCATACAATATTATTGTAGAAAATATTCCCGGCAGAATATCTTCTATAAAAAACAAATAAAGGATGTGTTTTGCATGAATCAGAACAACGGATATAACTGCAACGATAATCACTGTGACAGACAATGCTTCACTAATCACTGTGAACGTGGTCCGCAAGGTCCAAAGGGTGATCAGGGACCTCAGGGACCTCAAGGTATAAAAGGCGACACCGGCTGTCCCGGACCAAAAGGTGACAGAGGTGATCAGGGACCGCAAGGACCTCAGGGAATCCCTGGTGAACCTGGAGCAAGAGGACCGAGAGGAAATACCGGTCCTGTAGGTCCTACCGGAAATACCGGTCCAAGAGGTCTTGAAGGACCAAGAGGCTATGCAGGACCTCAGGGAATCCCCGGTGTTCAGGGTGTCCGAGGAGATGTAGGACCCAAAGGTGATCCTGGATGCGAAGGTCCTAAAGGTGATATCGGTCCTATGGGGCCAAGAGGAAATACTGGTCCCGCAGGCCCTACTGGACCGCAAGGTGATATTGGTCCTCAGGGACCAAGAGGTATTCAAGGGGTTACCGGGTTTACCGGACCGACCGGACCTATGGGACCGCAGGGTATTACCGGACCGCAAGGAATTCAGGGTGCTACTGGACCTATGGGAATTCAGGGACCAAAAGGATGCCCGGGAGATACCGGTGCTACCGGACCAACGGGTGCTGACGGTGTGACCGGACCTACCGGACCGACTGGTTCCAATGGTGTGACCGGACCTACCGGCGCTACTGGACCCACCGGTTCTGATGGTGTAACCGGACCTACCGGCGCTACTGGACCAACCGGCTCTGATGGTGTAACCGGACCAACCGGCGCTACTGGACCGACCGGTTCTGACGGTATAACCGGACCTACCGGCGCTACTGGACCGACGGGTGCTGCTGGCACAGGTGCCATCATCCCATTCGCTTCAGGTCTTCCGGTTACATTGACATCAATTGTCGGCGGTCTTGCCGGTCTCCCTGCGTTTGTGGGATTCGGAAGCAGTGCACAGGGACTGACAGCATTAGGAACAACGATCAATATCACAAATGCAGCCGGAACTCTCACCAACTTTGCTTTCCAGGTTCCGCGTAATGGTGTTATTACGTCATTCAGTGCATTTTTCAGTACCACCGCTGCACTTTCCCTGGTTGGTTCTACTGTAACAGTAAATGCACAGATTTATCAATCCACGACACCCAATAATATATTTTCACCAATTGCAGGAACACTGATTAATTTAACTCCCGCGCTGACTGGAGTCGTATCCCTTGGAACACTGTTGAATGGCTCTCTTTCAGGCCTTAATATTCCTGTTACAGCCCAGACCCGTCTGATGTTGGTATATTCAATTACATCAAGCGGAATAACATTAGTTAATACAGTAGTTGGATATGCAAGTGCCGGATTAGCAATTACCTGATAAATAACCTGATATAACGGGCAGGGATACTGTTCTAAAAAACGGCTTCCCTGCCCATATATGCTTCTTTTTGTACAACACCGATTACGTCAGCCATCTTCCGGTTAACCAACACTGCTTTCAGGCCAGAAGCCGGAAAGCTGTCCGCAATGAAATTATTTTTCATTGCATTTTCTATCATAATCATATAGAATAAGTTTGAAAGACAAAGATTTCCTGTGGACATATCCACTTATCTCATTTCATTAAAATTTCATCAAAGAAGGATCAATATGGATACAAATAATTTCGATTTTAATAAGCTGGGAGACCGGATCAGCAATCTGGTTGACGATGCCATTAATTCCCAGAATTTTAAGGAGCTAAACCAAACAATCAACACCACTATCAATCAGGCGCTGAATGGAGTTAATAAGACTCTGGGGAATATCAACCGTACTTATCAGTTCCGTTCCGGACCAGGCGGACATCCTTATCAACCGAACCGCCCAAACACTCCTTTGAGAACGCGGCCGCTTCAAAGACAGACACCCTCTGTGATCTATGATAGAAATCCGAGAGGACAAATTTCCGGAAGCATCAAAGCACTGATTGGATTTACCTTGGCGGGTATGGACGGAATCGCTGCAATTGTATTGATTATACTGGCACTCTTCGGAATCCTGAATGTCGGGACTACGATTGCTCTGGTACTCGTATTACTTTTTTTTGCAGGCGGTTTACTTCTCGGCCTTTCCGGGAAAAAATCTCTGTCCCGAGTCAAACGTTTCCGCCAATACTGCAATGCAATCGGCGGCCAGACTTACATTGAACTGGAAGATCTGGAAAAAAGAACCGGGCGCACCAGGAAATTCCTGATTCAGGATCTGGAAGAGATGATCCAAAGCCGTATGTTTCGTCAGGCGCATCTGGATCATCAGAAAAGCTTCCTGATGCTGACAGATGACGTCTATAAACAATACCTCGCAACCATGCAGGCACTGGAAAACCGTAAAAAAGAGGAACAGGCTCTTGCGGATGCCGGATTCAACTCCGAATTCAGAGAAGTAATCAAAGAAAGCGAATCCTATATTGCCAAAATACATCAGGCAAATGAGGAACTGCCCGGAGAAGTCATTTCCGGAAAACTTGCCAGACTGGAAGTGGTAATTACCAGAATTTTGGAGGAAGTGAAAAAGCAGCCGAAGAAAGCTTCTGATCTGCAGAAATTTATGAATTATTACCTTCCTACCACCTGGAAATTAATCAGTGCCTATCTGAATTTCGAGAAGCAGCCAGTGCAGACGGATAACATTATCTCCACCCGTACTGAAATTGAAAATACACTGGATACGATCAATGATGCATTTGAACAGCTTTTAGATGATTTGTTCCAGACCCAGGCATGGGATATCTCTTCCGATATCTCTGTCCTCCAGACAATGTTTGCACAAGAAGGTCTGACCAAAACAAATTTGAAATAACACAAAAAGGAGAATATAATTATGAGTGAAGAATTCAAGGAGTTTACTTCCGCACCTACATTAAGCTTCGGTGAGCCGCTCACTGCCGCCCCAAAACCGGAGATGCCAACGGTTACAGCGGAGTCCAAACCTGCTCCGTCCATGGATGATTCCATGCTGTCCCCAGAGGAAAAACAAGTTGTAGAGTCTTTCGTAGACAAAATTGATCTGCACAATGCAAAGGGAATTCTGGAATACGGTGCCGGCACACAGAAAAAAATGGCCGACTTTTCGGAAGCCACCTTAAATAATGTACGTTCCAAAGATTTGGGGGAAATCGGAGAGCTTCTCTCTTCCGTGGTTACCGAGGTAAAAAGCTTTGATTCTGATGAAGAAGAAAAAGGGTTCTTCGGATTCTTTAAAAAAACCTCTAATAAGATGACCGCTATGAAAGCAAAATATGACAAAGCAGAAGTAAATGTCAACAACGTATGCACTGCTCTGGAAAATCATCAGGTCACACTCATGAAAGATATTGCCCTGTTGGACAAAATGTATGCAGTCAATCTGACCTATTTCAAAGAACTTTCCATGTATATTCTTGCCGGCAAGAAGAAATTGGAAGAAGTAAGAAACGGTGAACTTGCTGCTGCAGTTGCCAAGGCGAATGCATCCAATCTGCCGGAAGATGCGCAGGCTGCCAAAGATCTGCAGTCCATGTGTGACCGCTTTGAAAAGAAAATCCACGATCTGGAACTGACACGAATGATCTCCATTCAAACTGCGCCACAGATTCGTATGGTACAGGCTAGTGACATTACAATGTCTGAGAAGATTCAGTCTACTCTTGTAAATACGATTCCTTTATGGAAGAGCCAGATGATTATCGCACTCGGTGTAGAACATTCCAGAGAAGCGGCAGAAGCGCAGAGAAAGGTTACGGATCTTACGAATGACCTTCTTAAGAAAAATGCAGAGAAGTTAAAAACAGCAACTATTGAAACTGCAAAGGAAAGCGAGAGGGGAATTATTGATATGGAAACTCTCGTGGCAACAAATGAGAGCCTTATGAGCACGATTGATGAAGTGATGAAGATTCAGCAGGAAGGCCG
>ERZ779861.3589-NODE-3589-length-12677-cov-4.019727_pt1 | contig 12677 bp, 6 predicted proteins | sample MGYA00511558_ERZ779861 | MGnify/ENA primary metagenome ERZ779861 (study PRJEB29588, sample SAMEA2163432) | human gut metagenome | biome: human gut; feature: human-associated habitat; material: faeces | place: Denmark | collected 2008/2010 ... | reverse complement strand
GCCTGCCCCTGCTGGCACAGGAACATCGCGCCGCAGGCGATCAATGCTTTTGGAAGCGCCCTTTTCATTGCTCCCTTCTCTTTTTTCGCCGGGCCGTCCAGCCCGTCTCCAAGGGGGACGGACGCGAAGATCGGAACGATCAGGAGCCCGGGCAGCGCCGACCATGTGGTAATCCACTCCTCCGGGAACGGCAGCGGCGCGCTGCCGCCCCAAACCTGCGGGCCGCACAGCAGGGCGATCGCGCCGCCGATAACAGACGCCGGGAGCAAAAACTTCCGGAACGCCGGAATTTTTGCCCGCAGGAACATCCCAATGAACAGGAATACATACAGCACGCCCACACATTTGACGAGCATTTGCAGCGATACAGACGACATAGATATTTCCTCCCTCTCTCTGTAATCCGCTTTCTGTTTCTATAAATGATCAGGCGCTGTCGCGATGAGACAGCGCCTGGTCATCAAAAACCGTATGGCCCGGAGGGAGCCTTACTTATACTGCTCTCCTCCGCGGAAAACATGGGCCGCAGCTTGGTACATAACGGTAATATCCTTGACAGGATCCCCATCCACAAGAATGACGTCCGCGCACTTGCCGACCTTGATGGTACCCACCTCATCGTCGATCCGGCAGAGCTTGGCGCTGTTGATCGTGGCCTGTTTGAGGATCTCCAGATTATCCCATCCCAAAAATTCTTTGCGCATACGGAACTCGAGGCCAGGGCACTTTTGATATGCGCTGATCGGTGCGTCGGTACCCCAGCCGATGAGCACGCCGCCGTGTTCGTATGCCATATTCAGATGGGATTTGACCCGCTCCATCAGCGGCTTGACCTTTTTTATGACATGCTGCCCGTAGACCGTGGTGGGATCAGCGTCGAGGATCGTGGCGTTGATGCCCATCGTGGGGACAATGCCTCTCTGCGTTTCGCCGGCGAGGCGGGCTTCGCCGAAGAGTCCTTTCGAGTTGTCGAGAATCTCCGGGCCGTAGGTGATGCGGCCGATGTTTTCGACGTAGAGCTGCAATGTGTGCTGGCCGGTTTCTGCCTTCAGGACCAGCGTTTTTCGGTTGTCGGTCAGGGTTCCCTGAAACACGCCGTCGAGGTAAACCGCGGCATAGTCCCGCACGTTCTCCAGTTCGAGCGCGGCCTCCCCTGCGGGAACGGTGATTGCGGCCTGGTAGAGGACGTATCCGAATTCCACCCCCACATCGCCCATAGGAAGCAGTTCGTCGGACTCGCTGACCTCGCCGTAAATCTGCGTCAGAGGGGCGCATTCGGTCATTTTCAGCTCCTGCGCCCCTGCCCGGAACAGGCCGGGCAGCAGGCAGCAGAGCAGTAGACAGATCTTGTTCATAATCGTGCGGTTTTAGCGCATGAAGGAGGTGATGAACGACTCGTCGAGTGTGACCTCGGGAGCGAAACGGTCGCTGCGGACGTAGCGGTCGATGCTTTCGAGCAGCTGGCGCGTGGCGGGGCGCTGGTCCATCTTCTTTTTCGTGTCGACCGCCAGCACGAGCAGTTTGCCGCCGCCGACGCGGGCCTCGAAGCCGATGCCGAGTTTTTCGTTGTTGTCGAAGCTGTCGATCACCTGGATGAAGGGCCGCAGCTGGCGCGGGGTCTGCTGCATCTCGATCACCTTGGCGTTCTCCAGAATGTCCCACCACTGCCAGTCGGTGTGGTATGAGGTCGGGAAGTCGGCGAACACGGGTTGCTCGGCGTGAATCAGACAGCCGATGGTCATCGGCGCCCAGGCGAACATGATCGGGTTCCAGAAATGGTTGTGGAAGGTCGATTTGCGCCCCTTGACCTTGTTCGGCGCGGGGGTCAGGACGACTTTCTTCCCCGCGGCGAGGTACTGTTTGGCCTGCTCGCCGAACTCCGTCGTGTAGAGCACCTCCGTATCCGACTGCATCAGCTGTGCGTTGCGCGGATAGACCCAGATGTCCCAGCTGTTGCTTGTCTTTTCACCGACGTTCAGGTGCACGGTCAGCTTCTGCGGGCCTCGCACCTTGCCGAGCGGAGCGGAGAACTCCCCGACGGGGAACACGCCGTCGGTGCCTACGGTCTGCGATTTCAGACTGCCCTTGGCGATGGCTTTCCCGCTGCCGTCGGTGATCGACCAGCGGATTTTCGCATTTTTGAGCGCCGCCGCGCCGAAGTTGTAGACCTCGGCCTTTGCCGTGAAGGTTTCGTCTTCGAACCAGGCGCTTTTCGGGTAGCGGAGCAGCGCCACGGTCGGCGCGCAGAAGGCCCGCCAATCCTCGGGCGTCACCAGGCCCTTGGAGTCCCAGAACGGATCGAGCACACCCACCGGGGCGTAACCCTGGCCCGGGAAGTCGTTGAGCGACAGGAGCTGAAATCCGGCCGATTTGGACGAGCGGAGCAGCGCCTCGATCACGGCCTTGTACTCCACGACGGTCAGCGCGCCCGAGGCCCGGAAGAAATCGTGGGCCTGATCGCCCATGCCGTTGGCGGTGAGCATCTCGCGCCACAGTTCGAAGTTTCGGGCCTCGACCGGTCCCGTGTATTTCCCGATCTCGCGGAAGTCGGGATAGACGCACCGCTGGCCCGACTCGTGGGAAATTACCGGAACGTCCACGTCCGACTCCTTGCTGCGGTCCCAGTCGGTCGAGGGCCGTCCCTCGTAGACCTTCACGGGGCCTTTGTTGGTCTGCTGCGAGACGTAATACTGGTCGGACGGGACGCGCGTGCGGGCCGTCGAACCGCTGTACAGATGCCGCGTGTCGAGTTTGCGGCCGTCGGCGGTCAGCTCCTCGATGAAGTCGAAGTTGCCGGTGATCTCGTTGCCGTTGCAGTAGAGGACGAACGAGGGGTGGTTGCCGTACTCCTTGAGGATGGCGCGCATCTCGCGGCGGAAGAAGTCGTAGCGCGCTTCGTCCGGCTCGGCGTCCTTGCCCCACATGGGCATCTCGACTTCGAGGTAGACGCCGTGGCGGTCGGCCATGCGGAAAGCCGCGGCGGGAGGGCACCACGAGTGGAAACGGATGTGGTTCAGTCCGTAGTCCTTGACGATGCGCATGATACGCTCCCATTCGGCGTCGCAGACCGGGGCGTGGCCCGTTTTCGGGAACACGGCGTTCTCGACGGTTCCGCGCAGGTGGAGCGGACGGCCGTTGAGCAGGATGTGGTTGCGGCCCTGCGCCACTTCGCGCATGCCGAAGGTCGCCGACTTCTTATGTTCGAAGGACTCTTTTCCGGCGCCGGTCAGCAGCGTGCACTCCACGGTGTAGAGGTTCGGGTTGAATTCGTCCCAGAGTTTGGCCTCCCGGCCCAGCGCGACGGTTTCGGTCAGGTCGATCTCCTCCGCTTCGCCGCCGACAGGTACCTCCTTCGTTACGTGCAAGCCGTTGCCCGAGACGGTGAGCAGCGCCTTTCCTTCGAAAGGCTTTTTCGTGCGGTTGTCGATCTTCAGGCGCACGTCGACGCTGTTCGTCTCGATGTCGGGATACAGCTGCATGTCGTCGATGTAAACGGGGTCTACGGCCACGAGTTTCATCTCGCCGAGGATGCCGTTCCAGTTGATCTGCGTGAACTCCGTGTGGGCGTGGTTCCATTTGTGGGTGTTGTACTGGAACCGGTTGTCGATGCACACCGTGATGCGGTGCGTCTTGCCCGGGGTGACGAAATCCGTCAGGTCGTGGTTGTGGGGGACGCTGATGTAGTCCAGTCGGCTCACCTCCTTGGTGTCGACCCATACCGAGCTGAGCCAGTGGGTGCGTTCGAAATAGAGGAAGATGCACTTGCCCTTCCAGTCGGCCGGGAACTCGATGTCGCGCTGATACCACGCCGGACCCATGTACTCGTAGACGCGCGTCAGGCGGTCGACATGGCGGTAGGGCGATTTGTAGCCGATTTTGTAGTCGTCGGTGATGCCGGGGAGCATGATGGTCTCCTGGAGTTGGTGGTTGTAGCGCGGCGAAAGCGATCCCCTGCGGAAATCCATCACGTCCGTCTGGAACCTCCACTCTCCCGAGAGGTCCATTTCGCGGGTCTGGGCGGCCGCCGGGGAGAGGGAGCTTAACAGCACGGCCGCGAGAAGCAGTTTTATAAACCGGTTTTTCATGTATGGTGTTGTTTTAGATTATCGTTTCAGGTGTTTGTCCGCGAATTTCACGAATTGCCGCCAGTCGTAGAGCGTGATGTCGTGGTCGCCCGAACGGACGTGGTGGCCGATGTGTCCCGACAGCACGGGCGCGTCGGTTTGGGGCAGTTCCGTTCCCGAAAGTCCCTCCAGGCCGAACAACTCGTAGACCGGCGTGGCGTGGACCCCCGCGAGGAACTCGCCTTTCGGATCGGCCCAACGGTCCTCGACGGCGCTGGCGATATACACCGGGCGCGGGGCTATCAGCGCAATCAGTTCGTGCTGGTCGACGGGCAAAGCCGCCTCGTTGCCCGAATACCGGTTGAAGTTCCCGCAAAACCAATGCGGGAAAAGGCTGTTGATCCTGGCTACGGTTTCGCCGTAACAACGCCGCGACAACGCCGCGCCGCCGCATCCCGAGTCGTTCGACACGGCCATGGCGAAGCGCGGATCGACGGCTGCGGCCCAAAGGGCCGTTTTGCCGTGCCGCGAATGCCCGATGACCGCCACGCGGGAGGCATCGACATCCTCGTCGGTTTCGAGGTAGTCCATCGCACGGCTCAAGCCCCAGGCCCAGGCTGCGATCGTGCCCCATTCATCGGGGGCCGGTTTGGTCTGCCCCTCGCGGTAAAAGAGCGGGTGAACGCCGTTTTGGAAGCCGTCGTCGTAGTCGGGGTCGATGTCGCCGCGGTAAATCGTGGCGAGGCCGTAGCCGTTGGCGATCAGCATCTCGACCGGCCACCGCGATGCCGCCGCGGCGCGCGGGAACCCTTTTGCGCGGACTTCGCTGCCGCCCTCTGCGCGCGGCTTCATGCGCGAGACCGACTCCGTGACGAGCGGGTCGTCGCAGATCGTGTGGTTGCCCTTGAAATTCAGCCCCAGAAAGACCGGAACGGCGTCGGTGCGTTTGTTGGGGATGTAGAGCAGGATGGTCATGAAATGTGCGTCGTCCTCGGTGAAGTAGACGGCGATCTCCCGGCGGGTGGCCATGTTGCCCAGCGTGTAGCGGTCTTCGGACAAGACCTCGAAATGCAGTCCCTCGGGGCGGTCGGGGGCTTTTCCGTAGACCTCGCTTTCGAACAGCGACAGCAGTTCGGGACGGCGTTCCGAAATCCACGTTTCGGCGTCAGTCACCTTTTTGCCGGCGATGGTTGTCAGCGGGTCGGGCAGCGTGTAGGCCGGAACCTGCGATTCATCGTAGTTTGTCGCGGGCATCTGCGCCCGGGCGCAGAACAGGGTCAGGCCGCAGAGCGGCAGCAGCGCGTATTTTTTCACGGCGGTCATGGCTGCAATCGGCGTTTGATGCGCGTGAGCGCCTCCAGATAATAGTAGTCGGCGTAGGTGAGCGGCACGTCGACCTCCGAGGAGAAGGGATAGGCTCCCGTGCTGTGCCGGAGAATGAAGCCTCCGTTCTCACCCGCCGGAGCGGTGTATTCGGGCGAGGCCAGCGTGCGGATCTGCTTTTCGGCGAAAGCCATGTACCGCTCCCCTTCGGCTGCGGGCACGAAGCCGCTCAGCTCGACCAGCGCCGAGGCCATGATCGCGGCCGCCGATGCGTCGCGCGGCGTGGAGGCGAGGGCCGGCGCGTCGAAATCCCAGTAGGGAATCCCGTCGGCAGGCATGTTCCTGTGGTTGATGAGGAATCCGGCGATGCCGCGGGCCTGTTCGAGGTAGCGGGCGTCGCCCGTGAGGCGGTACATGCAGGTGTAGCCGTAGAGTCCCCATGCCTGTCCGCGGCTCCAGGCCGAGGAGTCGGAGAGGCCCTGATGGGTCTGCTTGAGATGGGGCTGTCCCGAGATCGTGTCGTAGGAGACCAGGTGGCAGGAGCTGAAGTCGGGGCGGAAATGGTGTTTCAGCGTCTTGTCAGCATGCGATACGGCCATGTCGCGCAGCGACTTGTCGCCCGAACGGTCGGCGGCCCACATCAGCAGTTCGAGGTTCATCATGTTGTCGATGATGACCGGATACTGCCATTTGTCGCGGTTGTGGTCCCACGAGCGGATCAGCCCTACTTCGGGTTTGAAGCGCGTCGCCAGCGAGCGCGCCCCGGTGAGCAGCACCTCCTCGTAGGACTTGTCTCCCGTGAGGCGCAGTCCGTTGCCGAAACTGCAATAGAGCATGAACCCCACGTCATGGTTGTCGGTGGTGTGTTTTTCCCGCTCGACGCGTGCGGTGAACATCCGGGCGTACTCCAGCACCCGGGGGTTGCGGCCGTTCTCGTAGACGTACCACAGCACGCCCGGGAAAAAGCCGCTGCACCACCAGCGCGAATCCGACGAGACGTCCTCGCCGTTCTCCCACGTGCGCGGCAGGCGGCCTTCGCGCGCACTGTACTTCTCGGCCATCAGCAGCGTCTGCCGCTCGGCGCCGGCCAGCGCCTTGTCCACGACGGTCTCCAGCGGTTCCCGCCCGCTTCCGGCGCAGCCTGCGAGCAGGACGCCGAGAAGCGTGTATGTCAAAAATTTCTTCATCTTCTTTTAATGTTTGTCGTAATAGGCTTTCATCAGATACCACGCTTTCTTGCGGTATCCCTGGTCGGAAACCAGCCCCTTGCGGTTCCAGCCCTCCTGGTTGGCGGGGTGGAAGCGGAACGGCGAGCGGAAGTCGAACAGAATCCACGGCGACACGCCCCGCAGGTTGGGGATGTTCTCGAACATGCGCAGGTTGTCGCGGTAGAGGGCCTCCTGATACTCCTCGCTCCACGAGCTGGCCACATCGGCCGGGCCGTGCTGGCCGTAGAGCGCCTCGCCGCCGAATTCGGAGATGATCAGCGGTTTGCCGCGCGCCACGTCCCACACCGCCTTATCGGGCGTGAGGGGCCACGGGTGATACCAGCCCATGTATTTGTTGATGGCCACGACATCCAGTTCCCCGATGAACGGGTCGTCCATGACGAACAGCTGCCGCTGGCGGTCGAAACGTACCAGATCGAACGCCGCAACGATCTGGCGCGTGTCGTCGATCTCCCGGCAGCATGCGATCAGGTGGCGCAGGAAGGCGTTGCGCGGCCCGGAAGGCTGCGTCTCGTTGGCCACGCCCCAAAACGTCAGGGCGCAGCGGTTCTTGTCGCGCGCGACCATCTCGCGGATCATGCGGCCCGCCTTTTCGCGGGTTTGGTCGTTGGCGAAGTCGATGCCCTGCCAGATGGGAATCTCCTCCCAGAGCAGGAAGCCCATCTTTTCGGCCAGCCGGACGATATGTTCGTTCTGCGGGTAGTGCGCCAGACGGATCATGTTGCAGCCGAGTGCCTTGGCCTCGCTGAGCAGCATCACGGCGTCGGCCTCGGAGTGTGCCCGGCCCATGCGCTGGGGGATCTCTTCGTGGAACGAGATCGACTTGAGGAACACGGGCGAGCCGTTGAGGACGATCTCTTCGCCCTCGGTGCGGATATTGCGGAACCCGATCGACTCCTCCACCCGGTCGCGGTCCGTGGAGACGATCACCCGGTAAAGTTTCGGATCGGCGGGGGACCAGCGTTGCAGTCTCCTGACCCGGAACGACGCCGAGGCCGTACCGGTCGCTCCGGCAGTGACGGTCCGGTCTACGTTCAGTTCGGGAATCTCGATCCGTACGGCCGTTCCGGCAGCGGCGCCCGCCAGCTGCACATCGGCGTCGATCCGGTCGTCGGAATCCTTGCCGAGGCGGATGAAATAGTCCCGGATAAAGGCGTCGGGCACGCTGACGAGCATCACGTCGCGCGTGATGCCGCCGTAGTTCCACCAGTCGAAGGCCATCGCCGGGATGGCGTCCGTGGTGCGGGTGTTGTTGACCTCCACGGCCAGAAAGTTGCCTTCGGGCTTGAGGCGGCCCGTCACCTCGATCTCAAAGGGTGTGAATCCGCCTTCATGGGCGCCGATCTCCTCGCCGTTGAGGTAGACCCGGCAGCGGTAGCTGACGGCTCCGAAATAGAGGAACTGCCGCCGGCCGGCCTGCTCGGGGGCGTCGAACCGCCGGGCATACCACACCGTGCCTTCGTAGTATTTCAGCTCGGGCATCTGACAGTTCCAGTCCGAGGGAACGTCGAGCCGCAGGCCGTTGTCGAACGAATATTCGTAGAAATCGGTCTTTCCCTCCGGCTTGCGGTTGAGGTAGATCTTGTTTTTGCGGCCCTGATCGTAGAGATCGACGATGGCGTCCCACTTTCCGTTGAGCGACTGCACGTCGCGTCCGTAAACGTTGGTGATCAGCTCCTGGGCTGCGATGTCGGCCGCCGCGAGCAGCAGCAGAGCAAATGACAGGATGAATTTTATCGGTGTTTTCATTGTTATCAGGATTTGTGGTTCGTCAGCGGATCAGTTCGTAGCGGTACATCGTGTAATCGTTGGGCGCGGGAAGTTCCACCTCCAGCGTTCCGCGGCGTCCGGTCTTCTGCACGGCGGCCTTCCCGCTCCCCAGCACCGGCGTGAGGCGCACTTTCGAGTTCTCGGGGAGCCATGTTTCGATCCGGGCCTTCCGGTCGGGGTTCTGCTCGCGGAAGAAGATTAGGTAGCCCCGCTCGCCGTCGACCGACTGGAATCCGGTCCACGAACGGCCCGACGGTTCGTCGCCCACGGGGAGGATCACTCCGCGGTGGAAATCGTGCTGCACCTCTTTGTAGCGTTCGATCAGCGCGCCGATGCCCAGCGCCTCTTCGGGCAGTCCGCTCGCCTCCATCCAGGCCAGCGGCTGTCCGGCCATGGTCGTTGCGAAGAGGTATTCGAAACTGTAATTGGCCGGGGCGAACGGGTCGCCGGCATATTTTTCCGTGTTGCGCCATTTGTTGAGGAACTCGATCTGGAGCTTCTCCGCGGGAACGTATTTGGAGAGCATCCACAGGTTGCGCAGCGTCCAGTAGGGGTAGTAGTTCTGCCAGTCGGTGTAACGGTTTTCGAGGAAAATGTTGCCGTACTCGTTGAACATGTGGTAGCCTCCGCGGCGTCCGGCCGTGGCGTCGAGGTTGAAGACCACTCGGCCGCCCGTCCGCTCCAGCACGCGGTCGAACAGCCGCCGCAGGTTGCTTTCGGAGCGTTTGTCGGGGATTGCCAGTCCGTCGATCTTGAACGTGCGGATGCCGTACTCGTCGTAGAGACCGACGAGGGCCTGCGCATCCTTCTCCCAGTCGGCATAGCCGTCCTGTACGCTCGGGTTGAACCAGAGGCAGATCTCCACGCCCAGTTCCCGGCCCAGCTCCACGACAGGGTGCAATCCCCGGGGGTATTTCTCCGGGTCGGGCTTCCAGTAGTCGGGATTGTCCCAGATGTTTTTGAACGACCCCTTCGCCACGGCGGAGTTGGGGCTTTTGCCCACCTGCCAGCCGTCGTCGATCTGGAAATGCGTGATGCCCAGATGCGCGGCCTTGCGGACCTCGGCCAGGCAGAACCGTTCGTTCACCTTCGTGTCCTGACTGCGGTCGCCCCATGTGTTCATCATCACCATCTCGTCGCGTCCGGGAAGCAGCTTCCGTAAATTTTTCTGGTAGCTCCGCAGGGCCGTCAACTGTTCGAGTTCTCCGCCCGACCAGACTCCGAGGACGCATCCGTAGGCTTTCACCCACTCCCCTTCGCGGAGGTCCTTCTCCGTCACGCCCAGTCCCGTCACCGTGAAATCGCCGAACTCCGCCGTGAAGTCCCCGCCGCCATAGGCCAGTTGCACGCCCGAACCGGGGGCTTCCTTCAGGAAGAAGAGCCCGCGGCCGTTCTCGGCGTTGCGGGCGAAGAGCAGGTTGCCCCGGTAGCTGTTTTTCCGGTAGGGAATGACGTCGGTTTCGAAGACCAGGTTGTTGTTCCAGTCCGTGACGTCCTGGAACTCCACGATCCGCGTATGCCAGTGGAACCCGCCGGGGTTGAACCGGTCGAGGGTCGCGGCGACCGGCTGCGACTGCATGTCGGCGGTCGATTCGATGTTCTTGCGGTCGGCGGCGTTGACCGTCCGGCTGTCGGGAAGCTGTGCGGCGCTGCCTTTGAGGTAGGTGTCGCAGGCGATCGCCGGAGTGTCGGCGCAGATGCGGTAAATCCGCCGCACGTCGAGCGTTCCCAGCGAAAATTCCACGGTGATTTCCAGCCGCGCCGGATGGATGTCGGTTTCGGCGATCCGTTTCGTCGAGCAGCGTCCGCCGGTGCTTCGGGTATCGCCCGCGACCTTGAAATCGGGCGTCAGGGAACGGGAAGTCCACACCTGTCCCGACGAAAAGTCGGTCAGGCTCTGCGTCATCAGGTTGCCGCCGTTCCAGACGAACCGGCGTTCGATCCGGGAGTTGCCGATCGTCAGGGTGTCGTTCTGCAAACGGCTGTAACAGCCCTCCTGCGGGAAGGCGGACGTGCCGCAGAGCAGCATCGTGAACAGTATCGGGAGTGTGTGTTTCATGGTCGGGATTCTATTTTGCCGGCAGGATTCTGCGCATCGTGTCGGTAAAGATCGCAGCCATCCGCTGCTGGATGTATTTGTCTTGGCCCCGCTGGGGATGCCACCCGTAGGCGACGCCTTCGATGGTTTGCGTGTCCTGGGCGTGGAGCAGGCTCTGCTGGGTCCCGGTGGCCGGGTTCGGAGTGTCTTTCGAGAAGCCGATGTTCCTGTCGAACTCCACGAGCGGCAGGCCCCACCGTGCGGCGAGGCGCCGTATGGCGGCGTTGTAGGTCGTCCGCGCGTCGTGCCAGTCGGTGCAGAGGACGATGACGGCGGGTTTACCCGATTTCGTGCCGTAGTACTTCGATTTCGGGTCGTCCTTCAGGGCGTAACACTCGCTTTGGTAGCGTTTGATGACGTAATCGAACGCTGCGGCGTAGTTGCTTCGGTCGAACGGCGTCGTGTAATCGGTGTACTTCTCTTTCAGGCCGCCCGTGGCCGAGACGTCGCGGTTGTGGACCTGCATGATGACCAGCGCATCCATCTCGTCCAGCTCCCCGGCGTTCCAGAGCGTGCCCTCGGCCATCCGGTTGGCCGTGTCGGCGATCGACTCGCCGCCGATGGCCCGGTTGAGCGCCCGGGCGTCCAGTTGCCGGCAGCCGATTTCGAACCAGCCGTTCTGCGGCGAGGCGAACGAGGCCCCGGTGAGGAGGATCGTATATTTCGCGTTCTCCTGCGCTGTGGCATGCCCCCATGCGAGGGGCAGCGCAAGCAGCAGTGTCAGTAGTTTTTTCATTGTTGTTTTCAGTCGTTGCGCAGTGCGCGGGGCGCTTTCAGAGAACCGCCCGTGTTGAATTTCTGGTTATCGGGAATCCCCTCTTTTCTGCCGACGCCTTCGCGCATCAGCCTGCGGAGTTCTCCGAGGTGTTTCTGGTAGATCAGGCGGGGCGAAGCGTCGTATTTGCGGCACAGCGAGGCTGCCATGCCGACCACCTCGCCCATCATGCCCGTCGTGCGCATCACCCGCACCGTCCCGAGGGCCACGTGCGTCACGCTGATGTTCCGCCCGGCCATGAACAGGTTGTCCACATTGCGGGAGTAGAGACACCGGTAAGGCACGGCATGGGGATAGATGTGGATGTGTTTGGTCGCGGCCTTGAACTCCCGGCCCGGGAAGCGCACGGAGTTGAGCGAATCGGGAAAATGCAGGTCGATGTCCCACGTCGCGGTGAACGAGGCGTCTTCGTGGAAGACGTTCTTGTCGATATCGTCCTGTTTGAGGACGTAGTCGCCCAGAAGCCGCCGCGATTCGCGTTTGCCGGCCACATAGGCCACCCAGCCCAGCTCGCGGTTGCGGTACTTGGCATTGTCTTTCAGGCCGTTCTTGAGAAAGCTCCAGTTCGAATAGATCACCAGCAGGCTGTAGTCGCGGATGCGTTCGAAATCGCGGATCTGGTCGAGGTTCATGCCCGTCTCCCATTTCCATTCGCCCATCGTCACCCGCTCGCAGTTTTCGGCGTTGAACTCCACGCCGTAGCTGAACGTCGGGAACGAGGTTTTGCGGCCCGTGTCGACCGAATACCATTGGACGGACGAACCCATCGTCATCCGGTCGGCGGTTTCGGGCGCCAGCGTTTCGCCGAATTCGTCGCGGCTCTCGCGGCCCATGCGGTAGTCGGCTCCGGCCAGGAATCCGACGGTTCCGTCGCCCGTGCAGTCGGCGAAAAGCGGCGCTTCGAGCGTCGTCTCCTCCCCGGTTTCGATGTGGCGGACGATTACGGATTTTATCCGGCCGCCCTCTTTGTTCACCGCTACGGCGCGGCAGCTGGAGAACAGCTTCACGTTCTGCTCCCCGGCGATGAACGCACTTTTCTTCGCGTCCTCGTAGTTTTCGGCCGGCCGGGCGTTGCCTTCGCGCGAGTGGCCGAATTCGCGGATCATGCGGCCCAGTCCCTCGTTGGGGCCAAGCTCGATGACGCCGCCCAGGTGCACGCGAATTTCGGAGCTGTTGTTGCCGCCCAGCACCGGGCGGTCGTTGACCAGAGCGACGCTGCACCCCAGCCGGGACGCCGCGGCCGCGGCGCACATGCCTGCGATGCCGCCGCCCACGACGACGAAATCGAACGATTCGGCGGTTTGCGGCGTTGCGGGGATGCCGAGCATCCGTTTGCGGAACGTAGCGAGTTCCGCGCTTCCGGACGGAGGGACGTCGCCCTCTTCGGTGGTGAAATAGACGGCGTCGCAGCGGCCGTC
>ERZ779861.3587-NODE-3587-length-12685-cov-5.052098_pt1 | contig 12685 bp, 8 predicted proteins | sample MGYA00511558_ERZ779861 | MGnify/ENA primary metagenome ERZ779861 (study PRJEB29588, sample SAMEA2163432) | human gut metagenome | biome: human gut; feature: human-associated habitat; material: faeces | place: Denmark | collected 2008/2010 ... | reverse complement strand
CAGATGAGAATAAGACCATTGTTTGCGGACACTGGCATACTTCGTATGGCCATAGATGCCTGTACAGCGTTCAGTGGAAAGGTAAATTGTCTTGTGATAGAGGCTTAACGGCGTGGCGTAGTACGGGATTGAACTTTGCATATCCGTTTATAACCACGCTTTAGATGGGCACAATAAAAAGAGTGAATGTAAGCAGAGTATTGAAGTTTTTTCTGAATTCCTTACGAGACGACCTGAAACCCATTGAAATTCTGAGATTCTACTGTTATAATATTAACTACAATCTTTCGGAGGTGCGAAAGGTTGTAGTTGCACCACATACACCACTTGGAGCAGCAATATGGTGTATACTTTCAGCAGGGAAATGTACAGAGTTATCACACACGGGAAAATGTGACCTGTAAGCAAAGCACAGTATTAACAGGGCTTCTACACAGCTATTCCATGTGAGGAATCTTATCCCCACAATGAAGCCGTTGGATACCGACAAGAAGCCCGCAAAGCCCGCCGAGACCGCTCCCACCGCCCCTGTCGTGGAGGAGAAGATCGACTTCTCCAATGTCGAGATCGAGCCACTGTTCCAAGATCAGGTGGATTTTGACACCTTCTCCAAGAGCGATTTCCGTGCCGTAAAGGTCAAGGAATGCGAAGCCGTGAAGAAGTCCAAAAAGCTCTTAAAGTTCGTTTTGGACGACGGAACCGGCGTAGATAGGGTCATTTTGAGTGGAATTCACGAATATTATGAGCCGGAAGAACTGGTTGGTAAGACCTGCATTGCAATCACCAATCTGCCTCCAAGAGCGATGATGGGTATCGACTCCTGCGGTATGTTGATCTCTGCCGTGCATCACGAAAACGGTGAAGAAAAGTTGCATTTGCTGATGGTCGATCCTCACATTCCGGCAGGCGCAAAGCTCTATTGATTGACCCTAAAATGTTGGTGCTTACGCCATGTGTCAGAGACAAGGAGACATTAATTTGCATGGAACATAATTATAAGGATGCTCAAATCAAGTCAGTTTGTAATAATGATGCAAAATTTCTGCATTTGTTGATGAATTGTCCTTCCGTGTTACAAAGATTAAACGAAGTTCCAACAGAGCAGCAAGACTGGATAGACGCTATCAACGAATGGGCTCATGACGATGATGAGGAAGACTATATCGTCTTTGATGGAAATACCCCAATAGGCTGGCTTGGAGTAAATGGGATTCTAGGCGAGGACAAAACAGCATACTTAAAAATGGCAGTATTTCTTCCCGATTATCAAGGACACGGATTTGGATCTTTTGCAATTCTTGAGTTGATGAGCCGCTTGAAGCACAGAGGATATGAGAGGATTGTTCTGTATACAGACAGCGACAACGATAAAGCACAAGGATGCTACAAGAAGTGTGGTTTCCGGATTGTAGAATCGCTGGTGGAAACGATGTCAAATGGAATGGAAGTTTCAAGACTTAAAATGGAAGCTTGTTTGTTGTAATTGTGTGCTATGCTGTTAAAGACGGAAAAATCGCATAATTAATGTAAGAAGTGGGCAATTCCGAGAGGGACTGTCCATTTTGCTTCTAAAAGAGTAAAGAGCTTCATTCGAACCACACAAAAACAGCCCTACAGGAAAAACTGCGGGACTGTTTTGCTATATAAGCGTCGTTATTTCTGCGACTCTTCCCAGATTCTGCGGTTTTTTTCGGCTTGCTCGGGAGTCAGGGCGCGCTCGGGATAGGATGAGCAGGGCAGGACAGCGTCTCCGGCAACCTCGGGATTCGTGCAGGCGTTGTCGTGTCTCCACTTATCTCTTTCGGCAGGGTCGCGCAGGTTGGGTATCTTCACGGGAACATTTCCGCCGAGGATGGAGCGGTGCGCGAGGATTCCGCAGATTCCCATGTCGACAGCCTGATACACGTCGATGGACCACTTTCCCTCGTCTCTTCCGAGAATCTTCTGTATGAAGAAATGCGTGGGGTAGAAATCGCTTCCGCCGTGTGTGGCAAGTCCGCTGTTTTTCGCAAGCTCGGCTGAAACGAACTTCTCGGGGTGGTAGTATTCGTTGTTCCCCTCAGCCATTTTGCCGGGAGTTTCCTTGTACAGTCTGAGCGTTCCGCCGTCAACAGTGCCTATGTAGCCCTTTGTCGCGTACACCTCGTATTTTGTGTGCGGCGGCTCGAGCTTCAGCGGACCGTGGATGCTTTTGACGATAGCTCCGTTGTCAAGAGTTACCATTTCTATGCCGCTTGCGTGTCCTCCGGCGTGTCCGAGCTTGTAAAATTCCTCAATCGGCGGATTTTCAAAACCAACGACCTGCACCGGACGACGACCCGTTATCATCATGATAGGTCCGAGGGAGTGCGTGCAGTAGAAGGTAGGGCAGAGGTGGTTGCGCCAGTGCGAGGTGTCTCCGTAGGTCAAGCCGATCCATGCTCCGGAGCAGTCGTGGATGTACTCGCATTCGGCATAGGTCACGTCTCCAATCGCGCCTTCCTTATACTGCCGCCACATATCGAATGTCACGTCCATGTAGCAGTAGTTTTCGGCGTATGCGTAGACAAGTCCGGTTTTCTCCACCGTTTCGATAAGCTCCACCGCCTGCGCCATAGTCTCACTGGGGAGGACTTCGCTCAGCACGTGCTTTCCTGCGTTGAGACAGCGGATGGCGTAGGTTCCGTGCTCCGTTGCGTAGTTTGCGAGGACTACGGCGTCCATGTCGCACTTCAAAAATTCGTCAAAGTCGCGGAAGCACTTGATATGAAGTCCCGCCTCTTGCGCACTTTTTTCGGCTTGTCTGAGAAGCGGCTCGTATTTGTCACATACCGCGGTCAGCTCAGCGTCGGGATGGTGCAGGAGATTTTGAATCATGGTGTTTCCTCTCGCACCGCCGAACACGCCGATTTTCAGCTTTCTGTTCATTTTTAACCCTTTCTTTGCGCCGTACCGATATTTGCGTTCGTGATACAGCTGTTACATCAGATTATATCAGATAAAGCGGAGTTTTTCATGCACGTATCATACGAAAAAAGCGGCGTCATATTGAGCATATCGACGAACAAAAATCACATGAAAAATTTGAAAAACTATTGCAATCCGCGCGGAGATATGGTATAATATCCTCACCTCGGAGGCATAGCTCAGCTGGTTAGAGTACTTGCTTGACATGCAAGGGGTCACTGGTTCGATTCCAGTTGTCTCCATAGCTCTCGTTCAAAAGACGGGAGCTTTTTTGTTGCTATAGAAACCAAAACATACGAAAACGGCAACGAAGCGGACAGGCTGAAAGTTCTGAACACGCTATCCGACGTAAGATTCTCGAAGCAGCTTGACACAGAAAACAACACACCCGTTGCGCAGTCGATATCCTCATGGAAAACCTCAATCAAACAAGTACCCGCACTTTTCAGGAATCCGAATGTTAAGTTCGGAGAAACCAACATCGACATAGGCGGCGGTCGCTTTGACCTTGCCACAGATTTCCTGCGCGAAAATGGCACAAAAAACATGTTGTTTGACCCGTACAACAGAAGCGAAGAGGTAAATAAAGCAACTCTTGATTATCTTCGCGATGGCAACAGAGCCGATACAGCTACCTGTGCAAACGTCCTCAACGTTATCAAAGAAGCAGACGCAAGAGCAAATGTTATCCTCGAAACCGCAAAATCCATCAAACAAGACGGAACTGCCTATTTTATGGTATATGAAGGAGACGGAAGCGGCACAGGCAAAGAGACATCTTCAGGTTGGCAGAACAACAAAAAAACCGCCGATTACGTTTCTGAAATCGAGCAGTATTTTAACAGCGTTGATAGAAAAGGAAAACTAATAACAGCGACAGACCCCAAAGAAAATCTGCCTAAAGCCGCATGGGAACTGTCACCCGAAAATGCAGTTAGGTATTCCAAAAACCTTGATAAATACGACTACTCCAAGTCCTTCTCAGAACAAATCGAAGACTATAAAAACGGAATCATCCCGAAATATGATACTCTTGTTGTCGGCAAAACGCCGGAGGTTTTCACTAAGATAGGGCTGAATCCTCTGCCTATGACATACGGAACCGGACATCTATCCGATATTCTGAAAGGCAATGTGCAAGACCATGATTTCGGTGAAGCAAACCTAAAGCAGATACCGAAAGCTCTTGAATCTCCCGTGGCAATATTTGCTTCAAGCACAAGACCGGATTCAAGCGTAGTCGCAATTCTCGATTTGTCTTACAATAACAAGCCTATGTTTGCGGCAGTCGAAATTGACGGAACAGGTAAGTTAAACGGCGAAAACATAGACAGCAATGCGATTACTACGCTTCACACACGCCAAAACGCAGCAAACATGCTTAACAAAGCACTGGCAAAAGAATCAAATGGTGATGTGTCAGTATACTATTTGGATAAAAATAAAGCCATCCAGTGCCTCAGGTCGTCTGGGGTACAATTCCCCAGGGTTATGAGCTTAGTAGATGGCTACGTCCATAGTATACGCGATTCCGGCTCGCCTGTCAATATAAAAATCGAAAATGTAACAAAAACGCAACAATTCAAGCGTTGGTTCGGAAACTGGGAGACACATCCCGAAACTTCAAGCAAAGTTGTAAACACAGACGGCTCACCTAAAGTTGTATATCACGGAACAAACGCCGACTTTTGGACATTCTCTCTTGCAAATCGCGGAAAGAACGGAGAAAAGCTCGGCGTGGGATATTACTTTGTCGATAACAAGTCCTCTGCCGAAAGATACGGCGACAGAGTTGTTGAAGCATACCTCGACATCAAGAAGCCTGCAAGCGCGGAAGTAATGGAGATATCCCGTAAAGACTGGGAGAAATTCCTTGACTTCGCAATAGAGCACCGTGACGAATACATTGACGGCGAATGGAAAGGCAACGACATCAACAAAGAGTATGAGCTTACCGATTTCGACTACGGTTCAAACGACGCTGAATTAATCAAAGGCTTCCTCAACGGTATTGCCGCCGGAAACAAAGACGTGACGGAAGCATACCTCGAAATGCTCAAGGATTCAACAGGCTACGACGGCATTGCATATAACACTGACAACACGGACTATTACGTAGCATTCACACCCGAACAAATCAAATCCGCAACAGACAACATAGGCACATTCGACAAAGGCAAAGGCGACATACGCTACTCTAAGCAACTTGACATCGACGGAAAAGAATTCGTTAAAGTGGACGACACAACCATAGATGAAAAGAACCCAAAAGATATCGTAAAAGCCTTAAAGCAAATCGCGGAATCTAAAGGATTCTATGACATGGAAATCAACGGACAAAACATAGGTCTGTCAAACGAACGAGGCGTTAAAGAATGGGTGTACTCAAAAGACGCAAAGTCATTGTATCGCAGTAACCAAGCCGCTTTCAATGATAAAATGCAGTCATTCCAAAATGCAAATGAACTTATTGAGGTCGCTAAGTCGTATATTAACGAAGAAGCGGTTCACAAGAAAAAATTTGACAACTTCGCCCGCGGAGAGGTCAGATTCAAAGTCGGAGACAATGGATATATTGCTGATATACTTGTCGGTATAAGAAGAAATCAAAGTGCAGAACTCTATGATATTGTCAACATTACCCCGACAAAAATAACAGAGAACTCCGGACGTTATGTTACGGATAGTACCGTTCAAACGAGACAGGAATTCTCTGTTGATTCAAGTGTACCACAAACAAATTCAAATGTCAATACCGATGCAGAAAATTCTTCTAATTCTTCGACAGACATACGTTATTCCAAAGAGCTAATGACGGCAGAGGAAAAGAAGAAAGTCCGCGAAGCAGAAAGAGCGGCATATCTCGAAAGGCAGCTTGTCTCAACCGCACCGCTCGGAGGAAAAGCAAAAGCCGTTTCTCCGACAGCAAAAGCCGCAGTAGCGAAGAAAATAGCGTCAGGTATGCCCGGCGTATCGACAGCTCAGGTAAACGAACAGCTCACAAAGTTTGATGCATATAACCACATCAAGAGCCTTACAGCAATATAATCGCTTTTTACACTATTCTGCCTACGAAAGTGCGTTTGTGCGGTATATTCGGGCTTTTTTTCCACGCGGATTTTAATTGAGTGCAGGATAGTGTTATTTTTGTGTGCTTTACTTATAGATTTTATCAGTGTCGAACAGTTAAAATATAAATGAGCAGACACGGATATTTGAAGCAGAAAACGCTCGGTATATGAAAAAACAAAAAATCTATAAAACGAGGACATTAAAAATGAAAAACTTTAACAACTTATCAAAGACTGTCATAACCGCACTCATTGCAGCTTTAGCCTTGACTTCATGCGGCGGCGGAGAAGCTGAAACCGCAAAGAACACCGAAACATATCCCGAGGGAACAAGCAATACGGAAAGCTCGGAGAACGCTGAGACAGAACCCGCGGCGACACCTGAAACCGAAGCTCACGAGTCAGAAGCTCCTGAGACAACCGCGCCCGAGGGAGAGACAAAAGCCGAGACCGAGCCTTCCGCGGATGATAACGGACTGCCTGCACAGGGGGATGTTCCGTGCGTATTCGACGGAGCTTTGGACTTGTCGGGCGACATTCTTGTTTCCGAATTTCTACTACAGGAAAACGGCGGTCAGTGGATTCTCGGCGACGACAACACGCAGATGAACGACGCGATAACAGAAGACATGCTGAAGGAGTACAAGTATTTTGCCTTCACCTACACCTGTGACGACTGTGACGAGGACTCGGAAATTGCGTTGATGTGCAAGTTTGTGCATGACGACGGAACAAAATCCGAGGTACTCTGCGAAGACTGGTTCGGCTGGGGACCCGAGGGAATGACGTATCACGCGTCATCTTTTGCTCCGATGAATGTGTACGGTGAGAGCGGCGTGTTCTACGTTCCGACGGAAGCATTCCTTTCGTTTGATGGATTCAAATCGGGCGACATTATCGACCAGATAGGACTTGCGGGCGTGGAATACTCCGGAACATACGTGAACCTTAAGATAACGGGAGCATATCTCACAAAATAACGACATATTCTCCGGCGTGAGCAACTTATAAGAAAGGATAATTTGAGATTATGAAAAAAAGATACATCTGCCTTTTGTCAGCTTTTGTTTTATTACTCGGCTCATGTGCGGCGTCTGAAACCGGCAGCGATAAAATTTCTCCCGAATCTGATGCTTCGACGGTGCAGACAAATACCGAGACTGTTGAAGCGGAGAGCGATACCGAAAACACCGCCGACAACGTGCCTGAGTTGAGCTTCGGCAAGGATATGAATCTGCTTATGCCGGAGATGTCGTGGGCAACACAGAACATTATCGCGGAAGAAATAACCGGCGAAAGAGTAAACGACGCGCAGTACAACATGAAAAACGCCATTGAAGAGAGGTTTGAGACTTCGATTATCGAGACTTACACCTCCGACGTTTTCAGCACGACATATGTGAGCAACCTCGTGAAGGGCGACGACGATTCCTTTGATATCTGTTTTGTGCTTGATTTGTACGCGCCGAACTATATCAAGGACAAGATGGTAATTCCATGCGACGAGCTGGAGTACATTGACCTCACAAAGCCTTACTGGGACGACAGCTTAAACAAGTGCGTTACGTTCAACAACAAGACGTATTTCGCGTTCGGTGCATATGATCTGTCGTACTACGACCTTACGCATATTCTCACCTTCAACAAGACTTTGGTGCAGAATTATTCGCTCGATAACCCGTATGAGCTTGTGGAGAACGGAAAATGGACCTTAGACGCTTTTTACAAGATGGCTCAGGCGACTACTGCGGATGTGGACGGAGACGGAACAATGACGGTTGACGATTCATACGGATTTGTCAGTTCGCCAAAACAGGTTCTCCCGAACTTCTGGATGGCGGCAGGAGAGAAGAGCATAGCGAAGGACAAGGACGACCTGCCGTACCTCAACATTGACGGAAACGAGAGATTCTTCGGCGTAGTTGAAAATGTGTTCCAGATGATGTGGGACGGCGGAATATGGTACCCGACAAGCGAGGACAGCAACTTTGGCACAAATGTTACACAGCAGTTTTCCGCTGACAGAGCGCTTTTTGCCGGACAGACATTTTACTACCTTAGAGAATTCCGTGATATCGAAACAGATTTCGGAATTATACCGTTCCCGAAGTATAACGAAGAGCAGAACGGCTACTACAGCAGAGTTGAGGGCGGATGCAAGATAGCTATTGTTCCGATAACAAACAAAAATCCGGAATATGCGGGCGCACTGCTTGAATCTATGGCGTCATACGGTTATAATAATGTCATACCGGAATACTATGAGGTAGCGCTGAAACGTAAAAGCTCACGCGACTCCGAATCTCTGGCGATGCTTGACTTGATATTCAGCGTCCGTCAGTATGACCTCGGAGACACGTGGTGGTGCAATGACCTGCGCGACGGAATGTTCAAGCCGATGTTCATAAACAACAAGCCCGACCTTTCGTCCGAAATCGCAAAACGACAGAAATCACTGAGCAAATCCATTAAGAGAACGGTTGACGCTATCGTTGAGCAGTAATCCGGAAACATATACGGAGATGCGTTATGACTGAGCGGCAGACTTTACTTGAAGAAGAATACAGACGGAAAAAAGCCGAATACCCCTTTTACTGCTACAGAATGCCGGAATGGGAGCTTAACAGACCTGTTGTACCCGTACACTGGCATAATGAGATGGAGATATTTTACTCCGAGGCTTGCGGCTCACTCTATATTGATAAAACAGAATACGATGTTGTCCCGGGAGATATCTTCTTCATCAATCCCGGGCTGATCCACCGCACCTTCAGAAAATCACACGGGCTGATGTCGCATATCGTTTTCAGTCTCGGAATTTTGAAAACCATGAGCGGAGGAAACGAGGTAAACAAGCGCATTGACGCCATGCTTGAGCAGAAAATCCAGATTAAGGCAAAAGCAGGGCAGGGGAGCGAATGGTATAACGAACTGTTGCCTATCATAAGCGGGATTCTGAAGTATCAGGAGAAGATAATCGAAATAGGACACGAAAGCTGCATGGTGACGGCGTATCTTTTCGCAATGTTCGCGTCATGCTATAAGGCTGACTGCTTTCATTATGCCGACGAGAACTATTTATACGGCGTGCAGTATGTTACAAGGATTATGGAATATATCGGAGAGCACTACAGAGAACCGCTTAACGTTTCAACTCTTGCGAAGTATTTGAGCATATCCGAAACATATCTCTTCCGCCTGTTCCGCGATTATGTCGGCTGCACTCCGATAAATTATATTAATTCCGTAAGACTGCGGGAGGCATATCGTCTGCTTGAGGAAGGCATGGATGTAACCGGAACTGCGGCGGCTGTAGGAATACAGAACGTCAGCTACTTCATAAAGCTGTTCAAAAGTACAACGGGGCAGACTCCGCTCGGGTGGATTAAAGAAAAAAAGGAAAGAACATGAATAAATTTAACTTTGACATAAACGGGACTGCACTCTTTATCACTGTAATGAGCGAAAAGTCCGTCCGTGTGACCTACGGCAAAAATTCTCCGTCGGAGAGCATGATAGTGAGGGCAAAGGCTGCGGAAAATATCGCTGTTAATATGGAAGAGAGCGGTGAGGAGATATGCCTGTTCACGTCGTTTCTGCGGGTGCATATTGCGAAAGATAAGCCGGACATTCGTTTTGAAAAGGCTGACGGAACGGTACTCTCGCGTGTGTTCGGGTGTTCCATGGAGGAATACGCGATATACAGCACAACAGGCGGATTGGTTGAGACAAGGGAGACAGTTGACGGAATACGTTCCTCAGTGAGGGAAGCGGAAAGAGCGTTTTCGAGATACTCAAATCACGCGAAGCTCACGGTGAAATTTTCTGAGGAAGAATCACTCTACGGCTTAGGCAGTCACGAGGAAGGCTACGCGAGCCTGAGAGGGCAGTTTGTTCCGCTGTATCAGGAGAATATGCGAATCGCACTGCCGTATTTTGTCTCAACGAAATGTTATGCGTACCTGTTCGACTGCTCGTCACTTATGACATTTGACGGAACTGACGGACGGTACGGAAGATTTTACTTTGACTCGGTTGACGCGCTCGACTTCTACTTCATCTGCGGAGAGGATTTTGACGATGTGTGCGGCGGGTATCGCTATCTGACCGGAGAGACGCCGATGCTTCCGAAATGGGCTGTCGGATATATCCAGTCAAAGGAGCGATATGTATCCGAAGAGGACCTGCTTGAGACTGCGCGGAAATACAGACAGCTCGGTGTGCCGATAGACGGGATAATTCAGGACTGGATGTATTGGCAGTACAGCGCATGGGGCGAGAAACGCTTTGACAAATCCCGCTACCCCGATCCCGCGGCGATGACAAAAGAGCTTCACGATATGCATATGCACCTTATGATATCCATTTGGCCGAACATGAGCGGAGAATCCCTTGACAAGGCTGAATTTGAAGAAGCGGGAAAGATGCTGGGCGACCATTCCGTATACAATGCGTTTGACGAAGATGCGCGAAAGCTGTACTGGAAGCAGGCATACGAGAACCTTTTCAGCTACGGTATTGACGGATGGTGGTGCGATTCCTCCGAGCCGTTTGACGCGGTATGGGGAGGGGAAGAACGTCCTCCGCTTCCCGAGAGAATGAAAAAATCCACGGATGAATTCAAAAAGTACATTGACGACAGCATGATAAACGCCTACTCCCTCGCCCACTCCCGTGGAATATATGAGGGACAGCGCGGGGCTTCCGACAAGAGAGTAATTAACCTGACGCGTTCGTCCTATCCCGGTCAGCACAGATACGGAACCGTCGTATGGAGCGGGGACGTGAGCGCGGCATGGGAGACACTGAGAAAGCAGGTGCGCATCGCGCAGAACTACATCTCATGCGGTGAAGCGTATTGGAACACCGATATCGGTGGATTCTTTGTCAGAGACGGAAGAGAGTGGTTCCGTGACGGTGACTTTCGGAATGGTGCGGACGACCTCGGCTACAGGGAGCTTTACACGCGTTGGATGCAGTTTGCGGGATTCACGCCGCTCATGCGCTCTCACGGAACAGATACTCCGCGTGAGGTGTGGCAGTTCGGTGAGAGGGGAAGTATGTTCCGCGACGCTATCGAGAAGGCGATACAGTTGAGGTATTCGCTCTCTCCGTATTTTTATTCGCTGAACGCCGCCGTAACTTCACGTGGAATCATGCCGCTCAGACCTCTTGCGCTTGCTTTCCCGAACGACAGAGCTGCTCATAACGCTGACGGAGAGTATATGTACGGACACGAGCTTTTGGTCTGCCCTGTCACACATCCGATGTACTACGGTGCGGATTCTACAGAGATAAAGTCGCCTGAGCGTTACATTGACGTGTATCTCCCCGAGGGAACATGGTATGACTTTTATACCGAGCAAAAATATGACGGAAGCCGCTATGTTCGGGTGGACTGCACGATAGACCGCATTCCGCTGTTTGTCCGCGCAGGCTCTGTTATACCGACGGCACCCGTCATGCAGTATGTCGACGAAGATCCAAATGCCGAGTGTGAAGTGCGGGTATACTGTGGAAAAGACGGCTTGTTCTCGCTTTACAATGACGCAGGCGACGGCTACGCATATGAAAACGGAGACTGCACTGTGCTTGACATAAGCTACTGCGAGAAAACGGGAGAGATAAGTGAAAAGCTCAGCGGAGCAGAAAAATACCGCAGGAAAATAAAATACAGATTAGTCAGATAAACAAGAATGGGTTCGGTAAAGCGCCGGACTCATTTTTTTATATAAAAACAGGAGCCGATGAAAGCCCCTGTCTTTTTGTTCAGTTCCGCAGCAGCACCGCGACAGCTTCAAAGTTCTCTTTCAGCTCCACATTCAGCCGACCGTTTTCGAGAATCACAGCATTTCCTTCCGAGCAAAGAACATCGCTTATCATGCTGTTTTTCACGGGGAGACTCACGCATTTCGGTATTTCTCCGCCGAAGGTGTGTATCACGGCAAGAGTTATATTCGTTTCCTCGTCATACCGCACGACTGCCTGCCATCCTGTGGGATTAGAATAGCTCTCTCCCTTGCTTCCGTAGAAATGCGACGTGCCGTTTCGGATGACTGCCGATGATTTTTTGTGCAGAGCTATGCCGTGCTCTACTATGTCCCACTGCTCCGACGAGAGACTGTAGACGTCACCTGAGACGCACATCACGCCGAGAAGTGTGTTTGCAATCGAGTAGTTCGTCCGTCTGAGCGTGTCGCTTCCATGGAGTACCGCCCAGATTTGGCTTTTCGACGGCTGAATAACTCTGTGGAGAGCGGCGGCTATAATCGGGATGTGTACGCATTCGTGCGCGTCGGAGAAGGAGGCGAAATCGCACAGCTCCATCATGGAAGGCTCCAGACGATGTCCGCCCGACGAGCAGTTTTCTATAGCCAAATCGGGAATTTCGTCGCGCATAGCTTTAAAAAACTCCTGACTTGCAAGCATATTCTTCCGCAGTCCCTCGCCCAATCCGTCCGCGTCGTCGCAGCCCAGACCTATCGAGTCGTTGTAGTCTATCTTTACATATTTAAAACCGTTGTCGCGGAGCATATCTATGACCTTCTCCTTGAGATACGCCTTGACCGCCGGAAGTGACATATTCAGATATCTGCGCCCGCTGTCAATAACATAGCCGTTTCGTTTCAAAAGGAAATCGCTGTTTTTTCCGATATTGCTTGCGGCGG
>ERZ779861.3585-NODE-3585-length-12689-cov-4.944198_pt1 | contig 12689 bp, 8 predicted proteins | sample MGYA00511558_ERZ779861 | MGnify/ENA primary metagenome ERZ779861 (study PRJEB29588, sample SAMEA2163432) | human gut metagenome | biome: human gut; feature: human-associated habitat; material: faeces | place: Denmark | collected 2008/2010 ... | reverse complement strand
AGCGGAGCATTCTTGCTGGACGATCCCACAGCCAGTTTATGACCGTCCGCGCGCAGCTTCAGCAGTGTGCTGCGCACATCTTCGTCCAGATCGGCCGGTGTCATAGTTTGCAGATAGCCGCGATAAATTGCATTCTTCTCCTCTGCAAACGACTTCTTTTGCTCCGCAGTGAAAGCGTCTTTCTTCTCACCCAAGACAATGTCAAGACTCTCCATACGGCTGACACCGCGCAGCCGGTCATTGACAGACGCATCAAATGGAAGATCAAGTTTCTTTGCCAGCGCAGCCCACGCCGCAAAATGGAATTTGTCGGTATGGCAAAGCACACCATCCAAATCAAAAATATATGCAGTAAATCTTCTCATAATTTTAGCAAATGCTGGAGCTGAATCAGCTCCGGCACGTCCTTTCAGAATTGTTTTTCATATCCGCTTCGGATAAAAACCGGGATCTTTCCGTCGCAGTCCGTACAAATCATCTGCTTGCCTTGGTACGGTTTTCGATCAAAGAATCCGATCCATTCACCCTCCGGCAAATAGACCCGCCTACTTTCTGCGTTTTCTTCCAGAAGCGGCGCAACAAGCAGTGCATCGCCAAGCATATACTCGTCATCGCAGGCAAGTGCAGCTTCATCTTCGGGCCAGAGGAAGGACAGCGGCCGCATCATCGGCATATTGCCAGCCACACACGCCTGCGCAGTCTCCCAAAGATACGGGCGCAGCCGCTCACGCAGCTTGTGCCAGAAGCGCATCTCATCGACAAATTCGGGCGCATTGTAGGCAGCAGCCAGATTCCACGGGCTGCGTTCGTTGTTGCCCTCACCGCCCGGCATCAGCTCTTTGAACTGCCCGCCGTCCGGCTCTGAATGCCATTGCATGATCGGGCAGAAGCAGGCCATCTGTGTTGCGCGGCGGTAGAGGTCCAGCGTCGGAAGCGGGCCTGCAAACCCGGCAATATCAAAGCCCCAGAGCAGAATACCGGATGCCGCGGCTGACAGTCCGGCGTGAAGCTGGCTTCGCAGTTCTGCGTTCTGTGACTGCTGATCGCCGCCCCAGTGCATCGGGACAGTGTGCTGCCCGGAAAATCCAGCTCTGCTGAACAAAACCCGCTGCGAACCGATAAAATCGCGGTATGCACAGGTATAGTCCCGTGCGTAGCGATTCTTTCCGGATTTTCCGTCGCTGCCATCAAAAAAACGCACATCTGGACGATAGATAAACTCGCCGCCATCGGTTTTGAAGCCGTCTACGCCCATATCGAGAAGATATTGACGTTTGGCGAACCACGTCCGAACGGTTTCCGGGTTTGTATAATCCGGGATCATGGAACCGGAAAACCAATGTCCGTCGGGGATGGTATAGGGTGCTCCGTCTGCGAGATGGACACACAAGCCGCGCCGCACAGCATCCTCGCGGTCAAGCGTATTCTGTACGTTCAGGATCTCGTCGGGCCCCTGCTTTTTGTAGACAGGAATCTGCCAGAGAACAAGATGCAGCCCGGCCTTGTGCAGCGCATCCGTCATGCCTTTGGGGTCCGGCCATGGAGAACCCGAAAAATCGAAATCGTCATATTGGAGCGCAGCTCCGTCTGGGTTCGGTTGGTATTTCGCCCCGTTCCAGATATAAAACGTCGCTTCGTCGCTCCATGCTTCCAGCACCAGAATGCTTGCCGGAAAATCATACTTTTTCAGGTTCTTGATCTGCTGCTCCGCGTCTTTTTGGCAATTCCAGCGATTTGCCGAAACCCACACGCCGAACGCCCATTCAGGCGGCAGAACAGCCTTTCCGAACAGCTCCATATATGCGCTGACGATTTGTGCCGGTTCACCGGAAAAGGCCACAACGGGGGCAGATTCCGGCAGATCGATCGTCACAGAGTTCTCGTCAAAATGGAACGTTGTAGTTTCACAGGTATCAACATACAGACCGAATCCGCTGTCTGTCCAGAAGAACGGAGCCGGGCAATATGTTTTTTCACCTTGGAAGCAAAACTTTTCTTCCACCTGATTGACGACGACACGTCCTTTTTGATTCAGCGCGTCATATTTCTCGCCCATTCCGTATGCGCCTCGATAGGACAGGCTTACCGTCAGGACTGCGCCGTGACGCACAAGCTGCGCATCGGTGCGTGGGCAGGATATATGTGCCTGGAATGCAGAACTTTCAAATCTTTGCATGGTTTACCCCTTGATACCGCCGGCCATCATGCCGTTCTGGAAATACTTCTGCGCGAAGCAGTAAATGAGAATAATCGGAATCATGGAAATCAAACTGCCTGCCATCAGGACGTTATACTCCGTTGCGAACTGGCCGTTCAGCGTCGAGAGGGCAATCGGAAGCGTCATTTTCGTTTTGTCTGTCAGCATAAGCAGCGGCCAGAGATAATCATTCCAAGACTCCATGAATGTTGTGATCGACAGAGTTGCAAGTGTCGGCGCACAGAGCGGCAGTGCAACCTTGAAGTAAACCGTAAAGGTTGATGCACCGTCAATGCTGGCTGCATCCAGATAGTCGTTCGGGATCGTCCGCATTTGCTGAACGAGCAGGAACACAGCAAACGGCCGGAAAATGGACGGCAGAATGACGCTGGCATAGCTGTTGATCAATGACATCTTATTCATGACAACAAACAGCGGGATGATCGTGACCTGTGTTGGGATCATCATTGTTGCCAGAAACACCTTGAGCAGCAGATCAGCCTTCGGAAACTTGAGCTTCGCAAAAGCAAAAGCCGCCATAGACGCCGAGATCAACGTAATGAACGTATAGGTCACGGAGATAAATAAGCTGTTCCCGATGGTGCTGAAGAACGGAAACTTTGAAAACACCTTTACATAGGAGACAATCGTCGGTTCTTTTGGGATCCATTCGATTGGAATGCTCATAAGCGCGCCGCGCGCCTTGAGTGACGTGCTGACCATCCAGAGGAATGGAATGATCGCCAGTATTGCAATCAAAATGCCGACAACGTAATAGGCTACTGTGCCGATTTTTTTCTTATGCGTCATAATTCACCCACCGTTTCTGTCCGCGCATCTGAATTGCTGTGCAAACCATGATAATCAGGAACAAAATCCAAGAGAACGCTGAAGCGTAACCCATCTTGAAATAGCGGAAGCCGTACTTATAAATACGTTCTACCATAACCTGAGTTGCCCCGTTCGGGCCGCCGTCCGTCATAATCATAATCTGCGGGAAAAGCTGGAACGAGTTAATCAGGCTGACGATCAGAACGTAGAAAATCGCCGGTGTGAGAAGCGGCAGCGTGATTTTCCAGAAGCGCGTCCAAGCGCCTGCGCCGTCAATTTCTGCGGCTTCATAATAGGTTCGGTTGATGCCAACCATACCGGACAGAAGAATCAGGCCAAAGAAGCCCATGTCTTTCCATACGGACACCAACACGATCGCGGGCATCGCCCATTTTTCGTCCAGCAGCCAGCCGGGGCCCTCAATCCCAAAGAAAGCAAGGATGTTGTTCATAGCACCGTACTGCGGGGCCAGAATGCTTTTCCAAATCAACGATGCCGCGACCCAAGAGGTCAGGACCGGAATATAGTACAGTACGCGGAACACACCGACGCCGCGCCGCTGCTGCGACAGAAGCGACGCAACAGCCAGTGATACGGCCATCATAAGCGGCAGATACAAAACGATATAGGTCAGCGTGTTTTTCAGGACTTTCCAAAATTCCTGACTTGTCAGAATCGCCTTGTAATTATCAAGGCCGATAAAATGCTCCTGCATGAAACCATCCGCAAACAGTCGGTCAAGACCATTCCAGTCTGTCAGGCTGATGAAGATAGAGACGACCATCGGTGCCAGATAAAAGATTGCCAGACCGATGAGACTGGGAAGCAAAAACGGCGACGCTCGCAGCAGACCATCCCCACCCGGCTTTTTCAGCCGAGGCCCAGTTTTACTTGTTTTCATCTGTCTGCCTCCTTTATCTTTGGCAAAGCCGCACAATTGCGTCTGCGGCCTTCAGCGGATCTTTTGTCCCAATCCTTCGGTTTGAAACATTTGAAATACATCCAGTATTCCTGCATATTTCAAATCTCGGCTTGGAACAAAATCTTCCGCCGAATGCACTTGTCGAATTGTACGGCTTTGCCCTAAAAAGGCGGGCGCATAAGCGCCCGCCAAGAAAGTTGTTAGCCAAGGGTAATCTGTGCTTCGCAGTCAGCCTGCGCCGCGTTCAGAGCATCGGTGACAGTCATGGTGCCGTCAGCCGCTGCGGAGAGGTACTGACCGATAATGTCGCTCATGAGGGCGTAGTCCTCAATGACGGGCGGCATGACCAGATAATCAAGGCTCTCGAAAACAGCCTTGCGGTTGTCAGGAGGCGTGATCTCCAGATAGCTGGACAGAGCGTTCAGGTCCTTGAGTGCAGGCAGATCCCAGCCAGCCGCGAGACGAATATCAGCGGATTCGGTGCTGGAGGTCAGCCATGCCAGCCACTCGGCAACTTCTTCCGGGTGCTCGGTTTCGGGGTTCATAACAACGCAGTTGGAGAAGAAGTGGGTAGCTTTCTGCGTGCTGCCCGGCTCAACAGCGATGTCCCATGCGAAATCGCAGTTTTCCGTAAAGGTCTGGAATGCCCAAATGCCGGTGGGGATCATGCCGAGACGACCGCTCATGAACATATCCCAGTCGCCCATGCCGCCCTGCTGGACGGAGTTCGGCTGCACGTTGCTGACCAGAACGCGGTCAACAAGCGTCTGCGCTGCCTTGATATTTTCTTCGGAGTTGATCGTGAACTGCGTCTTATCCTCGTTCAGCAGGCTGCCGCCGTACTGTGCAACGACCTTGAAGAGCTCGTTGTAGGTGATCGGCTGCCAGATACCGAAAATATCGTCGCCCAGCGCGCGAATCTTTTCAGCAGCATTCTGAACATCATCCTGCGTCCAATCATCCGTCGGATATGTAACGCCAGCCTGATCGAACAGATCCTTGTTGTAAATCAGGACGACATTGGAGAAGCTCTCAGGCAGGCCGTACTGCTTGCCATTCACATTGAATGCGCCGAGTGCGGTTTCGTTCAGACCGGAAAGATCCTGACCGGTAATCTCTGCAAGCAGGCCTTTGTTTGCATAGGCTGCGAAGTTCTCGATGTTCAGCTCGTAGCAGTCAGGAGCAGTGCCGCCCGCAACACGGGTCTGCATCTGCGTGAAATAATCATCGTAGCCGATTGTTTCAACTTCGATCTTGATGTTCTCATGGGTGGCTTCAAAGGCTTCGACCATTTTCTGAAGCGTTTCCTCATTGCCGCCAGACGAATTGAAGTTGCAATAGGTGATCGTCACGGGCTCTGCCGGGATTTGGGCTGCGGCATCATCCGTCTTTGCCGGTTCCTCAGTCTGCTGAGTATCGGCGGGGGTGGTCTGTTCGCTGTCGTTCGATTTGTTGTCAGTGGCTGCGGGTGCGCAAGCTGCAAACACCATCAGCATGGCAAGGACCAGTGCAATCAGCGAAAAAATCCGGGTCTTTTTCATTGTTGTTCCTCCTGTAATGTTGATTTTTTCGCCCTTCTCGCTTAGAATATAGAGTACGGGAAGGACTTTCGCAGAGTTTCTTTCCTGCGGTCTGTATCGTCTCGTCAAAGTAGATGCAGGCCGCTTTTTATTGCAGGAGCCGATGATACAGCCGTCCGCGGCTGTGGTCGGATCTTTTGCCCCAGTTCTTCCGTTCGGAAGCTTGCAATACATCCAGTATTCCTGCGCTTCCAAACGTCGATCTGTGCCAAAATCTCTCGCCCACAGCACTTGCCGACTATATCATCGTCTCCTGATGAAAGACGATCAAATAGTGCGGACGGACTCGCGCTCCACAAGCTGGAGCGGCAAAATTTCCTCCTGTTTTGTCAGCGCTGGATCTTCAATGTGCTTGAGCAGCAGCTCAACGGCTTTTTGGCCTTTCAGCGAAATCTGCTGGCGGACAGTCGTAAGTCCCGGCGTCAGATATTGTGAAACTTCCAGATCATCAAAGCCAATCACGGAGTAGTCCTCCGGCACGCGCAGCCCCTCCTCATAAAGCCCACGGATGGCACCGATTGCCAGAATATCCGCCGCGCAGACGATCGCCGTTGCCGGGAGCTTTTTGGCAACGAGTTCTTTTGCAAGGGAGATACCGCTGCGGTAATCGATTTGACCTTCAAAAATGTTTTGTTCCTGATACGGAACGCCATATTCCTCTAATGCCTGCTGGAATCCAAGCAGGCGTTTTTTCATAACGCCGTTTTCCTTGATCTGGCCGCAGAAGAAAGCAATTTCCCGATGCCCGCGTGACAGGACGTGTTTTGCGGCAAGATAGCTGCCGTAAGCATCATCGATTCGGATGGAGTGATAATAGTGGTCGCCGCAGTAGCTATCGATCAGGACGATCGGAATCTGCGTCTTTTTCATCTGCTGGTAAAATTCGTCCGGATACATACCGATTACAATGATTCCATCCAGATTCCGCTTCTTGGCCAGCGTCAGATAGCTTTCATTTGCGTCCGTTGCAGAAATCAGAATATGATAGCCGCTCAGACGGGCATAGTATTCAATGCTGCCGAGGATCTCACTGTAAAAACTGTTCTGGAACATCAGACGCTCACCGGGCTCCGTCTGTGGAACAACGACGCCAATGAGTTTGGAATCCCGCATCGTCAGGCCGCGTGCATTCAGATCAGGTACATAATCCAGTTTTTTGATTGCCTCCATGACGCGGGCTTTTGTTTCTTCAGAGATCGAGCGTTTCCCATTCAAGATATACGATACTGTAGCCGATGAAACACCAGCCTCCTGTGCTACATCCTTGAGCGTCGCGCGTGCCATATCTTCACCCCAGTTCAGTTAACCGCTTAAATCATTTTTCTATTCAAACTATAGCGAATCTTGTCACGTCTGTCAATACCATTTTTGATTTTCTCTAAATTCTCCTTGACAAGACCATGAATTTTGTTATATTTAACATGGACGCATATTTAAGCGATTAACCAATTTTGAACTGAGGGATGCGTATGGAACGTTATTTACCAACCGGAAATGAAATGATTTCTCTGCCGAAACTGAACGCAGATACGGCAGCAATTGAGGATCTGACCTTTCTGTCCATGCAGCAGCGCGGCATGATCGAGCTCTGCGGAACGGAAAATGTGCCGCTGATGCAGCCGTTTATCCAGATCGATCAGGAAGAACTGGCGCTTACAGGTCTGCAATGGTCGCGGGAACACTTCTGGATTCCGTCCGGTCATAAGGAAACCGAACAGGCCACGGTCAAATTCACCGTATTGACGCCGGTTGGAGAGCGCGGGTTTGCGATACGTTTGTCTGTCACAGCGCGAACAGATTGCCGCTTAAAACTTGGTGCGCGCGGTCTATGGAGTAAAAGTGTTCATTGCGTCAACGAGGATAAAGAACTGACCGGTCAGGCGTACATTTATGAGAGCGCGTGGAACAGCAGCTTTATCATGGATTACTGCGTCGGTTTCCCGGCATTTGCGCTTGCGCCTATGTCGGACCATGCAGGCAAAAGTGAATGGGCGCAGACGGAGGACGGCATTTCCTATCAGATTTCCTGTGCGCTTGACGCCAAAGCCGGGCAGGAAGAAGCGTTTACGATTTTCTGGGGTCTTGGCTTTGAAGAAGTCGCCGCTGCGACCAGCGCGAAGGAGCAGCTTCGCCGCGGCTGGAATTGGCTGTATCGAAAAACGGCCGACTGGCTGGACAAGCGCACTGTGCAGCTTCCGACACCGGAGCTGACGGAGGTTTACAACGTCAATCAGTTCTTCTGCCTGTTTTATGCGACCGGCCGGACATTCGATACCGAGGAACTGATCTGTGCAACAAGCCGCTCCACGCGCTATTATGTCAGCGCCGCTTATTGGGACAGGGATTCGCTTCTGTGGGCGTTCCCAACGATCCTGCGTGCGGACGCTGCGCTTGCAAAAGAAGTCCTGACCTATGTTTTCACCCGCCAGCGGCAGAACATCGGCGTACATTCCCGGTTTATCGACGGAACCATGCTGGAACCGGGGTTCGAGCTGGATGAGCTGGTCGCGCCGGTACTGGCGCTCCAGGCGTATCGTTCCGAAACGCACGATGAAGCATTTTTGCAGGAACGCTTTGTACAGGATGGTCTTTCGCTGATTTTGGCGCGCCTACGAGAAGCGCGTCACCCGGATACTGCGCTTTATGAAACGTTCTTGCAGCCCACGGACGATGAAATCGTGTATCCGTACTTGACCTATGACAATGTGCTTGTCTGGCGTGCGTTGCAGTTGCTGGCAGACTGGCGGCCGGCACAGCGCGGATCGCTGCTTGCGGAAGCAGACGCTGTGCGCGCGGCGATTTTCACGCATTGCGTCAAAAAGGATGCAGACGGACAGCCGTATTTTGCATGGTCGGTCGATCTGGCCGGGCATCACGATGTCTATGATGAGCCGCCCGGAAGTTTGCAGCTCTTACCGTATTACGGCTTCTGTGAAAGAACGGATGTGATCTGGCAGAACACAGTCCGTATGATCCGCTCAGCAGATTATAAATTCAGCTTTGCCGGAAAGCCCATTGCAGAGATCGGCTGCCCGCACGCGCCCTGGCCTTGGGTATTGAGCTTGTGCAACAGTCTTCTTTGTGGTCATGCGGAGCAGGCGCTGCGCGAACTGACAATCATGCCGATGGATAATGGGATTGCCTGTGAGAGCGTTGATGCAGATACCGGCGAGTGTACGACAGGCAGCGCATTTGCCACCTGTGCAGGCTTCCTGTGTCATACGCTGCTGACGGCTTGTAAGGAGGATTCATCATGCGGAACGATTTGAAGCTGCTGCCATGGGAGATTTGCTCTGAGGCAGACGGCTGGAATGACGATTTTTTAGAGAGCGTCTTTTTTCTTGGAAATGGGCGTATGGGTGTTCGGGGGTATTTGCCCTTTGAACCGGATTCCCGTCCGACACAACAAGGCTTATTTCTTGCGGGAATTTTCGGAGAAATCAAGGATGGAATCACCGATTTTGTGAATCTTCCGTCCCCCGTCTGCGAAACGCTGCTTTTGAATGGCACGACCACTGTGCTTGCTTCCCCAATCCATCGGACGCTTGATCTGAAATCAGCCAGCTTCTATGCAGATTTTACACTGGCAGCCGAAGATACGCGCGCGGACGTGCGATACACGCGCTTTTTCCCGAAAGAGCTGCCTGCGCTTTTGATGCAGCGGTTTGAAATTCATGTTCAAAGTGATGTGGAGCTTGAACTGCGCAGCGGCATCAATCTTTCAAGCTGCAACAGCCCAATTCCAGACGATCAGGTAAAGGAAAATACGGAGCTGGTGCAGCTCGCCCCACTTCAATTTGTGACGGACAATGGCAACCTTTTCTCCTGCACGTTTGAAACTGTCGGAACAGGCTTACGCATTGAGCAGGAGGTCCAATTTCATGCGCCGGAATTTACGCAGGGAATCGTGCAGAACAGCGGTGCAGAAGTCACCTGTCCGCTGACCGCTCATGCAGTTGCCGGACAGACGCTGGTAGTCGAAAAACTGGTCTGCATCCGTACAAGCCGCGACGCAGATGAACGCATTGCGGCTGCTCCGGGTGATTGGAGTTTCCACGCGCTTTGGGGCGCGCATACTGCCGCGTGGTCGCATACATGGCAGAATTGCGACAGAACGCTTCCCGATGAAGAACTGCAAATCGGTCTGCGCTATTCGATGTTTCAGCTTATGGCAAGCTGCGCCGCACATGATCCGACCGTTTCCATCGGTGCAAGGGGTTTGACCCATGCACGGTATAAAGGCTGCTATTTCTGGGATACAGACCTGTTTATGCTCCCGTTCTTCCTGAAGAATGATAAAACAGCCGCAAAAAATCTGTGCCTGTACCGTGCAAATGCGTTGGACGCGGCCAGAGATCATGCAAAAAAGATGAACGCTGCCGGAGCGCGGTATCCCTGGATGGCGGCGCTCGATGGCAGCGAACAGTGCGAAACATGGGACATTGGGTGCAGCGAGGTTCATATCACGGCGGACGTAGCCTATGCTTTGGGCGAATACTGCCAGGAAACCGGAGATGAAGAATTTTATCTGCATAAGGCCGCACCCGTATTCATTGAAACCGCCCGCTTCTGGGCCAGCCGATACACATGGAACCGTGCGCACACACAGGCGGATCTGATGTTCTGTAAGGGACCTGATGAATACTGCGGTATCACGCGCAACAACCTTTTCACAAATGTCATGGTGCAGCATAATCTGGCGCTTGCCATAGATGCGGCGAAGGCGCTTCAAGGTAAACCTGCATATCTGGATCTCGGCTTGTCGGAAGAAGAAACTGCATCGTGGCAGACGCTTCACGATGCAATTCCTTGGCCGCACGACCCAGACAGCGGGCATCTTGCGCAGGACGAGACGTTCCATCTGCTTGAACCGGTGGATATTGCAGCACTAAAGCCAGATCTTGGCGCAAGCTATCATCATGTTTGCTTCGATCGGTTACAGCGATATAAAGTTGTGAAGCAGGCCGACGTGCTGCTTCTCATGACGCGCCTGCCGGAGTTTTTCACAAAGGAAGAAAAAATGCAGGCATGGAACGATTTTGAACCGCTCTGTCTGCACGACTCTACGCTGAGTTTTGCCAGTCATGCACTCTTTGCGCTGCAAAACGGGCTGCGCGAAAAAGGAATCGAGTATCTGCGCAAGGCGCTGCTGCTCGATCTGCGCGACCTGATGCACAACACCGGCAAAGAGGGATTGCATCTGGCCGGTATGGGCGAGAGCTGGCAGGCAGCGTGTCTCCTGTGATTTCTTCCTGTTCTTTGTTTACAGTGGCGCAGAATCTGCGCCGCTGTAATATATTCAGAACAGGCCTTCTTTTTCAGCGCCAACTACATAAGCACGCATAGAAAACGCCTTTAGAAACGTTCAGCCTTAATTCGTCGCAAAAAGTGTGATTATCAGTCTAAATTTCGTTGTATTTTTTGCGGTTCTATGCTATACTATCCTTGAATTATAAGGATGGAGGTGCATATATGTACCGAATTGCAATAGAAAAGCTATTAAAATGGAAGCAAAGCAAACGCCGGAAACCTTTGATTATTGAAGGCGCTCGGCAGGTCGGTAAGACTTGGCTGATGAAGGAGTTTGGCAGGCAGTCATATGCAGATACCGTATATATCAATTTTGACTCCAATTCCAGAATGGCTGAGCTGTTTGCTTCTGATCTGGATACAGATCGTTTAATTATGGGCTTGGAGCTGTATGTAGGCCATAAAATTGACCCCAACAATTCTCTGTTGGTTTTTGATGAAGTGCAGGAAGTTCCACGAGCCTTGGCATCTCTCAAATATTTCTATGAAAATGCTCCGCAGTATCACATTGTATGCGCCGGTTCTTTGCTCGGTATCGCCTTGCATCAAGGCACGTCTTTCCCTGTTGGCAAGGTAGATTTCCTAAAATTATATCCCCTTTCTTTCAAAGAGTTTCTGATGGCAACCGGCAAAGAGCAATTTGCCGCACTTCTGGATAGCCAAGACTTCCAAATGATCACGAGCTTCAAGCAAACATATATTGATGCTTTGAAGCACTATTATTTTGTCGGTGGGATGCCTGAAGCCGTACAAAGCTTTGCCGAAAACAAAGACTTTAATGAAGTTCGTGATATTCAGAAGCGGATCCTTGCAGCCTATGAACAGGATTTCTCCAAGCACGCTCCCAATGAAATCGTTCCAAGACTGCGTATGTTATGGAATAGTATCCCCTCTCAGTTGGCAAAAGAAAACAAAAAGTTCATATACGGCCTCGTGCGTGAAGGTGCACGTGCAAAAGACTACGAAACCGCCCTTCTATGGCTCAGTGACTGTGGCCTTGTTCATAAGGTAAGCCGCGTCAATACAGTTGGCATTCCCCTGCGGGCTTATGAGGACTTGAAAGCATTTAAGCTATTTGTGGTGGACGTCGGGCTTCTGGGCTGCATGGCTGGACTTCGCCAGCGTACTCTACTTGACGGCAATGACCTTTTTGTTGAGTTTAAAGGCGCTCTTACCGAGCAGTATGTTTGTCAGCAGCTAAAAACGATCGAAGATCTGGATGTATATTACTACACCAATGACAGAGGCTCCTGCGAGATCGACTTTGTCGTTGATACAGGCAAGCGAATTGTACCTGTTGAAGTAAAGGCAGAAGTAAACCTCCGAGCAAAAAGCCTGAAAACATATCAGGAAAAATTTTCACCTGAAGTTTCTGTCCGCACCTCTATGGCAGACTACAAAAAAGAAGAATGGCTTGTGAATCTGCCGCTTTATGCGATAGATCAGATAATAAAACTCTAAATTCATGCGAGTATAACAAATATGTATCTTCGCCTATTCTTTGTTTACAGAGGCGCAGTTTCTGCGCCGCTGGTTCCCTGCCCTGACCCAAACCGTGACCCAAGCGCGGAATTCGGAGCGGAAAGCGCCGGAAATAAAAAATTGCCGCCTATCGGAGCATTTCCGACAGCCGGCGCAGTCTTTTTTCGCTTTTTTCATCCGACGCTTTCCATGAAACCGCTGATTTTTTGTGCAGCTTCTTTTTTCATACCTGCCGTGACATGGGTGTAGGTTCCCTTTAGCTTCCGGCGCTATGATACAGGCACAAAACGAAATAAGGAGGCTGCTTTTTTATGAAAAAGCTGATTGCAATGATACTGGCGGCAGCAATGCTGCTCTCACTCACGGC
>ERZ779861.3583-NODE-3583-length-12690-cov-3.680728_pt1 | contig 12690 bp, 13 predicted proteins | sample MGYA00511558_ERZ779861 | MGnify/ENA primary metagenome ERZ779861 (study PRJEB29588, sample SAMEA2163432) | human gut metagenome | biome: human gut; feature: human-associated habitat; material: faeces | place: Denmark | collected 2008/2010 ... | reverse complement strand
TTCAAATGAATCTGCCTTGGCACCACACGTTTCTTTCTCTCCATCTATCTGCCGCATTTACCATCCGACTTCCTTCAGATTCCACCTCACGATGGACACCCTTGTCTTTGGCTGTATCCTTCCCACTACTAGGGCGGATTAGGGACTTTCACCCATTAGAAACGTGCGCCGCAAGGCGCACAATAAAAAAACTGCCGGCAAGACAATCTTGCCGGCAGAAATGGTATCATTTTATTTTACTTTGTAATAATCAAAATCAACATATCCACCAGCTTCTTTTGTTGCATAATTTACAAGCCAGCTTCTTGTTCCCATAAATGTTGTCGCAGTATCAAATCCAAGTGAGAATGTTTCGCCTATGCTCTTCCAATTCTCTCCATCTAAACTATAGAAGAAGTTTGCTTTATCTGCTCTTGTCTTGCCTGTATTAAAGGCATACTCAATCTTAAGATATACTGGTGCGTTTCCTTCGATCTTTTCTTCAGAAACAGCATTTTCTTTTATCTTATCCTCTTTCTTCGCCTTTGCACCACTATTCGTATCACTATTGCAACCCTGGAATACGTAACGGTTACCATTTTCATCGCATTTTACACCAACCATTCCATAGTGTGCACTGATTGCAGCAAGACCTGCATAATCACCCGGTTTCATATTTTCTGTCAAAACGCATGTCTCTGATGTAAAGTTAGGCCCTACCGTTCTTTGTGTCAGAGAGTTTCTTGCAAACCAGATATTTCCTGCTACCTTACCGTTTTTAATTCGATAATAACCAGGATTTTCTGTTACTGACCAGTTGGCATCATCCGGATTATGGTTCCACTGCCATACTTTCTTTAGGCTGTCACCTTCCTTAAAATCCGGATAGGAGAAATCATCATCACCAACAATGTAACTTTCCTTATCACTCTTATTCAACTGGATAGTAAGTGGATTCTTAACCTTCTGGCTTGTTCCAAGACAATTTACAAAGTTTCCTTTATCATCATAGTAACCCATCATCGGCCAGTCTGGATAATACTTGTTATTCTTTGTATCAACATAATCCCAGTTTACAGCAAGTATAGACGGAACACGACCAAGACCATCATGATCCTGGAAAAGGAATCCATACCAGTCACCATAGATCGTGTCCACAATACCACCCTGTGCGATACCGGTTCCATACTCATATGTAGAGCCTTCAAAGATCAATTGAGCTTCCCAGTCTGACGCCTTACTATCATACAATTTTTTACTTCTATAGCATACTTCTCTACGGAACCAGCTTCCATAAGAACCAATGATCATAAGGTAATAGTAATCACCAATCTTATAAGCATGAGCACCTTCCCATAAAGACCACTTGAATCCACCCAATGTCTTATTAAACAGCGCTCTTGAACTGCCTTCTTTTACAACTTTTCCAATTCCACCTTCTGCCGATGATTCTTTTAAAGAAATCTTCTGAATGTTATTTCCACTGTAGATAACATACATTCCGTCACCGTCAAAGATCAATGCCGGGTCATGGAAACTTGTCTGTATGTAATATGCTTTCCACGTACCATTCTCGATATCCGGTGTCGTGTAACAATAAAAACCATCATTGTTAACATTGTAGATTACATAGAAAAGTTTTGTTTTTTCATTGTATTTTAATGATGCTGCCCAGGAACCATTCTTATATGTCTGCTGTCCGTTCTCAAGATTAAATAAATCCTTGTCCGGGAAACGGTTACATGCATAGTTTACAATTTCCCAATGAACAAGATCTGTCGACTTCATAACAGGGACACCAGGAACAAGGTTCATCGTTGTACTTACCATGTAGTAGTTCTGACCAACACGAATTATATCCAGATCCGGCACATCGGATGCAATACCCGGATAGTCCGCTACAGTAAGATTGTTCTTATCTAATTCCGGCATACCAGGCGCCAATGTTGGACGTGGTGCAGGAGATCTCGTTACGATCGGTGTTGGTGCTGCCGGCTCCGTTGTGGCTGGCGTTGCTGATGCTGTCGGCTCAACCGGTGCTGTTGCAGACGGTGTCGCTGTAGGTGTTGCCTTGTTTACCGTTTCTGGTGTTGGCGTTGCTACATTCTTCTTTTTCATGCCAGTTACCGTAACTTTAACCTTTCCCAATGTTCTTTTCTTTTTTTTACCTTTTTTCTTTTTACCTTTTTTCAAAACTTCTTTTACTGTTATAGTCGCTTTTCCGGCTTTTATTCCGGTAACCTTCCCTTTTGATGTTACTTTTGCCACTTGTTTGTTACTGCTGGTAAAAGAATAAGAATGTTTCTTAGTTTTATTCTTGATCAATATACTCTTTTTCTTTCCAACCTTAACAGAAATCTTCTTGGTCTTAAGAGAAGCCTTAGCCTTTGCTTCTACATCACTTCCGGCACTGGATAGTGTTGTGATACAAAGAGCCAAAACCATAAGGCCTGCGATTACTTTTCTACTTGCCATTTGCATAATTACCTCCTTCTAAATTGATTAAAATAATATTTTAATTATAGCCCTATCTGTAAGATTATTCTATGATATATTTGGTACTTAAATTGAATTTTCTAGTATCTGTTTTCCTTTATAACAAAAAAATCCACAGGTAACATTCCTGTGGTTGAAGAACTTCCGTCCTTCGCCTTTTCTTCTTCTGTTACCTCTTTTCAGTACCTTGTTGACTCCTTTTCAACAAGCAAAGCGTTATGCTGCAGAGTTGCCATATTCATCAAGACCGAGATGGATTGTTCACTTCATCGATGGAACTTTCTCGACCATTCTAAAATCTTATCTTCGAACAATTCCCTTTTCTAACGCTTTTTGAATATCCTGATCGGAAATTACAGAATACACTTTCATACCATATTTTTCTTCTAACAGATGTCTTCCAATTCCACCAGGCATATCATCGCGAGCGAATACTGTTACTAACGCCACAACATTAATATCTACGCATTTTTTTGTTTCCTCAATCCACCTATCTACACTTTGTCCTGTAGACACACCATCGTCCACAATAACTACACGCTCCCCCGCTTGCAATGTGTGACCACATATCATTCGCCCTCTGCTATCAGGATTCTGTCTTGCATGACAATAATTTATGGTTTTTCCATATTTGTTATACAAAACACTTGCCGCCATTGCTGAAAAAGAAATCCCATGATATGCCATTCCAGTTAATACGTCAAATTCAAGATAATTTTCGCATATGCAATCTGCCAATACTTCTCCGATTTTACTTATCTGTGCATTGGTAGAGAAATTTTCTGTATTGATAAAATATTCACCGCTCTCTTGAAATATCAGGATTTGATTATCTGCCATAAATCGCACAAATTTCTCTTTGTTTGTCAATGCATCCAACTTATACCCAAACAACTCATCTATTGTTACGCCAAAATATTGTGCCAACAATGGAATCAGAGAAATATCCGGTTGTGCTACTTCATTTTCATACTTTGAAACTGCTTGGTATGAAACTCCCAATTCCCGTGCCACCTCTTCCTGTGTTACGCCTTTTGCTTTTCGCAATGTTTTGATTGTATTTCCAATTGAAATCATAGTTTGTTCCTCCTTAATTTGAATGGATTAAAGAGCTCTTTATGATTTCATTATAAAAAAAGTGAAAGATGAAAACAATAACCTAATTTTCTTGATTTTCTCAACTAGAAGTTGAATTCTTGCTGTTTTTGTTACCATAATAAGCATCACCTTTCAACAGTTTCAATCAGACACCCCCAGTTCTGATTCAAGTTCATCAGCAGATATTGTACCGTTATCACGAATAAAAATTTCTGCTTCATTCAGTTTAGTCATCAATTGATATAAATGCTTTTGTTTGTCATGTTTCTCTAATTTCTCCAGCCCACTAAAAACATTTCTTAACTCAGTTATTTTTTCCATGGCTTCATCCAGTGGAAGTTCTCTTCCAGCCTCCATGTCCGCAATACCATAATTCAATTCGCTTTTCAGCTTATTGTCTTTATCAAAATTGTCTTGCAGCCGTTTACTTGTTTGATTTTTCATACAGCACACCACTTTCTAAAATTATCCATTGTCACACATAACAATTCTCTTTTATGTGAAATTATATGTTCCATCAAAAAACACTTGATATATTTTCATACTAGCGATATTATAACTATATAGCAAGGCACCCATTCCAAAATGGATGCTCCAAGTTTATAGCAATATTGCCCTTACGGACACCGCACATCCTGTGGTTCAGACAGGATAGGCATTTTTATTTTCGCTTTGTCTTTCTCTTGTTGAGAAAGGCAAAGCAACGCTATAACAAGACTACCAAAGGCACATAACAATGTTAATATAACGATGAAAATCGAAATGTTTTCAAAAGCTATCATAAGCGCCACCGTCTTCACTTTGCTACGATCCGTGCTAAACGGATGTCCACCGGACATCCAGCACCTCTTCCTATGTATTCCGGCAAGCCGGTGTACACAAACTTGGGAGGCTACCACCCTGCCATTGGTGCTTTCGTGAATATATTATAACGCATGTCAACTCAAACAACAACTATTGAATAAATTCTTTTATTCCTTGTTACTACATATCTTATTTTCAAAACCATACTGTTTTTTAATTCAAATACCAAGCTATACTGTTACTATTGACAGTATTCGTTGTAATATAGCAGACAAAATTGATAAATCAATTTTTGCAGATTAGGAAATGAATGTTTTTGCGAAAATCCCTATACGTCCGATGAGATAAAAAATTTCTGGAACCAGTTATAGAAACTGCAATAATGCACCCATACAACACTAATCTTATTTCCAAGCCAAAAACGTTGCATTCCTTCTTAAACTTTCTCGCCAAAATGCAACGTTAAAGCCCTAGCATATCGAAAAGAGTTGTTTAGACACATTGATTTACCACAAAAGAGCTGTAAAACAGGCTAAAATTGCAACCTCTTTTAAACAATTTGGTAAAAAGCGTTGTTTTGCAAACTTAACGATGGGCACGTTGTTCTCTCCTTTTCCGAATTTGCGCCTTCACTTCATCGATGGAACTTTCTCGACCTTCTTGCATCGCCTTATATCCCTGACCAAGTAAAGAATATACTTCTAACGTAGCTTCGTCATGTTTCTCTATTTTCTCCAGCCCACTAAAAACATTTCTTAACTCAGTTATTTTTTCCATGGCTTCATCCAGTGGAAGTTCTCTTCCAGCCTCCATGTCCGCAATACCATAATTCAATTCGCTTTTCAGCTTATTGTCTTTATCAAAATTGTCTTGCAGCCGTTTACTTGTTTGATTTTTCATACAGCACACCACTTTCTAAAATTATCCATTGTCACACATAACAATTCTCTTTTATGTGAAATTATATGTTCCATCAAAAAACACTTGATATATTTTCATACTAGCGATATTATAACTATATAGCAAGGCACCCATTCCAAAATGGATGCTCCAAGTTTATAGCAATATTGCCCTTACGGACACCGCACATCCTGTGGTTCAGACAGGATAGGCATTTTTATTTTCGCTTTGTCTTTCTCTTGTTGAGAAAGGCAAAGCAACGCTATAACAAGACTATGATGTGCCCCCAAAAAGTCTGGCTTTTTGGGGGCACATCAAATCTGATACAAAGCGTTACTTCGGTTAGAAGTCCCCTTTTCATTCTTTAACTAAAAAACGTTCTCTTCCCCACCAATCAGGAATTAATTCTTTAAGCCGAACGACTCTTCTCTTTTCAAAATCCACAAGTATTTCAATGTCACCACTATCTTTATCTAATTGCATCATATACTCTCTACACGCACCACACGGAGCGCCAACACTTCCATTCTCAACAACCGCAACCATTTTATCGATTTGATGCTCACCATTTGTTATCATATTAGCAATCGCATTTCTTTCAGCACACATTCCCAGTGTACTTGCCGTATCAATACAAACTCCAACATAAATACTACCTTTCTTAGTCAAAAGTGCAGCTGCAACACCCCCTGCCTCTATAAACGGAGAAATCACTCTCTCTTTTTGCACTTTTCTTGCTTCACAGTATAATTTTTTCCAAATATCCTCATACATAATAACACCATCCTAAAATTATTCCATTTCTACTACTACACCATAATGATCACTTGCTGCCAATGCTATATCTTCATAAATTGCTGTGCCAAATACGTTGCACCTGCTCAAAACAGGAAATGGCTGCGGATATGTATTTTGCAATAAAATTCTGTCAAATCTTGAATTTGTCTCTACCGTATTTCCTTTAAATCTAGGATTTTTCCGAAAATCAAGAGTATTCTCAGCCTTTTTATCAGTAATTTCCGCATATGCAGATGCCAAATCAAACCAACACGGTAAGGATTCACAATTATTCAATGTGCATTCTCCTAACAAAAACCGCTGTACATCTGAAAAATCACTACAATTAAAGTCACCCGCCATATAAACATATTCGTATGTTTTTTTATCCACTGCATTGACAATTTTTATAATTTGATGCTCTCTGATTAATACACTATCCCACGGAAGATGAACATTCACAACCGCTATTTTTTGAGAATTATCAAAATACCAATAGGGATAATCAGCATTTGCTGCAATACCTTCAGCCAATTTTCTACTTGATACCTCCTGAAGACATATCACATCAGCATTTATTAATTTTATTTCATTTACTATATATTTAATTCTATATGGCATTCCACTTTCTGAATTCCATATATTATATGTAGCAATTTTCAAATTCAAACTCTCCTTTCTTTTCCACACCTTAGTTCTCTCTGCCTCCGTGTCCGTCTACGCCAACAGCGAAACCAAAAACCAGTTATCGAAAAGCTGCCACATCAAAAAGGACATCATTAATATCAATCCACCAAAGAACAACCAATTACTGCCTTTTTCAATTCCTTTGCAAAACAAAATTAGTCCAACAAGTACAAACAATAATTTCATATCCTATTTCCCCTCATTTTTCAAAGGTCATTATAACATATATTGGTAATCTATGAAAGAAAAAGTCCCCACTGCATTTTTTTAGTATACGCCCCCTCGTCAAAATTGCTTTCCGTTTTTTTATCTCAGCCAAAACTCCTCCCCTAATACATTGCTCTTTACAGATTTCATATTTACGTTATTTAATTACGTTATTTTACACTGCTTTATTTTGCAATACCAAGTATAATATTATTTATGAATTTACCTAAGAAAGGGGTTTGACAATGAATGTATTAGACCGTATCGTGGAATTACGGCTGGAGCGTGGCTGGACCGAGTATCAACTATCCCAGCAGTCCGGCATCACCCAATCAACGATTTCAGCCTGGTATCGAAAAAACACATTGCCGTCCATTCCCTCTTTGCAAAAAATATGTAACGCATTTAATATTTCGATGTCTGAATTTTTTATGGAGGAAGACACCACTTCTGTTCATTTGAATGAAACGAGGTTTCGCTTACTCCGCTATGCAGAGCGCTTAAATGGTACACAGTTAAGTTCTATGCTTAAATTTCTGGAATCCCTTTGACTTATATCATAAAAAAGAAAGAGAGGTACTTTTATGCCATTTATTGATTCAAAAATTACCGTATCGCTCACCCCGGAAAAAGAGGAAGCTATCAAAACAAAACTTGGTGAGGCTATCCAAATTTTAAACAAATCGGAAACGTATCTGATGGTTGGATTTGAAGATAATTACGATTTGTACATGGGCGGTTCGAAATTGGACAAGGGAGCATATGTTTCTGTCAGTCTGTTTGGTCAGGCATCTCCGTCTGCCTATTCAGAAATGACAAAAGTTATTTGCGACATTTTAAGTGAAGAGCTTTCCATCCCGGGAAATCAAGTTTATGTCACTTACCACGGTGTGAACGACTGGGGCTGGAACGGCAGCAATTTTTAAATGTAACACCAAGGGAAAAGCAGAGAATTCCATTTTGTGAACTCTCTGCTTTTTCATTTAACCGTATTTATTGGCAAGTAATTTGATGTACTTTTTCTTTCTCGTACGAGGAATTTTAATTTTCGCCGCCGGATAAATTCCAATAAACGCTTTTTTGCCAATGGCTTTCAGTTTTTTCGTTCTAATATCTATGTACCTCAACTGCTTTGTACCGTAGAACGCCATTTTCCCGATTGACTTTATGTTCGTGCCAATTAGAGCACGGCGAATTTTTCTGTTTTTATAAAAAGCACGGTCAGCAATTGCTACGACATCAAAACGGATTCCTTTGGTCTCGCGGCATTTGTAAAATAATTTTTCGTACTGCCGCCCCCATTCAAGTCACAACCGGTATCCTGCCATCCCTTTTCCTCATAACATTCTTTTGGATAATATACTTTTACGTCGGAACAATTATAATCTGTGGTTGGAAAACATCCAAACAGTATTCCTCCCTAATTTGTCCCGTCCAATTTGCAAGTGGTATATGAAGCATCTCTCCAACTATTAACATACTGTGTTTTACCAATTAAACCTCCAACTGTATCACCACCAGAAACCTTGCACTGTGATTCTGTTTTTTCCGTAATCTGACCACCCCCACTTTTTTCACTTTTCAAAAATTCTCAGCGCAATACGCCCCTCTTTACCATCAAGTCGTTTTGCGCCTCTCTTTTCTTACGTTTTTTCGGCTTTTACACCATTTTTAGTTCCTTTGCAAGCGGGCGTAAGTCGCTTTACAATTGTAATGAAATATATTGACTTTTTCTTCATTGCGTGCTAGTATATTTACAAACAAGGGTGGGAGCAAAACCGTTCTCCTTGTTATTTCTATTTAATAAAAGGAGGCTTGCTATTGGGAAGTAAAGATTTAGCTGAAAAGAATTTATTACAATACAAAGATGTTTTTTCTGACATCGTTAATGTAAACTTATTCGGAGGCAGACATTATATATCTGCGAACGAATTATCACGAGAACCCGGTGAACTGATTACCAAATCCTCTTTTGACAACAAACTGAAACAACTGCAGATGGATGTACCGATGAAGTGTAACAAAAAATATAACACCCGCTTCTTTGTCTGTTTGGAAAACCAGAGCGATATCAATAACATTATGCCCGTCCGCGATATGGGATATCAACATGCAAAATATATGGAGCAGGTTAGGACAATCAAAGAGACAAATCGACAACAACAGACGTATCCATCCCCTATTACCAAGGGGATTCATGATACTCAAAAGCTGGATCCGGTTATTACGCTTGTTTTGAATTACAGTCAGAAAGAGTGGAAAAAGCCTAAGCAGTTACAGGATGTACTTAACATCCCCGACGATATGCGCAAGGAATTTGAGAAGTGGATTTCACCCCATTCAATTGGTATTATCAACTTAGCCAATCAATCCGAGTCCACGATGCAGATGTATCACTCCGACTTTAAATACATCGTCCGGTATCTGTCATGCAAAAATGACAAAGAAAAATTAGAATCTTTTTTCCGCACAACGGATTTTAAACTTGACCATCCAGAAGCCTTTTCAGATTGGCTGGTCGCTGTCGCAAATGACGACCGTTACATAAAGGCAAAACAGTTAATCGATAAACAAAACGAAAAAGGAGGACATATCAATATGTGTGTACTTTTAGATATGTATGAAGAACGTGGCGAAGCTCGCGGCATCCATGAAATTAACACCTTAAATCTCCGTTTACTAGACGACAATCGTTTGGAAGACATGCAGCGTGCCATGGTAGATACTGACTATCAAAAAGAACTTATGAAAGAATATGGCATTGGAAAATAAGCAATAAAATAGGATGCCCGAGCAAAAAGCTTGCCCCTGACATCCTTATATAACACAAGATATTTCATTTATGTATCTTACTTTCCAAGCAGTTCTTCTACAAACTGGTTGTAATCCTGCATCGTGGTACAGTTTGGCGCATAATCGCTGAGCAGTCGTTTTTTCAACTGTGCTTCTTTTGTTTTGACGCACTCGCGAATTGCCGTTGGGAACAATTTAGTGCCAAGCTGTGTGGCAACTTCCTCGATTTCCTGACGCACATCTTTTTCCAAATTGGAGCGGCCGGCGTACTTCACAAGCAAAAGACCGGCGATCTGCAAATTGCGGTTTTGGCGCTTTTGAACAGCATGAATTGTATCGCTGAGTTTTGTTAGTCCCTGCAGTGCAAAGGCATCCGCCGTGACCGGGATAATTACTTCGTCCGCAGCAATCAGACAGTTATACAATACAATATCAAGCGATGGTGCTGTGTCAATTACGATGTAATCATAGCCGTCTAACATTTCAAGCGCATCCTGCAAACGGTACATTCCTTCCACATTTCCATCTAAAAGTTTTCCCGCCTTGGCAAGCAATGGGTCCGAAGCTACAATATCTCCGTTCTCCATGTGTTGCACAGCCTCATCAAGCGGCACCGGGTCCTCATCAACCATGACATCATAAAGAGTTGCCGTATCCTCAATTGCTGCCTGATAGGTACTTGTGCTGTTCCCCTGCGGGTCCGCATCAATTAATAAAGTTTTTCCTTTTTGATTCAAAATCCCTGCTAATGTTGTAGCGGTTGTCGTCTTACCAATACCGCCCTTTTGGTTTGCAATTACATAAACCGTTGCCATAATTTTCTTCCTTTCCGACATTCTTGTCCCACATCCTTTTAGAATGCAATCTGGCCTTCAATTTTCTGATTCACCACATAATAAACTGCTTGTTCTTCCGGTTTCACGTAAATATCAAGCTGTTCAATTTCCTCTTCTGCAACTCCTTTTGTTAAAACATCATCGTGAATCAATTCCAACAAATGCTTTGTCGAACGTTCACGTCCTTCGTACTGAATCACCATATTTTTCTTTGCACTGGCGAAACCGCCAATTTGTTTATTTGCTCTTTCCACACTGCATCTTCGAGCCATACAATCACCTCCGTATTTTACTGTTCTTCCTCTTTCGCTTTACTGCGTTTTATCATATGATTTACGGCAAACCCAAGTCCCATAAGGATCCAGAACAAAGGTGCCACACATACACTTGAATCATTTGCAAGACCAACTACCATGTAACCACTGGCACCACAAAAAATTGCCATTGCTGTTTTTTGAAGCCATGTCTTTTTCTCTGCATTCATGCAATTCTTCCATGTTGCAATAACAAGCATCACGTACAAAGCAATCAATGCCAGACAGGCAAGCATACCGTCCTGCGTCCAAATCTGAAGATACATATTATGCGGTTTCGTAATAAGCTGCGCATTAAACTCAGAATTCACTTTTCCCACATAATCATTATTCGGAAATTCATATACAAAATTATCCGCACCAACACCAATCAAGGCCGTTGATTTAAGCATTGGAAATGTACGTGACCAAATATAACCACGGCGGGTCGCAAAATCGTAATTATTTTCAAAACCAATCGAATCCACTTTTCTCAGTTTGTCCAATCGTCCCTGCGGATTATAATACAAAAGTTTATTATCTTTTTTCACCAAATCCCACGTTTTTTCATCTGCACCAATTTCAAGACACGGAATCGTTGTTTTATCGACCTCGACAGCAGATGCCGAGAATTTAATCTTTTCATATCCTTTTTCTGCAATCGTCACAACATTATTATTTGTCGCAGTCTCCAGTGTTTTTCCCTTTTTATCCTTCAAAGAAAAGGAACCGATACTGTCAGTCGAAGTAAACTCTCCTACAACCGTCTTTCCGCTGCCGGTCACAATTTCAAACGAATTTTTCTCTGTCTGAATGGACGAAATAGTATTCGTCGTTTTTTCTCCCTCGCTGCCCGTAAATCGGTTTAAAATGCCGGGTTTTGCAACGAGCACGCAGACCACCGCAGCAATACACACAACAACCGCTCCAACCGAAACAAGCAGATGCTTTTTCGCATAGGGAAGCAGAAAAATCAGTGCTGCAATAACAGCTCCGGCAACACCAATCAGTCCGGTCAATGACTGTGAGCCATACAGCATAATCAACTGGCAAACGGTAGATATCAGAGCCAGTACACGAAATGTCATTTTCTTTGCCGTAAAAAGCAAAAGAATCGTAATCGGTAAAACAACCGCTACATATGAACCAACATAGTTCGGATTGTGAAGTGTAGAATATGCCATACCCTTACCAAATGTCAATTTTATATTAAAACCACTTCTGCCAGCCAGTTCAGTCGTAACCAAAGGCCTTGCCCAGGCACTCTGAATCCAATCCAGACCAAACGTTTGGAATGCACCGAGAATACCAACAACACAAGAGCCGGCAGTCAGTCCGTTAAGAAGCCACTCCACTACCTCTTCTTTCTTCACGTAACCATACACAAACAAAAAACAGATTACATAAATAAGAAGGACAAATACGCCCTCAAACTGCTCATAACCGCCTAAGAACGCATCCTCTGCATGCTCCGCTCCCATCGCCGAAAACAGCGAAAATAAGGCAAACACCGATGCCGGAATCAACGGAATCCACACATTTTTATCAAACAATCTGCCATTTTCACCAGTACAAAGCCAATATGCCAAAATAACCGTAACAATGGCACCCAGTATCATCAAAAAATGCGATTTATAATACAAAAAGAAATCTGTCACCTGACCATTTGCCGATGACCATAATTGTTTACTCAATCCATTATCATAAATATGTGCATTGGTAATCAATGGAAGCACTGCCAGTATAAGCAAAATTGGCACAAAAAACTTTTTCCCATATTCTTTTTGCTGCTTTTGTTGTTTCATTTGCAATCTCCTTTA
>ERZ779861.3582-NODE-3582-length-12693-cov-3.151685_pt1 | contig 12693 bp, 14 predicted proteins | sample MGYA00511558_ERZ779861 | MGnify/ENA primary metagenome ERZ779861 (study PRJEB29588, sample SAMEA2163432) | human gut metagenome | biome: human gut; feature: human-associated habitat; material: faeces | place: Denmark | collected 2008/2010 ... | reverse complement strand
AAACGTGAGAAATGTAGGTAAAATAAGGCTTTATGAGAAAATTAGCATTACCAGAAGAGATACTCTTGAGTATCCAGCAGCCCGCCCGCTACATCGGCGGTGAGGTGAATATGGTGAAGAAAGATCCGTCCGCAGTGGACGTTAGATTTGCCATGTGTTTCCCGGATGTTTTCGCGAAACAAGGTGATGTATTGTGATATATGCACAAAATAACACGAACGATGTACGGATATAATTGTGCATAGTGCAAAGGAAAACGGACAATCCAACACAAATCAACGCTGTCGTAATGCCTGTATAAAATGGTTTTGTCGTAATGAAAGAAAGGAAAAAGCGCAGAAATCGCTTCGTAGCCACTGGGCCGTCAGAATATTATTCTGGCGGTCTTTTTATATTTGTAATTGTGCGACGGGCAGGATTGAGCCTTTCTCATGTATTCCGGAGATAATGCAGCAAACATCTGATTGTCTTGAATGGAATGCAGCAGTATAATGGTATCATATAAAAAACTGAAAAAAACAAGAGAAAGAGAAAAAGGAAAAAGAAAAACCGGATGCGTATGTATGCCTGGTACGGACAGCGAAAAAATGTACAGGCTCTGCAAAGAGCTGGGAATTTATTATGTGGACTGTCCGGTAAGCGGCGGCCCGGCAGGGGCTGCGGATTCCTCGCTGTCTGTGATGATTGGCGCAACTGAAGAAAAAATTATAGAACAGGGACTGGAGCCATTTCTCAGAGTCATCGGAAATACCTTTCACTATATAGGGAAAATCGGCGGCGGTTCCTCGGTTAAGATCATCAATAATTACATTGCGTTTACAACACAGGTAGTAAATGGAGAGGCTCTGCTGACGGCGGATACCCTGGGAATTCCGACCGAACTGTTTTATCAGGTAACAACCAGCAGTTCCGGCAGCAATAAGATTTTAAATGCAAAGAAAAAGAAGGTGCTGACCGGAGATCTGAAACCTGGTTTTGCGCCGGATTTGGTCGTGAAAGATCTGGAACTGGCAAGACAGCTGTGCCAGGATATGAAAGTGCCGAATTTCACATTGAATACGGTTCTCCAGTATTTCCTTCGAAATTACAGCAGCCGAAACAGTTCATCAAACTCCTTTGCTTTTTCTTTTTTACACACCAGATAATAGCTCACTGTTGCCTCCGTATCCGAGATGGGAACATAGATCCGGCCAGGCGGCGTAACCCGGTATTTCTCAGACAGATCCGTGATAAAGGAAGGCAGGGATGAGGCCTGGACCAGTTCGTTGAAGCTGAAGCGGTCACTCTGGGTCAGGAAGCGGGAATCCGGCATTTTGTCCATGACAAAAGCCCAGAAGCCGATATCTGGCATAAGGAGCATATTTTCCCCGTTCATTTCCGCGAAGGTCAAGTTTTTTCGTTTCGCATATCTGTGCCCTTGCGGAAGGGCGAACATTAAGGTTTCTGTCCCGCATTTTTTACAGAAAAATTCAGCGCCGGCAGGCGGTTCGTGGAGAGCGATCAACTGGTAAGAATCATCGATGAGATGTTTCAGAAGCAGTTCTTCGCTCTCCATTTCTGTCTGCAGTGACAGATGCGGATATACCTGGGAAATGAGCGGCGTGAGTGTCCAAAGCGGTGCAGGAGCACAGATGCCAAGCCGGATCGTCCGGTTTTTACGGTCAAACTCCTGAACTTTTTTTGCCAGGGCATCTGCGTCTTCCAGAAGTGTCCTGGCCAGGTCCAGGACATAAGTTCCGTTTTGATTCAGTTCTAATTTATTCTTTTTTCGTTCGAAAAGAGTTACACCCAGATCTTCCTCCAGCTTTTTCATATTCCGGCTTAAAGCGGGCTGGGATAAATGCAGGATTTCAGCGGCCTCCGATAAAGTTCCGGCCTCCGCGAATGCTGCAAATTGCCTTAACACGTATAATTCTATCATTGCGGTCCTCTTTCAGTATAAAAAATATTGATGGCAGTATGATGGATTGGCATTGTACATTTTGAGAAAAATATCGTAAAATCCATCTTGAAAAGAGAGATGGTTTTATAAATCTCATTAAATCAAATTATAGCATAAACGATGATTTTTTCAATCTGCAGGCAAAAAGGTGAAAGACACATGGTATTTTATTTTACGGCAACGGGAAACAGCCTGTATGCCGCCAAACAGTTCGAGGAGAAACCTGTCAGTATTGCACAGGCCATTCACGATGAGCAGCCTGTCTATCAGGCAGAGAAGATCGGAATCGTCTGTCCGGTGTTTGGACATGAGGTTCCGTCGCTGGTAAAAGAGTTTCTGGAACGGTCTGTTTTTCAGACACCGTATTTTTACATGATCCTGACATACGGAAACCGGCATGGCGGGGCTGCAGAACTTGCAGAAAGTATGCTGGGAAATATAGGGATTCATGCTTCGTATATCAATGTACTTCTGATGGTAGATAATTTTCTTCCGGCCTTTGACATGAGTGAGCAGATTCAGATTGACAAAAAAGTGGATGAGCATATCCGGAAGATTCAGGAAGATATTAAAAATGGCAGGCAGTATATCGCACCGGTGACAGAAAAAGACAGGGCAGCGCATCAGGAATATCTGGCCAGAAGGGAAAAGATGCCCCAAGGTACGTTTACCAATCTGTACCGGATCACAGAAAACTGTATTGGATGTGAGATCTGCGCAAGAATCTGTCCGAAGAAGTGCTTTACCGTGGAATATCAGAAAAGCACCTGGCACTCCGAGGGCTGTATAACCTGTATGGCGTGCATTCACTCCTGTCCAATGATGGCCATTCAGCTGAATCTGCCGGAGAAGAATTCTAAAGCCAGATACCGCAATGAACACATCAGTATCTGCGAGATTGTAGATGCAAATAATCAATTCAATTATAAATAAATCAAGGAGGTTTGGACAATGGAATTTGTTACATTAAACACAGGCGCGAAAATGCCGTTAGAAGGATTTGGAGTATTCCAGATCCCGGATGCGGCAGAATGCGAGAAAGTGACCTATGAGGCTATTAAGACCGGATACCGTCTGATCGATACTGCAACTGCTTATAGAAATGAGGAAGCAGTTGGAAAGGCCGTTGCAAGAGCGATTGCAGATGGAATCACCACAAGAGAAGAACTCTTTATCACAACCAAAGTATGGGTAAGTGATATGAAAACAGAGGAGACTGCTTACAAGGCAGTAAAGGCATGTTTAAAGAGACTGAACATGGACTATGCAGACCTGATCCTGTTACATCAGCCGATGGGCGATTATTTTGCGGCTTACCGTGGAATTACAAAAGCATACAAAGAAGGGCTTACCAAGGCCATCGGAGTAGCCAACTTCTATCCGGCAATCCTGACCAATCTCTGTGAGACCGTAGAAGTGATTCCGGCAGTCAACCAGGTAGAACTCCATCCATTCTTTGTACAGCAGTCTGCCGTTGACAACATGAAGGCATACGGCGTTGTACCGCAGGCGTGGGGACCTCTTGCAGAAGGAAAACATGGCATTTTCACAGACCCAGAGCTGACTGCAATTGGTAAGAAGTATGGAAAGACAGCAGCCCAGGTAGCCCTGAAATGGAATGCTCAGCGTGGAGTTTCTATCATTCCGAAGTCCGTTCATGTAGAGAGAATGGCGCAGAATATCGATATCTGGAATTTCACCCTGACAGAGGAAGAAATGCAGACTATCGCAGCAAAAGATCTGGGACACAGCGAGATTGTCAACCATGATGATCCTGCATTTGTAAAATTCATTTATAACTTACATTAATAATCAAAAATCGGAGGTAATTTAACATGAGAAAAGATTTAGGAGTACAGCCGGCCGTTTTTCCAATGCCGGTATTGATGGTAGCAGCATACAACGAGAATGGAACGGTCGATGTTATGAATGCGGCATGGGGCATGATCTGCGGTCATGATAAGATCGCGTTGTTTATCGATGAAGGCCACAAAACAACCAAAAATATCCGGATCTCCAAGGCATTTACCGTGAGTCTTGCAGATAAAGACCATATGGATGTTGCAGATTTCTTCGGTATTGCAACCGGAAACAAGATGCCGGACAAGTTTGAAAAATCTGGTTATCATGCGGAAAAGAGCGCTCATGTCAATGCACCGATCGTTACAGAATTCCCGGTTGCATTAGAGTGTGAACTTGCAGAAATCGTAGAAACTGAGAATCTGCACGCAATCGTAGGAAAGATCGTAAATGTCAGCGCAGAGGAAAAGGTAATCTCTGAGAACGGTAAGATTGATCCACTGAAATTAAATGCCCTGATTTTCGATCAGTTTCAGGCAGGATATTACGTGGCAGGTGAAAAAACAGGCCAGGCATGGAGTGCAGGTAAGGCACTGATGGAGGCTGCCGAGGCAGGTAAATAATCATAGAGATAAATTTGGAATATATAAAATGGGACTGCTTCGTAGGTCTCATTTTATTATAGAACAGAATCTTGAATTGCCATTGCAGTATGCGCGTGATACGCTGGGCATGAATTTTGCGAATGATCCATACCAGCTTAGCGATGAAGACTGCATTGCTATTTATCAGGAGTCATACAAATAAAAACTGCAGAAGAAAGGATGGAGTGAATGAAACAAAATAGAATGTTTTCTTTGATGCTGGCAGGTGTGTTCATGATCTCGTTAGCTGGCTGCGGACAGCAAAGCAACACGCAGGAAGCAGGACAGACGGTTCAGCAGAGCCGTATGGAAGCTTCAGAAGCTGCAGACGCTGTGAAAGAAAGTACTGCAGATGAACCAGACGAAACAAATGCCGCATCTGCCAGTACCGAAATTCAGACAAACGGCGGGGAAATGATTGCGGTTTCCTCCCTGGAACATGAAGATGAGAAAGAAGAGACAACCGTTTATTATACTTCAGATATCAGTCCGCAGGCCATGCTGGATATTTACGCGGCTCTTGGACAGGGATTAACCGGAGATCACATTGCAGTCAAGTTATCGACCGGAGAACCACCGGCCAGCAATTATCTGGATCCAAATCTGATTGCGGATCTGGTACATCAGGTAAATGGTACGATCGTGGAAAATAACACGGCCTACGGCGGCCAGCGTTCCAACACAGCTATGCATTATCAGGTTGCGAAAGACCATGGATTTACAGACATCGCGGATGTTGCCATTCTGGATGAAAATGGCTCTGTCAGCCTGCCGGTCGAGGGTGGAACACATCTGAAGGAAAATCTGGTGGGTGCCCATTTCCCGGAGTATGATGGATATCTGGTCTTATCCCATTTTAAAGGGCACGCCATGGCGGGATTTGGCGGTGCGATCAAAAACATCTCAATCGGTCTCGCCTCACAGGAAGGAAAGTGCCTGATCCATACGGCAGGGGCCAGCCATACCAGCCCGTGGGGCGGGGAACAGGATCCATTTACAGAAAGCATGGCAGAAGCCGGAAAATCGGTAGTGGATGCACTGGATGGAAATATTCTGTATATCAGTGTGATGAACCGCCTGTCTGTTGACTGTGACTGTGACGGAAATCCGGCTGAACCGGATATGCATGATATCGGCATTCTGGCTTCTACTGATCCGGTTGCCCTTGACCAGGCCTGTGTGGATCTGGTTTACGCATCCCAGGATAACAGCACTTCTCTGATCGAGAGAATGGAATCCCGCAACGCCATTCATGTGCTGGAGCATGCGGAAGAGATCGGGCTTGGAAGCAGAACTTATCGTCTGCTGGATATCGATGATTGAGATCATACATCGTGAATTTGTATATCTCTGGTATTATTTTGACGTACAGTTGCGGCAGATATTCGGATACTGGGTACTGGGAATCGTACTTGGTTCCTGTGTATCTGTATTCCTGAAGGATCGGATCCATAATCTTTTCCGCTCCATGAGCGAAAGCAGAATGGGTCCGTTTGGTGTAGTCCCTGCCAGCCTGCTGGGGATTGCGTCTCCTTTGTGTATGTATGGAACCATCCCACTGGCGGCTTCGTTTTCCAAAAGCGGAATGCGGGATGAATGGCTGGCATCTTTTATGATGTGCTCTATTTTACTGAATCCCCAGCTTATCATATACAGTACAGCACTGGGAACGACTGCACTGGCAGTCCGTATCATTTCCTGCCTTGTATGCGGCATTGTAGCAGGACTGCTGATCCGGTTTATTGGAAATGGAAAGAAGTTTTTTTGTTTTGACGGTTTTAACGAACCACGCAGCCACGATACCGATCCGAATCTGTTTTTACGTCTGCTGAAAAATATCGGCCGGAATATCCGTGCGACAGGACTATATTTTCTGTTTGGTATCTTCCTGTCTGCCGTATTCCAGAGATATGTACCGCAGGATCTGATGACGACCTTTTTCGGAGGAAACGAAGCCTTTGGTGTTCTCATGGCGGCTACCATCGGCGTTCCCCTTTATGCCTGCGGCGGCGGAACGATCCCGCTACTGCAGGCATGGCTGATCGATGGCATGAGCATGGGAAGCGCTGCGGCATTTATGATCACAGGACCGTCCACAAAGATCACGAATTTAGGAGCATTGAAAATTGTTCTGGGTGTAAGGAATTTTGTGATTTATCTCGCCTTTATCATGCTTTTTTCCATTGCGACAGGGCTTATTGTGAACGTGCTTGTGTTATAGTGAAATATAAATTTTTTAGAAAAGCTGCCATAGACAACAAATATTTTGTCTATGGCAACCTTGCCTGTGTCCATGCCTGTCCGAAGAAGGCGATCGGACTGAACATTCCTGAAAAGAATTCCAACGCACGTTATCGCATTGAACATATCAGTCTTCAGAAAATCATTGCGGCGAATGAACAATAAAATGTGGAGGTGTTGCAATGAAAAAAGGATTTATATTTTTACTCGGTTCCGTTATGGCTCTGACTCTCACTGCCTGCGGCAACAGACAGCAGGTGGCTGCCGAGGGTGTGATTGAACGTAGCAATATTCTGATTGCGTATTTCACAGTACCGGAAACAGACGGTGTAGATACCGTGGCTGGTGCCAGCCGTGTGGTAACCGGAAATGATGTGATGGGTAATACCCAGTTTGTTGCTACAGAAATTCAGAAAAATCTCGGCGGTGACTTGTTTGCCATTCAGACTGTCCAGGATTATCCGGGCACCCATGAGGCTCTGTTAGATTTTGCATACGATGAAAAGAGCAGGAATGCGAGACCAGAGTTGGCCTCCCACATCGAGAATCTGGACAACTACGATTATATTTTTGTTGGCTATCCGAACTGGAATGCAGATCTGCCCATGCCTCTGCATACATTTTTCGATGAATATGATTTTTCAGGAAAAACAATTATTCCTTTTGTGACACACGGGGGAAGCGGATTTTCCAGTACTGTCCGCACCATTGAAAAACTGGAGCCAGATGCCACTGTGATCGAATCTGGTCTGTCCCTTTCCAGAAACAGCGTTGCAAATGCACAGGCTGATATAAAAGCATGGGCAGATTCGCTGTTGGCTGATTGATAGAAGGTGAGAAGATGAAACCTCGTGCTGTATTAAAAATTGTGATTGATATTGCCATGGTCGTGGCGTTGATGCTTTTGATGACCTATGAGCTGATCGGGCAAAGTAACCATGAGTGGATCGGCATGGGAATGTTCATTCTGTTTCTGTTTCATCATATTTTAAATCGCAAATGGATCAGAAATCTCGCCAAAGGACGCTGGACGTCATTTCGTATCTGGCAGACAGTGCTGGTAGTATGGATTATGGCTTCTATGATAGGATCCATGATAAGCGGTATTGTTTTGTCCAGAACTGTTTTTGCTTTTTTAGAGCTCCGCAGCGGACAGAGCTGGGCCAGAACGATACATATGCTTTGCGCCTATTGGGGATTTGTTGGAATGAGCCTGCATCTGGGACTCCATTGGAATATGATGCTGGGAATGGCGCAGAAATATAGCGGTAAAGTTTCCCTAATCCCTGTATGGGTGCTGAAGCTTCTAGCATTTGGAATTTCCGCCTATGGTGTCTATGCATTCATAAAACGAGATATTGGCAGTTATATGCTGTTAAAAAATGAGTTTGTCTTTTTTGATTTTGAAGAACCACTGGTGTTTTTCTTTGCGGACTATCTTGCAATAATGGGATTATTTGTATGCCTTGGGCATTATGTTGCAAAAGGGCTAAACGGGAATAAACAGTGATCGTATAAACATCTTATGCTATAAAAAATATTGATAGCAGTATGATGGATTGGTATTGTACATTTTAGGAAAAGCATCGTAAAATCCATCTTGGAACGCAAACAGAATTTGAAGTAACAGGGGGCTGTCACAAAATGGGATCCGGCGTAAGATCGGGAACTCATTTTGCAACAGCCTCTTTTGGCAAAGGAGGAAACAGAATGAACAGACCCTATATGATTTGTCATATTTTAAGTGCGCTGAATGGAAAAATCAGCGGTTCTTTTATGGGAGCAGAGAGCAATCGTCAGATGGGCAGGGAGTATGCAGCAATCCGAAATGCCTACCAGGCGGATGCCCGGATGCTCATGTGATTGAAGTTGTGACTGGAAGTATGCCGGTTTCTTATCTGGCATATCTGCGGAAACATGGAGTTTCTTATATTATGGCGGGAGAAAAGAGTCTGGACTGTCAGATTGCAGTGAAGAAGCTGTATCAGTTATTTGGAATCCGGAGAGTGCTGATCTGTGGCGGAGGTGCTGTCAACTGGAGTTTTCTGCAGCAGGGCGTGGTAGATGAACTGAGCCTCCTTTTAAGTCCGTCTGCGGATGGGGAGAACGATACTCCAAGCATATTTGAAAACAGCAGCTATTTGCAAGCATCAGCTCCTGTGGAATTCAATCTGGAAGATGTTCAGAGAATCGGAAAAAGCGGACTTCGGCTGGTCTATTCCGTCCCGCAGAAAATGGAAAGGCGATAAAAGGTGAAACATAGAATTTACAGGACACTACTGGCAGCGGCCATGCTGACGATAGGATTGTCTGCATGTCACAAAGAGGAGGGGAAAGCAGCCATGACAACAGAAGCCGAAGCTGCGTTTACAGGAGATTCCAGGGTACAGGATGTGATGCAGAATCCGGCATTTGCAGGATTCGGACGTCTGATTTTTCCTGTAGATATGCGAATTGACAATGCGCTGGCACTGAAAGATGTGGAAGAAATTCTGCCCTGGTACAGCGAGGTGAATCCGGAGAGAACCATTTCCATTGTGAATGAAATGAAAATGCGTGTAAAGCAGGGCGAAACGATTTTTTATGACATTTATACTGATGAGGAAAAAGCAAAGGATCCGGCGAAAAAGGATACCGGTCTCTTTTTCTTTCGCGGAAATCCAGGCGAAAAGTTTGCCATAACCAATGCAGGCGGAGGTTTTGCCTATGTGGCAGCCATGCATGACAGCTTTCCGCATATGCAGGAACTGGCCAAACGCGGATACAATGCCTTTGCCCTGATCTACCGGCCAGGGTCACAGACAGCCTGCGAAGATCTGGCCCGGGCCATCGCGTTCATTCATGAACATAAGGAAGAACTACAGGTAGATACCGATGGATATTCGTTGTGGGGCGGTTCTGCAGGAGCCCGCATGGCAGCCTGGCTTGGGTCCTATGGAACCGCAGCGTTTGGAGAAAAGGAGTATCCGGCACCGGGAGCCGTGATCATGCAGTACACCGGATTGTCAGAAGTGACAGGGACCGAGCCGCCAACCTACGCCTGTGTGGGAACCCGGGACGGCATCGCCTCCTACCGGATCATGCAGCAGAGAATCGAATGGATCCGAGCAAACGGCACGGCGGCAGAGATTGAAATATTTCCAGGGCTTTCCCATGGCTTTGGACTGGGAGAGGGAACCGTTGCGGAAGGTTGGATCGACCGTGCGGTGAAGTTCTGGGAGCAAAATACAACAAGTTCAGATGAAAAAGGAGAAAGCGAATGAAAAAAAGAATACTTGGAACAGGTCTGGGAGTTTCCGCAGTCGGTCTTGGCTGTATGGGAATGAGCCATGCTTATGGAGCACCGGCAGACCGAAAAGAGATGACGGAACTTCTGGCAAAGGCAGTAGATATGGGCTACACGTTTTTCGATACGGCGGAGGTTTATGGAACTGCGCAGCATCCCCATGATAATGAAGAACTGGTGGGGCAGGCATTGAAGCCTTATCGCAATCATGTGATTCTGGCAACAAAGTTTGGCATCCATTTTGATCAGACAGCTCCAGAAGTGAATAAGCCGCTTGTTCCGGATTCACGGCCGGAAGTCATCCGCACGTCGGTGGAGCAGTCCTTGATGCGTCTGGGAACCGACCATATTGATCTTTATTACCAGCACAGGCCGGACCCAGATGTTCCAGTAGAAGAAGTGGCAGGTGTGATGAAAGAGCTGATCGCGGAAGGCAAGATCCGGTATTGGGGGCTTTCTGAGTCAGGAGAGGAAACCATCCGGCGTGCTCATAAAGTCTGCCCAGTAACGGCAATCCAGAACCGCTATTCCATGATGGCAAGATGGTATGAAGCTCTTTTCCCTGTATTGGAAGAACTGCAGATCGGATTTGTGGCATTTTCTCCGCTGGCTAATGGTTTCTTATCTGCAAAATATGATAAAAATACCGTATTTGAAGCTGGAACAGATTACCGTAGTGTGATGCCCCAGTTTACGGCAGAAGGCGTGGACAAGAACCAGGCTCTGTTAACACTTCTGCATCGGATTGCAGAGGAAAAGCAGGCAACTCCGGCCCAGATTTCCCTTGCCTGGATGATGGAGAAGCATTCCTATATTGTCCCGATTCCGGGAACCAGAAAAGAGGAACGCTTAAGAGAAAATGCAGGGGCGGCGGATGTAACCCTGTCACAGGAAGAAATCCATGCAATGGATGAGGCACTGAACCACATGGAAATATCGGATGTGTTTGGCGGGTCACGCATGGCAGTAAAGTAGATTCCTGTTGCATCACATGTGGACACAGCTCACACCTTTTGGTTAGAACTATCATAGCTTATTTGTCGTTCCATCCAGGGAAACGCAGTTGTAAAATGAAAGCAGCTCAAGAGAGTACATCCAATCACGATGAAAAACGAAATGGAGGAATGACAGTGAAGAAACGATTTCGATATGGCGCGGCGGCAGCGGCACTGATGCTTTCTATGAGTGTGGCAGGTTGTGCGGGAGGAAGAACAGCGCAGACATCCGCGGCAGCCACACAGGCAGAAGCAGCAGAAACCAGTGAAGAAACCGCAGATGCAAAAGAACCAGGTACAGAGGAAACATCTTCGGAAGAAACAACATCCGTTCAGGGTGGCGCCATTCTTTCCAGTGATGCGCTTCCGTTCAAGCTTGGTCAGAAGATTGATTCTCCATCCTTCACCGGAACTGCCTACATTGAATCTATGATCCAGAATGATGACACCTATCATTTTCCGGCCACCAATCATATTACCTTTGAGCCGGGAGCCCGCAGCAGCTGGCACAGCCATGGCGGCATGGTACTTCTGGTAACAGGCGGTATCGGTTACTACCAGGAAGAAGGAAAGCCTGCACAGATTTTAAGAAAAGGGGATGTGGTAAACATTGAACCTGGTGTGCGGCACTGGCATGGAGCGGCACCGGACAGCTGGTTTTCCCAGATTGTCATTTTTGATTCCAATTATACCCCGGAGGCAGACGCACCGGAAGAAACATCGGTTACCGAGGAAGAATACAAGAATCTGGAAACCGAAGAATATACCGGACGCACCACGACTCCGGATAATGAATTTATGTTTGAACGCACGCCGGAGGCCATGACGGCAGATACCTTCAGCGGCCCGGCTTACGTATCTTCCCTGATCGGCGCAGATAATGCAGCCGGAGCGCCGGATCTTCATTATGTTGTATTTGATCTGGGCGTCATCAACAACTGGCATACCCATGAAGGCGGTCAGATCCTGATTGCCACAGACGGAATCGGGTACCATCAGATTGAAGGCGAACCGGTTCAGGTTCTGTATCCGGGAGATGTAGCATTCTGCCCGCCGGGCGTGAAGCACTGGCACGGAGGAAGCGCAAACACAAAATTCGCCCACATTGCAGTAAATACAAACCCGGAATTAACGGAGCTGGAATGGTTTGACCGGATTTCAGACGAAGAATACGCAGCTTTGCCTACGGAAAAACCAGCAGAATGAAAGGAGATTTCACTATGAACGATTTTACTTATTCTTATCCGGTAAAGGTTTATTTTGGCACGGATACGGCAAAGAAAGCCGTCTCTCAGGAACTTGGCAAATATGGAAAGACCGTGATGGTTGCCTATGGCGGCGGATCCGTAAAAAAGAGCGGTGTTTATGATGCAGTCGTTTCCATGCTGAAAGAGGCAGGAAAAGAAATTGTGGATTTTTCGGGCATCATGCCGAATCCAACCTACGCGAAAGTGCAGGAAGGCGCGGCACTGGCAAAAGAAAAACAAGTGGATTTCATTCTGGCCGTAGGCGGAGGTTCTGTCATTGACTGCTGCAAGATCATTTCAGCACAGGCAAAGACAGAGAAAGATATCTGGGAGATGGAGTTTACGGATCATGTATTCCCAACGGAATTTGTTCCTATGGGCGCGATTGTGACCGCAACTGGAACCGGTGCTGAAATGAACAATGGTGCCGTAATCACTCATGAAGAAAAGAAAATAAAGACAGGTGTCTGGGGCGCGTTTGCAAGTTTTGCAGCTCTGGATTATGACTATATGAAATCCCTTCCGGCAAAGCAGGTGG
>ERZ779861.3571-NODE-3571-length-12721-cov-5.213880_pt1 | contig 12721 bp, 6 predicted proteins | sample MGYA00511558_ERZ779861 | MGnify/ENA primary metagenome ERZ779861 (study PRJEB29588, sample SAMEA2163432) | human gut metagenome | biome: human gut; feature: human-associated habitat; material: faeces | place: Denmark | collected 2008/2010 ... | reverse complement strand
GCCGCCCTCGTTGTGCTCGATGACCCGCAGCAGGCGCTTGCCGGCGCTGACCAGCCGCTGGAACACGGTAGCGGCGCGGTTTGCACCCTCGCCTGTCCTCTGCTCCACGCGGACTTTCGTGCCCTCCTGCAGGCAGACTGCGCCCTCGGCACCGATCGCCCACTGCGCACCGTTGTAGGGCGCACAGGCGGTAAAGCCCTGTTCGGTCAGGGTAGCCACAAAGCGGTTTTCCACCTCGTCCTCGCCGTGGATCACGAACACCCGCCGGGGCTTTTCTGTAAAGGCGTTCACCCAGCGCAGCAAGCCGTCTTTATCGGCGTGGCCGGACATTCCGGTCAGCTGGCAGATCTCTGCCTTCACCTCGATGGGCTCGCCGAACAGCTTGACCGAGTCCACCCCCTCGATGAGGGTGCGTCCCAAAGTGCCCACCGCCTGAAAACCCACGAACAGGATCGTGCATTCCGGCCGCCACAGGTTGTGCTTGAGGTGGTGGCGGATGCGTCCGGCTTCGCACATTCCGCTGGCGGACAGGATGACCTTGGGCGTGCGGTCGGTGTTGATCATGCGGGAGTCCTCGCTGGTCACGCTGATGCGCAGCCCCGGCACGTTGATGGGGTCGATGCCCTTTTCCAGCAAAGCGCGGGTCTGGGCGTCAAAGCAGCCGGGGTCTGTATCCCGGAAGATGCGGGTGGCTTCGGTGGCCAGCGGGCTGTCGATGTAGACCGGGAAGTTGCCGTGCCCTTTGACCAGCCCTTTTTCCTTGATCTCCCGCAAAAAATACAGCATCTCCTGCGTGCGTCCCACCGCAAAGCTGGGCACTACCACGTTGCCGCCCCGGTCAAAGGTGCGCTGCAAAATTTTTGCCAGCTCTGCCACATAGTCCGGCCGGGGGTCGTGGTTGCGGTCGCCGTAGGTGGACTCCATGAACACATAGTCCGCCTGCTGGATATAGTTGGGGTCTTTGATGATGGGCTGCTCCAGATTGCCGATATCGCCGGAGAACACCAGCTTTGTGGTGGTGCTGCCCTCGGTGATCCACAGCTCGATGCTGGCAGAGCCCAACAGGTGTCCCACGTCCACAAAGCGTGCTTCGATGCCCGGGGCAAGCTGGATGCGCTTGTCGTACTCCACGCCCCGGAACAGGCGGCAGGCGGCTTCGGCGTCCTGCACGGTGTACATGGGCTCTACCGGCTCTGCGCCGGAGCGCTTGCCCTTGCGGTTTTTCCACTCGGCTTCAAACTCCTGAATATGCGCCGAGTCCCGCAGCATGATGCCGCACAGCTCCACGGTGGGGATGGTGGCGTAGATCCTGCCCCGGAAGCCGTTGTGCGCCAGCAGCGGCAAAAGGCCGGTATGGTCGATATGGGCATGGGTGATGAGCACAAAGTCGATCTCGCCGGGGGCTACGGGCAGGGGCTGGTTCTCGTACACATTTTTGCCCTGCTCCATGCCGTAGTCGATGAGGAATCGCTGCCCTGCCGCTTCCAGCATGGTGCAGCTGCCGGTCACCTCGTGGTTCGCGCCTAAAAACGTAAGCTTCAATGCAGAACACCTCCGGTTCGTTTTATAGCTTTAGTATAGCATATTTTTAAGGTACACGCCGCACAAATCTGCGGGAAGTTTACGGGCATAATGCTGAATTGCAGAAAAAATTTTTATACAATCTTGACAAACCACCCTGTTCTGTTATAAACTTAGGTTTGTATGACGTTCGTTCGTATTTTATGAGTCTTTTTAAATAGAGAGGTAGAAATTTATGGTTCGTAACGATTTGCGCAACGTTGCCATTATCGCTCACGTTGACCACGGCAAGACCACGCTGGTGGATGCCCTGCTGCGTCAGAGCGGCGCTTTCCGCGACAATCAGGCCGTGGCCGAGCGCGTGATGGACAGCGGCGATATCGAGCGTGAGCGCGGCATCACCATTCTGGCAAAGAACTGCTCCTGCACCTACAAGGGCGTCAAGATCAACATCGTCGACACCCCGGGCCACGCCGACTTTGGCGGCGAGGTGGAGCGCGTGCTGAAGATGGTCAACGGCGTGCTGCTGCTGGTGGACGCTGCCGAGGGCTGTATGCCCCAGACCCGCTTTGTGCTGCAGAAGGCTCTGCAGCAGAACCTGAGCCTTGTGGTCGCCATCAACAAGATCGACCGCCCTGACGCCCGCATCAAGGAAGTCATCGACGAGGTGCTGTACCTGCTGATGGACCTGGGCGCTACCGACGAACAGCTGGACTGCCCCATGCTGTTCTGCTGCGGCCGTGACGGCACCGCCAGCCTGGACCCGGATGTGCCGGGCACCGACCTGATCCCCCTGTTCGACACCCTGCTGAGCACCATCAAGCCGCCGGAGGGCGACCCTGAGGCTCCCTTCCAGATGCTGGTGTCCTCTGTGGACTACAACGAGTTCGTGGGCCGCATCGGCATCGGCCGCATCCAGAACGGCGTTGCCAAGGTGGGCGAGGAAGTGGTCGTGTGCGACTGGCACAACCCCGACCTGAAGATGCGCGGCCGTCTGACCAAGCTGTACGACTTCCAGGCCAACGGCCGTCAGCCCTGCGACAACATCACCGCAGGTGATATCGTGGCATTCTCCGGTCTGCCGGACGTGACCATCGGCAACACCCTGTGCAGCCCCTCCAACGTGGAGCCGCTGCCCTTCGTCAAGATCAACGACCCCACCGTGGAGATGACCTTCTCGGTCAACGACAGCCCGCTGGCCGGCCGTGAGGGCAAGTTCGTCACCAGCCGTCAGATCCGCGACCGTCTGCAGAAGGAACTGCTGAAGGACGTGGCTCTGAAGGTGGAGGACTCCGCCACCACCGATTCCTTCCGTGTCATGGGCCGTGGTGAGATGCACCTGTCCATCCTCATCGAGACCATGCGCCGTGAAGGCTATGAGCTGCAGGTCTCTCCCCCGCACGTTCTGACCAAGGTCATCGACGGCAAGACTTACGAGCCCATGGAGCACGTTGTCATCGACGTGCCCACCCAGTATCAGGGTGCCGTCATGACCGGTCTGGGCCAGCGCAAGGCCATCCTGCAGCAGATGGAGTCCCTGGGCTCTGACCGTGTGCGTCTGGAGTTCCGGATGCCCAGCCGCGGCCTGTTCGGCTACCGCAACCAGTTCCTGACCGATACCCACGGCGAGGGCATCATCAACCAGATCTTCGACGGCTATGACGTCTGGGCTGGCATGATCGCCAACCGCTCCACCGGTTCTCTGGTCAGCTTTGAGACCGGCGAGGCCGTCACCTACGGTCTGTTCAACGCTCAGCAGCGCGGCACCCTGCTGGTGGGCCCCGGCGAGAAGGTGTACGAGGGCATGGTCATCGGCTACACCGCTTCCGGCGAGGATGTGGACGTGAACGTCTGCAAGACCAAGCACCTGACCAACACCCGTTCTTCCGGCTCCGACGACGCTCTGCGCCTGATCCCCATCAGCAAGCTGAGCCTGGAGGGCTGCCTGGAGTTCCTGGCACAGGACGAGCTGCTGGAGGTTACCCCGGAGAATCTGCGCATCCGCAAGCAGATCCTGAACCACGACCAGCGCATGAAGGCCAAGAGCAAGCTGAAGTAATTTCAACTTATAATAGCGGCGCAGAAGCACCCACGGGCGTTTCTGCGCTGCTTTTTGTGCCAGTTACCCCCTCAGTCAAAGCCTGTCGGCTTTGCCAGCTCCCCCAAGGGGGCGCCTTCAAAGGAAAATTGATTTCCGAATTTTTGCAAAAAAGGCTTGCAAAAGCGCGGTGACTGCGGTATAATATTTCTCGCAGTCACTGTTATGCCTCTTTAGCTCAGTCGGTTAGAGCACCTGACTGTTAATCAGGGTGTCGCCTGTTCGAGTCAGGCAAGAGGCGCCAGCAAAGCGATGGATATTTTTCCATCGCTTTTTTGTTTTTCTGTATCTTTTTTTCACGCATTCTTAACGGTTCTTAAAAAATATCGCCTTGAAGAACACTAGTGGATGTGGTATACTTTTATAAGTTTATAGATGTAGAAAAGCTGCATGGCTTTCCCGCATCCGCAGACAGGCGCTCCTCCGGTCAGAAAGCTGCCGTGCAGGAGCGCAGTTTTTTCGTTGGTCAAATCAGCAGGCAGGCCGGCGGCTCTGTGCGGCAAGCACGGGCGGCAGGGCGGCTTTGTGTCGTTTGAATAAATCTGTAGAATAAAAGGAAACATCTATGCGTTATACCTACGTCCGGCAGCACGATACCACCGACTGTGCGGCTGCCTGTCTGGCCATGGTGTGCCTGCACTACAAAAAGGAAGTGACCATCACCCGCCTGCGGGATATGATGGGTACCGACCTGAAAGGCACTAACCTTGTCGGCCTGCAAAAAGCCGCCAATGAACTTGGCTTTACCACCGCCGCAGTCCGCGTGGACCGCGAAAACTTCCTGAGCGACTTCTCGCTTCCCTGTATTGCACAGGTGATCACCGATCAGGGTCTGGCTCACTTTGTTGTGGTGTTCAAAAAGACCACCATCAAGGACGAAGGCGCGCGCCGCAAGCATATGCTGCAGGACGCCGAGACCCGCAAGGAAGAAGAGAAAAAGGGCAAAAAGCATAAGTGCAAGGATTACGTCATCATCGGCGACCCCGGCACGGAGCTGAAAAAGATCAGTCTGGACGAGTTCTACAAGAACTTTACCGGCGTGCTGCTGCTGCTGAACCCCACCTCCGAGTTCAAGGGCGGCAAGCTTGGCAGCAGGGACGGTAAAGACGGCAAGGACGGTAAGGACAGCAAAAGCGGCAAGTACGGCATGATGAAGCGGTATATCGACCTGCTTCTGCCCCAGAAAAAGCTGTTCTTCTACGCCATCCTCAGCTCGGTGATCACCACCATTCTGGGCATCGCGTCCTCCATGTTCAATAAGATCCTGATGGACGAGGTGCTGCCCTACGGGCTGAATAACCTTTTGGTCACCCTGATCCTGGTGTTCAGCGTGGTCAGCATCACCAGCACGCTGATCGGCTTTGTGCGCCAGTGGGTGTTGATCCATCTGTCCATCAAGATCGATATCCCGCTGATGCTGGGCTACTTCGGGCACATCTTCAACCTGCCCATGAAGTTCTTTGCCACCCGCAAGACCGGTGATATCACCACCCGTTACTCGGACGCTGACACCATCAAATCCATCTTTACCAGCATTGCGCTGAGCCTTGTGATGGATATCTCCATGGCAGTCATCACCGGCATCATCCTGTTCCGCATGAACGCCATGCTGTTCTCCATCTCGCTGTTCATGGCACTGGTCAGCATCCTGCTGGTGCTGGTGTACAAACAGCCCTATAAGCGGATCAACGAAGAGAGCATGGCACAGTCTGCAGCGCTGAACAGCCAGATGATCGAGAGCCTGCGCGGCATCGAGACCGTCAAGTGCAACGCCAACGAGCAGACCGAGCTGGATAATCTGGAACGCGAGTACATGAAGAGCCTGAAGATCAGCCTGCGCTCCAGCCGCATCAGCACCACGCAGGGTCTGATCTCCTCCTTCATCTCCACCGGCTTCAGTATGCTGACCACCTATGTGGGCATCAGTCAGGTGCTGAACGGCGAGATGACGCTGGGCGGCTTTATGGCATTCAGCACCCTGTCCAGCTACTTCACCTCCCCCCTGAGCAACCTGATCGGCCTGCAGATGCAGATCCAGGAAGCCAGCATCTCCATGAAGCGTCTGACCGAGATCATGGACTACCCCGCTGAGAACGAGACTGCCGAGGGTATGGAGCAGAGCGAGATGGAAAAGGTGGAGGGCGACATCGAGTTCAAGGACGTCACCTTCCGCTACGGCAACCGTGCCCCGGCACTGGATCATGTCAGCTTTACCATCCCCGCCGGCAAAAAGGTGGCGCTGGTGGGCAGCAGCGGCAGCGGCAAATCCACCATTACCAAGCTGCTGCTGAAGTACTACGACCCCGAGGACGGCGAGATCGATGTGAACGGCGTGAATCTGGCGGAGTACAGCAACCACTCGGTGCGCCGCGCCATCGCCTATGTGCCCCAGAACGTTGAGCTGTTCAGCAAGACCATCTACGACAACATCCGCATCTCCCGCATGGACGCTACGCTGGACGAGGTGAAGGAAGCTGCCAAGAAGGCTGACGCGCACGAGTTCATCCGCCATCTGCCGCTGCAGTACAACACCTATCTGGAGGAAGCCGGCAACGGCCTGTCCGGCGGTGAGAAGCAGCGCATCGCACTGGCGCGTGCCTTCCTGAAGGACTCCAACCTTTACATTCTGGACGAGTCCACCAGTAATCTGGACTTTGCCACCGAGACGCTGATCTTCAACATGATCTACGAGCAGCTGGCAGACCGCTCCATGCTGATCGTGGCGCACCGCCTTTCCACCATCCGTGACTGCGACCTGATCCTTGTGATGGATCACGGCAAGATCGTGGAGCGCGGCAACCATGAGGAACTGATGGCAAAGGATGGCCGCTATGCCGAGCTGTGGAATATGCAGCAGGGCATCTTCCGCAAGCGCAAAGCCGAGCCTGCTCCGCAGGTGTCTGCCGCTGTGGTGGAAGAGGACGACGACGGCGAGTCCATCACCTACTGACCGCACCGCATCCGCAGCTCTTGCCCGGATGCAGCATAAGCTTTTTTCCCGCCCGGCGGGAAACCGAAGAATGCCTCGTTATGGTGTGCCCGGAGGCAGACGCTTCCGGGCACCTTTTTGTTCCGGCTTACATTGAAAAAATAACAGGATTAGGGGTAATTTACTATGAACGAAATCAAAGTTGCTGAAAACAAGACCCTCAAGCTGACCAATGTTCTCTCCCGCGTTGTGCAGCCGGAGGAGCTGGCAAACCTGCCGGTCATCCTGACCCAGATGCAGAACTTTATGAAGAGCAACGGCGCACAGCCCATCGGCCCGCTGGTGCAGGCTATCGTGGAAGGCACCGGCCCGGACCATATGCCCGTCATGTACATGATGCAGCAGGCCACCCAGATGATCACCCAGATGGAGCCCGGCTACCACATGGACGCTGTGCTGCGGGTAAAGAACTGCTTGTACGCCCACTTTACCGGCCCTCTGGCCTTCAACCAGCTGGCCACCGCCAAGCTGCAGGTCCTGGCTTTTGAAAACGATATTAAGCTTAGCGGCAACAGCTACACCATCTACGTCAATCAGGACGAGGACGACGGCGTGATCGACGTGTTTATGGAGACCAAATAATTATGACAACGACCATTCAGAACCTTTCGGATCTGCAGGACCGCCGGATCATGATGGACAAAAAGCTGCCCCCTTACGGGTACGCCTTTGTCATTCTGACCGGGCTGTTCATGATCTTTCTGGTGATCTGGAGCACCCAGACCAACCGCATCTATGTCAGCCAGAACAGCGGTGTGGTGCAGGCCGCCAACAAGACCTACATCATGTCCAGCTACTCCGGCTCCATTACCGAGCTGTATGTCTCGGAGGGCAGCTATGTGAACGAGGGCGACCTGATCGCCCGGCTGAAGAGCACGGATCTGGATATGCAGAAGGACACCCTGCAGAGCCAGCTGGATATCTACCAGAAGCAGCTGGATCAGTACAACAAGCTGCTCAAGTGCATTCAGGACGACACCAACTACTTCGACGAGACCAGCGCTGAGGATCAGCCCTACTACTACCAGTACCAGACCTACAAAAGTCAGGTAGCACAAAAGACCTTTGACGCTTCTACCTATCAGGCTGCCGGCTACTCCGACACCCAGATCAAGGCTTTGATGGAGCAGAACCAGAGTGAGCTGGAGTCCCTATACTACTCCACCATGCAGTCCATCTCCCAGAGCATCAACAGCGCACAGGTCAATGTGGACAACCTGCAGGCGCAGATGGATTCTTTGAACACCGGCGCCAACGATTACTTCATCTATGCGCCCACCTCCGGCGTGATCCACATGGACACCCCCTACAAGGAGGGCATGGTGCTGAGCGCCGGCTCTGCAATGGCTACTATTGCCAGCGAGAACGACGATCTGGAGATCGTGGCTATGGTGTCGGTGAACGACCGTCCCCTGCTGCACGTAGGCGACCCCTGCAAGATCGCCATCACCGGCCTGTCGGAGTATTCCTACGGCACGCTGACCGGCACCGTCACCTCCATTGACAGTGATGTGACCTCCAGCAACAGCACCTCCTACTACAAGATGACCATCAAGCCCGATGCCACCTATGTGGTGAGCCGCAGCGGCGACAAGGTGGATCTTGCCAACGGTATGAGCGTGACCGCCCGCGTGGAATACGATCAGGTCACCTATTTTGAGTATGCCATGGAGGCACTGGGCGTGCTGTTCCGCTAAAAGCGGACTGCACAGCACGGCAGGATGCCCCCCTTTTACACCACCCCAAAGAGGTACAAACAACATGATTCGAACCGCAAAGAAACTGGCCGCCTGTGTGCTGATGCTGGGTGTGCTGGTATGCGGCACCGCCCTGAGCGCTGCCGCCGCCGGCCTGCCTGTTGAAGCGCAGAACGGCGTTTCACTGCCCTGGTCCAAGGATGTCCCTGCCGAGAGCATTTCCACCGGCAGCTACTCTGCCAATATGCTGCTGGGCGCTTCCCAGCAGCTGTCCCCCGTGGTCAAGCCCAGTTACAGCACCGACTCTGTGGTCTTTTTGACCGATGACAGCAGTGTGCTGACCGTAAGCAGCAGCGGCGTGGTGCAGGCTGTGGGCGTTGGCACTGCCACCATTACCGCAGCCGCCGGCAACCAGATCTGCGCCTACACCATCGTGGTTTCCATGGACTCCTCCATGATCGTGACCGAGATGGACCTTTCCCTCTCCTCCAACACCATCTATGTGGGCAACTCGGTGTCGGCTTCGCTGCAGGTGCGCCCCAGTTCCGCTTCCAACTACGCCACCGTCACCCTGACCTCCTCTAACGAGAAGATCGCCACGGTGAACAGCTTTGGCCGCGTGACCGGCGTGGCGCCCGGCACTGCCACCATTACCGCTGCCTGCGGCTCGGTGGTGGCCACCACCACCGTTACGGTGCTTGCCCTGCCCACAGACTCCACCGGCACAAGCGGCACTACGTCCAGCAACAGCGGGCAGGTGATCACCCCCAGCACCAACTACATCGTGCTCAAGCCCGGTGCCACCCGCACCATCACGGCTAAAGCCACCCCTGCCAGTGCATCCCAGTCCTTCACCTTCAAGTCCGGCAACAGCAGCATTGCCACGGTCAGCCCCTCGGGCGTGGTCACGGCGGTGGGCACCGGCTCTACCTCCATTACCATTTCCAACGGCAAGGCCACTGCCATGGTCACGGTCATCGTGAACCGCTCGGCAGATGCTTCCTCCGGCAGCGACAACAGCAATGCCGGCACCAATACCCCGGACGACAACACCTCCATCCCGCTGGACCCTGTGGTGCAGACCATTCAGGACAGCACGGAGGATCAGGTGGTGTTCAACCAGTCTGAGGTGCCCATCGTGACCGGTGAGATCCTGAACGCCCTGCGCACCACCGGCAAGACCCTGTGCGTGGTGGGCGATGGCTACACCATGAACGTTTCCGGCAAAAACGTAAAGAGCACCACCAGCGAGATCGACACCGCCATCACCTTTACCGAGAGTGAAGAGGGGCTGGAGTTTGAGCTGGACAACGGCCGTGCCCTTCCCTGCGCGGTGCAGCTGGAGCTGGATGTGAGCACCTACTCCCGCCTGTACCTGTACAACACCATCAGCAACAAGTGGCAGTACCTGAACAGCTACAAGGACGGCGTGATCACCGCCGACACTGCCGGCCGCTACCTGCTGACCAACCAGAACCTGCGGTTCGGCAATATCAACTGGTCCTTCTTCATCGCCGGCGGCGTGGTTGTGATCCTGATCGCCGTGGTCTACATCGCGTTCAAGAAGCGCTACTGGTTCTGGTAAGCGCCCCTGTTCTTCCCGCATATAACAAGCCGCCCGCTGCACACCATTTCGTGCAGCGGGCGGTTTTGTGTTCTATTCTTCCCTGTTACTCCACCGTTACGCTCTTGGCAAGGTTGCGGGGCTTATCCACGTCGCAGCCGCGCAGCACCGCCATGTAGTAGGCGAACAGCTGCAAGGGCACGATGAGCTGCAGCGGCATCAGGATGTCGTCGTACTCGTCCAAGCGGATGACCTCGGTGGCAACGCCCTCCGGCACTTCCGCGTCCTTTGTGGTGAACAGCAGCACCCGTGCGCCGCGGCTGCGGGTCTCCTTGGCGTTGGAGATGGTCTTTTCGTAGACGTTTTTCTGGGTCGCCAGTGCGATGACCGGCACGCCGTCCGTGATCAGGCTGATGGTGCCGTGCTTCAGCTCGCCTGCCGCGTAGGCATCCGAGTGCACATAGCTGATCTCCTTCAGCTTCAGGCTGCCCTCCAGCGAAAGGGCGTAGTCGAACCCACGCCCGATGAAAAAGCAGCTCTGGGTGTTCACATAGCGGCTGGCAAGGTACTTGATCTGCTCGCAGTCCGCAAGGCGGGGCTTGATGACCTCGGATGCGTGCAGCAGCTGGGCGGTGTAGTATTTGGTCTTTTCCTCGGTCAGCTGCCCGCGCGCGTAGGCCAAGCGCAGGGCAAACAGGTACAGCACGCACAGCTGCACCATATAGGCCTTGGTGGACGCCACCGCGATCTCAGGCCCGGCGTAGGTGTACATGACGTAATCCGCCGCCCGGGCGATGCTGCTGCCCACCACGTTCACGATGGCAAGCACCGGCACGCCCCGGCTCTTAGCCAGCTTGAGGGCAGCCAGCGTATCGCTGGTCTCGCCGGACTGGCTGATGATGATGACCAGATCCTCCGGCTTCAGGATGGGGTCGCGGTAGCGGAACTCGCTGGCGATATCCACCTCTGCAGGCACCCGCGCCAGCGCTTCGATGGCGGTCTTGCCCACCATACCGGCGTGCATGGCTGTGCCGCAGCCCACCAGATGCACTGTGCCGATGCTGCGCAGCTTTTCGTCCGTCAGTTCCGGGATGCGCAGCTCCGGCAGACCGTTCTCCACCCGGGGGCTGACTGTCGCCGTGATGGCGGCGGGCTCCTCGTTGATCTCCTTGAGCATAAAGTGGGGGTAGCCGCCCTTTTCGGCTGCTTCCATGTCCCAGTCTGCGGTCAGCTTTTCGCGCTCCACCGCCTCGCCGAACTCGTTATAGAAGCGGATGCCCTGTGCCGTGCACACCGCCATGTCCCCTTCTTCCAGCACGCTGTAGCTGCGGGTGTACTTGAGCAGCGCCGGGATATCCGATGCCACAAAGTTTTCGCCCTCGCCCCAGCCCACGATGAGCGGGCTTTCCCGCTTGACCGCAAAGATGGTGTCCGGGTAGTCCTTGAACAGCACCGCCAGCGCGTAGCTGCCCCGCACCTTGGCAAGCGCAGCCTGCAAAGCCTGCAGCGGCTCGCCCTGATAGCAGCTGTCGATGAGCTTTACCAGCACCTCGGTGTCGGTCTCGCTGGTAAAGGTGTAGCCTTTGGCGACAAGGCGCTCCTTCAAAGCGCCGTAGTTTTCAATAATGCCGTTGTGCACGATGCTGACCCGGGGCGTGGAGTGCGGGTGGCTGTTCACATCGCTGGGCTCGCCGTGGGTCGCCCAGCGGGTATGACCGATGCCGCAGCCGCTTTGGGGCAGCGCCAGCTCTTCCAGTTTGCTGCGCAGGGTGGAGAGCCGCCCCTTGCTTTTGACCACGCGGATGCCGTCCCGCTGGGTAAGCGCCACACCGGCAGAATCGTACCCGCGGTACTCCAGCTTTTCCAAACCGTCCAGCAGCACCTGCTGGGCGCTGCGCATCCCGACATAACCTACAATGCCACACATACAAAATACCTCCAGACCGACTGCGGCGCGCCGAAATGCGCTGCTGCACAGTCAGTTTCCTCTATCAAAGTCTATGTTCTTGTATGGCTTTCTTTGCAGGGTTCTGTTCCGGTATTGCTGCCGGTTTTTGCCCTGTTCTGCGGCTGGTATAGCCCTCAGCCGGAGAAACATCCGCCGAATCTTTCGATGATTCCTCTCCTCGTCACCCTCGCGGCTGTCACCCGCGTGGCCCGGCGCTTTGCGTCAACTGGCGGTTTTGCATTCCCTCTTTCTGCGGCCCCTGTGGGCTGCTGGTGGTTCAGTATACCACACTGTCCCATTTTGTGCAACTGATGTGCAACAATCGTTCTCAGTGCATGCCCAGCATCCGGTGCAGCTTGGGCTGCCACACCAACCGGTACAGCATGAGCAGGTTGTGCAGGGCCCGGTCGTACAGCAAAAAGGCCACGTTGCCCATGGCAAGGGTGGCCAGCGAGACCGCCAGCGCGGTGGTCTTCAGCTCCTGCGAAATGCTGCCCGCAGGCACCAGCAGCAGCACCAGCCCGTACATAGCCAACACGGCACCGTTGCAGAGCAGCAGCTTGCACAGCACCCGCACCAGCGGCAGAAATACCAGCCCGTACATGGCCAGCACTGTGCCGTTGCACAGCAGCAGCTTGCAGACAATGCGCAGAACAGCAGGGCGGATGCGCTCAAACTTCGGCTTTGCCAGCGGGTAATACCCCAGCAGGAACACGAAGATCAAGGCCACTTCCTTGTCCGGCACAAACAAAAGCGCCAGCAGGCTGACCGCCGCGTAGGCTGTGAGCGCCATGGTGCGCCCGCACTCCACACACACTGTCGCGATCAGAAACCCTGCCAGCGCAGGCGCAATGAACATGGCAATGGGGATCACGGCCCCCAGCAGCATCAGCGCGACGCACAG
>ERZ779861.3568-NODE-3568-length-12729-cov-12.237967_pt1 | contig 12729 bp, 10 predicted proteins | sample MGYA00511558_ERZ779861 | MGnify/ENA primary metagenome ERZ779861 (study PRJEB29588, sample SAMEA2163432) | human gut metagenome | biome: human gut; feature: human-associated habitat; material: faeces | place: Denmark | collected 2008/2010 ... | reverse complement strand
TCAGCGGCAACTCTGATATCTTATCACGACCGCTTTCGTTTGTCAACAACTTTTTTAAAAACTTTTTTGTTTTGAAAAACTTTCGTTTTTCGCGACATTTGGTATCTTATCATACCTTGTCGGTATCTGTCAACAACTTTTTCAAAAACTTTTTAAGTCTTATCGGAAGCTGTTTCGTCGTCTTGGCACTGCCGCGACAACGAAACTGAGTATATCACCCTATCTTCCACTTGTCAACACTGTTTTTTATTTTTTTCAAAAAATATCTACAATAATTGAATTGTATATTCATTTGATGCATTTTTAAGACGAAGTGCTATCGTCTGTACGGCACCTGCCACATCTTCGTTTACTTCCAGTAATAGTACCAGTTCCTGTGACTGTCCGGGTTCCAGTGTCTCCTCATAGGTAGACATGTCATTCGGCAGCATGGTAGTCAGTGCATTTGCCCTGATGCTGTCATTCACTGTAATAATATATCTGGAGTTCGTATTTAGCAGATCGATCTTCTCTTCCTGCTCTGTTCCATTCGTCAGACAGAATCTGAGCACCAGCAGTTTCTTCCCAGTGGATGCATCCAATTCAAAATACTCATCCGTAGCCCCGTCCTCGGGATAAGAATCTGTTACCATATAATCCTCATAGGTAATGCTGACACCCTCCGGCAGTCCAAAAAATTCTTCCATGCTGGCAGTAATATCTTCCTGCGCCGTAGGCATCGTCACTTCCGTGGTACCGGTACTACCCGTCTCTTCTGCTTTCGCCTCTTCCTGTGCTGCTTTTGCTGCTTCCCTCGCCGCTTCCTTTTCCAATTTGGCGATCACCATTTCGGGATCTACCAGGCGGCTGCGATTATTGGCATCGTATTTTAGCAGTGTCACTGCCGCATACTCTCCGACCCGCTGGGATTCCTCTTCCGTCAGATCCGGGATCTCGTTACCGCAGGCTGTCATGGATAACATCATTGTGCATAATAAGGCTCCGCATACAATGTTTTTATTACGTCCTGTCATAATTTTGTTCCTTTTTCTTTCTTGCTGGCTCTTACATCACTCATTACATTTCTTTTCCAGTATAATATAGATTCCGGCAATTACAAGAGCAATTACACCTACCACGAAGAAAAGTATGGTCTTCTGCAGGATTGGTGCGCCCCAGTAATCATATAAAGCTATTTTACCACAAGTACACAAAGAAAGCACTAAACCATAGATTCTGACGGGCTTATCCTTTTTTACGAAACCTGCAGTCACACTTACCAGCGCGATCAGCATGATCAGAATACTGTTGATCACAGGAATATTTGTCTTGACGATCAGTGCCATATAGGTCAGGAATATCACAAGGATCAGTTCTCTGTGTTTAAAGTTCTTATAATATTTTTCCTGCAGGGTCAGTACCAGATAAGCCAGCACAAACACAAACATACATAAATAAGTAATGTAGGAATTCCGATATACCGGGTCTGCCAGACCGATCAGTGCTCCGACCTGTCCGATCAGTACGAATACGTTAAATACGAGGATTCCCTTACCCCGCATACAATTCACATTATTGAACAGCAGAATGCTCACGAAGAGAATTCCGGAAAATGCCGGCAGCTTTATCATAGGCATCAAATGCGCCAAAGCAAAAAATGCCAGTGAAAAAGTCAGCACGATCTCCTGGTAGGTACTCCATTCATGCACAAGGAACATACTGAGGATCGTTCCCGCCAAAAGTACATAAGCATAAGGGATCTCCTTCCCGTTCATCAGAAGCAGGATACAATATACCGTAGTAAGGATGGCATCCAGTGCAGCAAGGCCCCCTTTTGCCAGACGTGACAGTATTTTTACTGCTATCAGCAATACCGTAGCACAGATCACAATTCCCCAATCATTCTCTATCACTGAAAATCCACAGAAAGTCACGAAACTAAAGAAATAGCACGGAAGCCATTTCTGCCATCCTTTTTCCGCCTTCCGCAAAGCGATCACAGTCAGTATTGTGATAACAAATGCGATTCCGGTCAGGGCAAAAATGCCTATATATCCATCCGTCTCTGCTGCTCTCCAATAATCATCCATACCCGCACCCGTCATGATTCCGGATACCAGAATAAATGCGATGTATACTGCAAGCAGTCCTCCGCTTTTCACCACATGTCCGGCCTGCTTTTCTATTTGCGCATAACGGGTCTGTGCCATCAGTATCAGATGAGCTATCAGGAAAAATACACTATAAGCGGCAACTCCAACACCAACCGACATGCTCTGTGTCCACACGACGCAGCCTACAACCATCGGAAACAGCACTGTGGTACTGGCAAACAGGATCAGCTGTGATGCCGTATGGAATCTGTGCACCGGTACGCAGGCGCACAATATACTCAGAATCAGGATCAATCCCATTACCATCAGGACCTCCGCCATCGATAACCCGGAGGACATGGATAACGGATAGGCGCAAAGCCAGCAGGAAGCAATCCCCAGCAGTCTGTGGATCAGCGAATCCCGTTTCCGGCTCAGCAATACCGTGCCTACGGTGATCACACCAATGATCAAAGCTGCGGGAAGCATTCCGAAATTATGTAAGGATAGCGTATTGATCATGGTGGACAGGTACAAAGCTGCCATGCCGATCGCCGAAAATATCTGTGCAAGCTTCGGTAATTTTCTCCGGATCAACAGCTCTGCTAACAGCACTACGCCCAGGGATACCACATACAGAGAGATTCCCTTGATCCATCCGTTCATGAAATACATTCCCATCAGCACCAGGGCTGTCAGGATAAATACGCCTCCCATCACAGAAAGAGCAATGGTTCCAATGAAATATTCCGCATTCTGCTTTTTCTTCGTCCCCGGTACTGCTGTCTCTGCTGCCGGCCGCACAGTGGACTGTCCTCTCGGTTGCTCAGCGAACTGTCCTGTCGGCTGCCCAGTGAACTGTCCTGCCGGTTGCCCAACAGCCTGCCCTATCGGCTGTTTCTGCATGGGCTCCTGTGTAGAAGGCTGTACGGACTCCTGTATCTGCCCTGCGGCAGCACTTTCTGCTCTTTCCGCATTCAGTTTCTGTCTCTGGTGCCAGTATTCCACGCTTTTATCCAGCTCTGCCTGTAACTGCTCCACATACTGGGGCTGCTTCTGTATTCTGGGAATCAACTGCTGTACATACTGTGTAAAAATCGGATCATTGGAACGCATCAGGTATTCCCTTGCCTGCTGTTCCAAAAGCTTTGCTCTGTCCTGCTGTGTATTCTGTTCCATATAATATCCTCCCTGCATTGCATGATCTATTGCACCACGTAATCTTTGTATCTCTCCATGTCCTGCCTGTGGCAATCCGCATGGATCAAAATACCGTCTTCCCTATACTCCGTAGAAAAAACCTGCGCCTCTTCCATAAGATAGGAAGCTACATTCCCCGCGCTGTACGGGATCAGGAAAGTACAATCCACATTATCCACATAGACCTGCTGCTCAATGGCTTCTGCCAGTTCACGGATACCGGTATTCTGCCCTGCGGCGAGATACCAGTGCTCCTGTCTCTTCTGCGGCAGCGGTTCCATGCCGCATTTGTCTGCTTTATTATACACCACGATCTGCGGAATGTCACCTGCTTCCAGTTCCTTCAGAGTATCGGCAGTGACCTGCATCTGCTGTCTGTAATTTTCATCGGAAAAATCCACCACCTGGACCAGCAGATCTGCGTATTTTACCTCTTCCAGGGTCGAGCGGAATGCCTTTACCAGACCGTGGGGCAGCTTATGAATGAATCCAACCGTATCCGTCAGGAAAAACGGCTTATTATGCCCCGTATCTATACTGCGGACGCTGGTCTCCAATGTGGCGAACAGCATATCTTTTTCCATGACCGTTTTCTCCGGGAGTTCTCCAAACTGCTCCACCATACGGTTCAGGATCGTGGACTTTCCCGCATTGGTATAGCCCACCAGCGCTACCTGCGGAGTCCGGGACTGCTGTCTTTTCCTGCGCTGCACATCCCGTGTCCTGCTGACATCTTCCAGCTCCTTTTTCAGTTCCGTGATCCGGTGTTCGATCTTACGTCTGTCCAGCTCCAGCTTTTTCTCACCGGTACCCTTGTTACTCATGCTGCCGCTGGCGCCGCCCTGACGGCTCAGTGCATCGTACATACCTACCAGTCTCGGAAGCATATATTGCAGTCTTGCTGTCTCCACCTGCAGTTTGGCTTCTCTGGTCTGTGCCCGTATGGCAAATATGTCAAGGATCAGGTTTGTACGGTCAATGACGGTAAGCTCCAGCTCTTTCCCCAGATTTCTCACCTGCGAAGGCGTCAGGGAATTGTCGAATACGACCTCCTGTGCACCTCTCTCCTCCGCCAGTCTGCGTACCTCATCCACCTTGCCCGTTCCGATATACAATGCTTTGTTCACATGGTCCAGCCGTTGTACGATCTGACCCACGACTTCCTTCTCCGCGGCTTCTGCCAGACTTGCCAGCTCTTCCATGGAATGCTCAAAATCCGCTTCTTGCCCAATGTCCACACCGACTAACAGCACCTTTACCGGTGCCTCCTGCATCTGTTCTTCCCTCATATAAAAATATATCCTTTTAAAATCATTATTTTGTCTCTAATTCAAACCAGAATTCCACACCGTTGGTGTAATTGATCACACCGTAAGGCTGGTTCATGGAATCCATGATTGCCTTCACGATGGACAGTCCCACACCGCTGCCGCCGTATTCTCTGGTTCTGGCTTTATCTACTTTATAGAATTTTTCCCAGATGTGGCCGATGGAATCCTCCGGGATCGGCTTGCCGGTATTAAATACCGATACGCGCACCCTGCCATCCTTCTGCTCCATTTTGACATCAATGATCTTCTCACCCTCGCAGTGATTCACCGCGTTGGAGAAAAAGTTCATAAATACTTCTTCTATTTTAAATTCATCCGCCCAGGCATAGATTGGAGGATAGTCTTCCATCCGCACCGTGATATCGTTCTGTCTGGTCAGAATTGCCGCCGACTGGATATAATTTTTCACCAGTGCCGTAATGTCGAAACGCTCCATAGTCACCACATCGTTACCGAATTCCAGCTGGTTCAGCGTCAAAAGCTTTTTCACCATGTTGTTCATCTTCGCCGCTTCATCCACGATGACATCACAGTAGAACTGTCTGCTCTCGGGATCGTCATTGACGCCCTCCTGCAGTCCTTCCGCATAGCCCTGGATCAGAGCGATGGGGGTCTTCAGTTCATGGGAGACATTCGCCAGGAACTCCTTACGCATTTCATCGACAGCTTCCTTTTTCTCCACATCCCGCTGTAGCTCATTATTCGCAGTCTTCAGTTCCGAAATCGTCTGTTCCAGGGAATCGGACAGTTTATTAATGTTCTCTCCCAGCAGATCAATCTCATTGTGCGCCCTGCCCTGGTATTTTGCTTCAAAATCAAGCTGTACCATCCGCTGTGAGATATCGTTCAGCTCCAGGATCGGCTTTGTCACACGTCTGGAGACAAACCAGATAATGATACCGCCTGCCAATGCTCCCAGGCAGCCGACCAACACGTAAAAACGGTTGGCGATCTTAGCACTCTCCTGAATACTGGAGAGTGGTGTCTGCATGATAAAAGAAATTCCGGTGTTCAGCCTGCCGTAGATCTCTAAATATTCCTTATTCTCCTGCCCGGTTCTCTGGATCACATAGTCATCACCGTTCTCGATGACCCGCTCATTATCCGGAAACGTTCGGAAGCCGAACACATAGCCGAGCAGACGGTTCTCCAGTCTCTCACCGCCGTTGATGGATACATATTTCATGTTGGAATTCACGTCCATGACACACACTGTCATGTTATAGCTTCTGCATACGTCATCCAGCTCCCTGGCGAATTCCTCGGAACCATAGCTGTCGCTCTCCGCCGCCTGCTTGATCGTCTCATAAGCATCGTGAATGACATCCATCTTGCTCTGCATATAGACTCTGCCTAAAAACATGTAATTCAGCAGCAGGCACAAAAGGATCGTCCCGATCATCAGCCCGATAAATATCCAGGCGAACTGTCCCCTGATAGAATGCACTTTTTTCTTCTGCTGTTTATTCCATTGTTTCATCCATTTTGTACCCCATTCCCCATATGGTCTTGATGAGATTGCCTTCCTCGCCCAGCTTGCTGCGCAGCTTCTTCACATGGGTATCAATGGTACGGGCATCCCCGAAGTAATCATAGTTCCATACGTTGTTCAGTATCTTCTCTCTGGACAGGGCGATTCCCTTATTTTCCATAAAATAGGTCAGAAGCTCGAATTCTTTATAGCTTAAGTCCACATCTTTGCCGTCTATGATCACGCGGTGTGCTGTCTTATCCACGGTGATCCCGCCGCAGGTCAGTGTTTCGTCCTGTCCTAACTGGTTCGTCCTGCGCAGGATCGCTTCCACCCGCGCCACCAGGATTTTGGGACTGAAGGGCTTAGAAATATACTCGTCCACTCCCAGCTGGAAGCCCTGCAGCTCGTCTCTCTCATCTCCGCGGGCTGTCAGCATAATAATAGGAACTTTGGAATTCACACGGATCTCCCGGCATACCTGCCAGCCGTCCATTTTCGGCATCATCACATCCAGAATGATCAGTGCAATATCCTTATCCTTATAAAAAATATCCAGTGCCTCCTCGCCGTCCCCAGCCTCCAGCACCTCAAAATTACTCTTCACCAGGAAATCCCGGACCAGCTTACGCATTCTGCTCTCATCATCTACTACCAGTATTTTCAGTCTGTCCATACATACCCTCACCTTTCTGTTGTAGACATAGTATAGCGCGAAAATATGTCAATTCTGTGAAACCTCGGTCTCCGTATTCCCTGTATTTCCTGTATTTTCTATATGTAGTTCTCTCTCTTTTTCCCGCACTGTCTGCTCTCTCTGGGTCAGTTCCTGTTCCCAGGAAGCGTATTTATTCTGAAGATTCCGCTCGTAATTCAGGATATTGGGCTGGTCGGAGTTCAATGTGATCACAAACATGGCAATGATCGCCACAATCATCACGATGTTCATGATCACTGACAGGTGGAGCCCCGCCTTTTTGCCCCCATCTTCCGGCATCGATTGGATCCGTCTTCTGGCAGGGGACGTTTTCGTCCTGACATCGGCAAAGTTCGTCCACAGAGGTATCGGAGGTACTTCCTCCCCCAGTTCTTCTCCCCGGGCGCGCAGCTCTCCCTGCAACTCCCTCAGGTACTCCAGTCCCACCGGAGTGCGGAACACCCGGTCTTCCAGCGCTTTTTTATATATGGCAAGAACCGACTGCATATCCGCATGATCAATGTGCTTATCCAGATAGGCGATCTTCTGCCGTTCCTGCTCCGCAAGTCCGGCATCCTTCTCGGAATAGAAGGCGAAGCCGGACACTACATGTTCTCTCTGTTCTACATCCATTTACAGATTTTCCTCCGTTGTATCTGCCGCATTCTGCAGTAAGATGTGCTCTCCCTGCACCAGGGGATAATGCACGGGGATCTCCCCATCCAGGTTCTCCCGATACATATCCACGGCTGTGATCTGGTGGTTCTCATAGGTAGTGTAATAATAAATCCCCCTGTCTGCATTACAGCAGGAAGTATAAATAGTGATCTCATACTTACCGTTTTCCAGACGACAGCACCCTCTCGTCTGAGCCACACTTCCTAAGATATGGAAAAACTGACTGACGCTTTCAGACTCCGAGGTCCCCGATACAGAATTCATTTTCGTAAAAGCCACCCGGACAAAACGGGAGGCAGAGGACAGATCACCGGGCAGCCCCATGGCTCCCATGCCACGGCTGTACGGCTGCAGCTGAAGCTGCTCTGAGAAACGGTTCACCGGCTGATCCGGAGACAGATAACTGTAGTCATTCAGCCGGAACAGCTGCTTGTCAAAGGGAGGATTGTTCGTCAATACCCCTACGGGATTGTCATAAATGTTCAGCCCCTCCCGGACTGCCTCTATCGTGATTGCCTCGTCCCTGTCCGTCAGGATCCAGTGCAGCTGTGATGTCGGAAACTGCTCGCTGAACCGCGTATCCACCAGATTGATGTGGGCTAACAGTGTCCGGGCTTCCTGCACCGTAGCACACTGTCCCAGTATCCATGGAATGAACTCGAACTGTGCAATGTTGTCTCTGCCCTCCTTGGGCTTACGATATACGGCGTTGCCCGCGAAATTAAGACCTGCCATACCCAGACCCTTTTCATTGACTGCATCATAATACAGCGGATAATCCCCTACCATATGAGCGATACCGATCATGGCATAATGCTCAGTCAATGCATTCTGATGCCGTAACTGAAAAGAGTAATTACGCGGTGTCACCACCACTGCTTCTCCATAATTAAATTCATAATCAAAAGTTCTGCCAAAATAAAAATCCTGCGATCTATAAGTTGCTGCTGTGCACATAGTGGTCTCCTTTACTGTTTTCAGATCAATGTAGATTACTCTTAGTCTATAGCATTTGCAGAATGATTGCAAGTATGCGAAAAACGTTGACGCATCGTAAAAAAAGTGTTAGTATTAAGGAACAAAAAGAGTGCTACCGTACAGCAACGGTTCACCTTAGTTTATAGTTCTAAAAAAGCAACTTGTACCTTTGGTGGAGGCGGTTGCTTTTTTAATGCTTTCGTTTCTGACTGGTCTGCACGATACTGATCACGGTCACGATGATGCTGATAATCGTGACTACAATACCGACAGCGCCAACCACTGTTTCTATCATTTATGTACCTTTCGTTAAATTTCCCATTCGTATCACCTCCGATAATACTGGAAGTTCTCAAAATGTTCCCACTTTGGCGAAAGGCGAACCGCTTACCGTTTTGGTAGCACCCACGTTTATTATAAGGTATAGAGGGCTGTTTTCCTATGATTTTCTGCGAAATAAGTATACAAAATTCAGTATGTTGAAATTGGCTATTTTCACGGATTTGGATTTTGTGCATTTTTACCAAGTGTCATATTTCTGATATTTTCAGGCTGTTCACAGTAAAAAGGTTCCACTGGAATTGCTGAATTTGAAGTACAACTTATGAAAAATGACCGAGCGAAAAGCGTTGACGCATCGCAAAAAACGTGTTAGCATTAAGACACAAAAAGAGTGCTACCGTACAGCAACGGTTCGCCTCAGTTTATGGTTCTAAAAAAGCAACCGATACCTTGGGCAATGGGCGGTTGCTTTTTTAATGCTTTCGTTTCTGACTGGTCTGCAGCAAAAAGGTTCCACCGGAATTCTCCGGCGGAACCTTTTTATGTTAGTTTTTACACCACTAATTCTAAAAATGTTTTGGATCAAACTGTGGTTAAGATTACTGTAACAGAGACAGTACACCCTGGTTGGACTGGTTAGCCTGAGCCAGCATAGCCTGTCCTGCCTGAGCCAGGATGTTGTTGTTGGAGTACTTAACCATCTCAGTAGCCATATCGGTATCACGGATCTGGCTCTCTGCGCTGGTGGTATTCTCTACAACGTTATCCAGGTTGTTGATGGTGTGCTCAAGTCTGTTCTGAACTGCACCAAGTGCGGAACGCTGAGTGGAAACAGTCTGGATTGCTGCCTTGATGGTATCGATTGCATTCTTTGCGTTGGTGTCGTCAGAACCATCAACCTTCAGATTCTTAACGCCAAGTCCGTCAGCACTCATAGCATCAATATCAACAGAAATCTGGTTGTTGTCAGTTGCATCAGCACCAACATGTAATTTCAGTGTCAATGTAGCGGTCTTACTCTGACTTGTAGCAACATACTTTGTAATATCTGCAGCATCGAGCAATGTTGTACCCTGTGCATCGGTATACAGCTTCTTACCGGTCTTTAAGGATGCATTTCCGGTAGCCGCATCAATGTCAAAATAGCTATCCAGTGCATTAGCAGAAATCTTGTTGCCATCCGCATCATACAATTTGCCCGGGGCTGCGGTATAGTTGGCTTCTGTTGCCTTAGTACCTTGTGTTGCAGCGGAAATTGTAATTGTGTTACCATTTGTAGGAGTTCCGGTACCTCCAAGAGTAATGCCCATAGCAGTAAGATTTACTTCTGTGCCATTATCTTTCCATGTGCTCGTAGTTCCATCATATGTTAAGGTTTTTGCTGTAGTAAGATCTTCTCCATTGTAGGTCACAGTAGCATTATTAATATTTGTTGTTGCTGCAGAATGTGTAGGAGCTGTAGTATAGATATCCTTACCAGCAGTAATAGCTGCATCCAAGTCTGTATCAGTTGTTAACTGCGTTCCATCTGCTGTAAAAATATTTGTACCTGTCTTTAATTTATTGATCTGATAACTTGCAGTATATTCTTTAGCAGCCTGCTTATCACCCTTTAACAGATAAGTCTCGTTAAACTTGGTGGTCTCAGCTACACGGTCGATCTCAGTGGTCAGCTGATCAATTTCGTTCTGGATGTAGCTTCTGTCATCCATGGAATTGGTTCCGTTAGCAGCCTTTACAGCCAGTTCGTTCATTCTCTGCAGCATATCCTGAACTTCGTTCAGAGCACCTTCAGCGGTCTGTACTGCACTGATACCATCCTGTGCGTTGGAAGAAGCCTGTGTCAGACCTCTGATCTGCTTTCTCATCTTCTCACTGATGGACAGGCCTGCTGCATCATCAGCTGCACGGTTGATCTTGTAACCGGAAGACAGTTTCTCGGTGGACTTTGCCTGAGAAGCGGTGGTTAAGCCTAACATTCTGTTAGAGTTCATTGCTGTTAAGTTGTGTTGTACTACCATAATAATTTACCTCCATGTGTAAAAAGTGTTGCAGATACATCCGTTTATCTGCGGTGTGTGGTTAATAGTTACTGCGGCCCTAGGATTCCGCATTGTTAGCAAGCTTTTGTCCCACAGTATCTGAAGTTATTTGTTCTGTACGATCACGACGTTGGATTTTTTCCTCTTAGTGGCACCTTCCGGATTCTTGTGATACTTTGGGATCGTCGCCAGAAGCTCCGGATCCTGGATCCGTTTTTCAATGGCCTTGCTTCGTACGATGTTCACATCCTTGGGGGCGTCGATCATGATACGCGTCTGTCCGCCGCTGCTTCCCAAAAATACAATCTTCACATCGTCTCCGATCATCAGAAACTCTTCATCTCTCACCGATAATCTCAGCATAGCCATTCCTCCTTGAATCGATTATTTCCTTATAATTTGCTGTGTTTTGGAAATACTGATCGTAATGTAACAAACTTGATATTGTGTTACCTTTTTGCTTTCACATAGTATATCGGTACGCTCGCAGAAAACTTAACCCCTTTTTTGAAAAAAATTGACCCCCTCATTTGCCAAAGTAAATGCAGCCCCGGAAAGTATATGTTATAGTTCACAGATATATAAAAAACGTCGGTTTTATGCGGCTTACACTAATTTCTAGGAGGAATCAGATGAATACAGCACAACCAATTCGTAACCTGGAGGATCTGAAAAATTTTAAAAACTACTATAAGGAAATCCACCCCAATGCCAGAAACCAATTGTTAGTGATCCTGGGCTTGAATACTGCACTGAGGATTTCGGATCTGCTTACTCTGCGGTGGGAAGATGTTTATAACTTTTCTCAAAACAGATGGCAGGAGCATATTGAGATCATTGAGCAGAAGACGGGAAAGACCTCCTGCATCTATATCAATCATAATATTCACGCATGTCTTCAAAATTATCAGGCACAGCTTCAAAAGGAGCGAAAACCTATTCAGCCAGAAAAGTATCTTTTTCCCCACAGCAATAAAAATGAACCCATCAGTCGGGTGCAGGCTTTTCGCATCATCAAAAAGGTGGCAGCTTATTACAATATCCCCGGCGTGATCTGCTGTCATTCCCTTCGCAAAACCTTCGGATATCATGCCTGGCAGCAGGGCGTACAGCCGGCAATGCTGGTCAGCATCTATAATCATTCGTCTTATGAAGTGACCAAACGATATCTTGGCATTGAGCAGGATGACCGGGATAAAATTTTTCAGGAGATCATACTCTGAACACAAGGGTAACACAATATCAATTGTGTTACCTTTTTTATGTCTGTCGAAAATCAACTTTTGAGGAATTTTTATTTATTTTTTGTACCAGATTTGCACCAAATTTCAGGGATTGCACCGTTTGCAGGGAACATATCCCATATTGATGACCTCTTCTCTGCTGCCGGTGTAGATTTGTTTATTTTTCTCTTTCATATCGTCCACGCTGGAGCATGTGGGATAATGGAATTTCATAGTGTTGGTATTCAGCACATAGGTGGTTTGCCGGGTTTCCTGCGGTACCAACGATTCCGGTGAGGTCTGCACCGTGGTATCGGTCTCAGGCTGTGGTGCCGGTGTCTCTACCGTGACAGACGCTGCTGTGCTTTGGTAGGTTCCGCTGCTTTCCGCCCAGTTATCACCGGTGGCATAGTCAATACCGATCCCTGGCTGCACATTGTAGGCAAATACACAGAAGCAGATTCCCTCTCCGGCATCTTCCACGGAATAGGCTTCCATGAGGACGCCGTCTGCCAGCAGGTTATCCCCGTCAAAACTAGGAGTGACGCGGTACAGAACATGGTTCCCTGTATTTTTGACATAATCGCAGACTTTCGTCTCAAAAGGGAGCATTCCCTGCACGTTGAGATATCTGGTTCCTGTGATCAGGTTCTGTGGATTGGCGTTTTCCGCCGCCAGCATGTAGGCGATCAGGTGGCAACGATTGTATAGGTATTTTCCGTCCACGTTATCGTATTTCACCAGATGCCAGCCGG
>ERZ779861.3558-NODE-3558-length-12781-cov-3.232830_pt1 | contig 12781 bp, 10 predicted proteins | sample MGYA00511558_ERZ779861 | MGnify/ENA primary metagenome ERZ779861 (study PRJEB29588, sample SAMEA2163432) | human gut metagenome | biome: human gut; feature: human-associated habitat; material: faeces | place: Denmark | collected 2008/2010 ... | reverse complement strand
AGGCGGTTAGTGACCCGCGCCGCCCCTTTATACAGGATTTCATTGACCAGACTGCTCTTGCCGGATCCGGAAACACCGGTCACGCAGACAAACTTACCCAGCGGAAATTCCACATCGATATTCTTAAGATTGTGTTCTCTCGCCCCTTTGACGATAATGCTGCTGCCGTTGCCCGGCCGCCGCTCATCCGGTACATAGATCTTCTTCGCGCCCGACAGATACTGCCCGGTCAGCGATTCCTCGCAGCGCATAATATCCTGCACGCTGCCCTGCGCGACCAGCTCACCGCCGTAAATGCCCGCGCCCGGACCGATATCCACGATATGGTCGGCCGCGTACATGGTGTCTTCATCGTGCTCAACGACAATCAGCGTATTCCCGATGTCGGTCAGATGGCGCAGCGTCTGCAGTAGTTTTTCGTTGTCTTTTTGGTGCAGACCGATGCTCGGCTCATCGAGGATATAGAGCACGCCCACCAGCCCGGAGCCAATCTGCGTTGCCAGACGAATGCGCTGGGACTCGCCGCCTGAGAGCGTTCCCGCGCTGCGGCTCAGCGTCAGATAATCCAAGCCTACATCAACCAGAAACTGCAGTCTGGCCTTGATCTCCTTGATGATCTGATGCGCGATCATTTCATCCTTTTCGCTGAACTCGATGCTGTCGATGAAATCCAGTGCCTCGCGGATTGACATGTCCGAAAGCTCCGCGATGTTTTTACCACCGACCGTTACCGCCAGAATCTCCGGCTTCAAACGCTTGCCGCCGCAGTCCGGGCAGGTCTTGATGGTCATGTACTTTTCCATCTTGTCCTTAAAATATTGCGAAGTCGACTCGCGGTAACGCCGTTCGATATTGTTCATCGCCCCCTCAAACGGCCGGTCCTGATGCGAAACCGTTCCGCTGGTGCGGCTGACATAATCGTAGACCAGATGGCGGTCACCGGTGCCGTAATAAAGTTCCTGTCGGAATTTCTTTGGCAGATCCTTTAGCGGGAGGGAGGAATCTACCCCATGGTCCCTGATCAATGCATCTACCAGCTGTCGGTAAAATCCGCTGAACTCCATCGTGCCGAAGATCGGCTGCAGCGCGCCCTCGTCGATGCTCTTGGTTTCATCGATCAGAAGCTTCGGATCGAGCTTCTGCGTGAAGCCCAGACCGTTGCAGGTCGGACAGGCGCCGAACGGCGCGTTGAACGAAAACATCCGCGGCTCCAGTTCTTCGATGCTGATGCCGTGATCCGGACACGCCAGCTTGGTGCTGAACATCTTTTCGTAATGATGATCATAAAAATCGCCAATCACCGATACAAGCCCGTCGCCCTGCGCCACAGCCAGCTCGCAGGCCTCCGCGATGCGGCTCTCCTGCCCCGGCTTGACCACGATACGGTCCACAACGATCTCGATGGTATGCTTATAGGTTTTTTCCAGCTTAATCTCGTCCTCTTCCAGCAGCTTGACCTCGCCGTCCACCCGCACACGCGTAAATCCCTCGCGTCGAATACGGTCGAGAATCTTCTCGTGGGTACCCTTGCGCCCGCGCACCACCGGCGCCAGCACCAAAAGCTTCGTACCCTCTTCAAACGCCATGATCGTGTCTACCATCTGGTCGATGGACTGACTGCTGATCAGTCTGCCGCAGACCGGACAATGCGGCTTGCCGACTCTGGCGTAGAGCAGGCGCAGATAGTCGTGAATCTCCGTCACCGTACCGACGGTCGAACGCGGATTGCGATTGGTCGTCTTCTGGTCGATGGAAATCGCCGGAGAAAGCCCCTCGATGTACTCTACGTCCGGTTTTTCCATCTGGCCGAGGAACTGTCTCGCGTATGAGGAAAGACTCTCCATGTAGCGCCGCTGTCCCTCCGCGTAGATGGTATCAAATGCCAGTGAGGACTTTCCAGACCCGGAAAGTCCCGTCAGCACGACCAGCTGATCGCGCGGGATCGTGACGTCCAAATGCTTCAGATTGTTTTCGTTTGCCCCTTTGATCACAATGTCTTTTGACATCTTCTCACTCCTTTTGTTTTGGTTTTGACGCCGGACATCTGCGCCGCACGCGCCGCCGCGCCCTATAACCGTACTTTATACTCGAAAATCTGATCTCGGAGCTGTGCGGCGCGTTCAAACTGCAGATCGCCTGCTGCCTGCTTCATCTCCTTTTCGAGCTTCTTTACATAATCGGCAAGCTCCTTCTTGGTCAGTTCCAGCGGACTCTTGCCCTTGTAATCTTCCATTCCCGGCTCTGCCGCGCGCGTCGCCTCGATCACCGCGCGCACCGACTTCTTGACCGTAGTCGGCGTGATCCCATGCGCCTTGTTGTAGGCATCCTGAATCCCGCGGCGGCGCTCCGTCTCCTTGATGGCAACGTCCATCGCGCCGCTGATCTTGTCCGCGTACATGATGACCCTGCCGTCCGCGTTTCGTGCCGCGCGTCCGATGGTCTGAATCAGCGAAGTTTCGGTTCTAAGGAAGCCCTCTTTGTCAGCGTCCAGGATCGCCACCAGCGAAACCTCCGGAATATCAAGACCCTCCCGCAGCAGATTGATACCGACCAGCACATCAAACGCACCTAGCCGCAGGTCGCGAATGATTTCCATACGCTCCAGGGTATCGACCTCCGAATGCAGATATCTGACCTTTATATTTACCCCTTTCAGGTAGTCCGTTAAACTCTCCGCCATTTTTTTTGTCAGCGTCGTGACGAGCACCCGCTCACCCTTCTCCGTCGTCTTGCGGATCTCTCCGATCAGATGGTCGATCTGCCCCTCGGACGGCACGACAGTGATCGGTGGGTCCAAAAGTCCGGTCGGTCTGATGATCTGCTCGGCGTTCACACCGCCGGACACTTCCTTTTCGTAAGCGGCCGGGGTCGCGCTGACAAAGACCGCCTGATTGACCAGCTGACTGAACTCGTCGAACTGCAGCGGGCGGTTATCCAGTGCAGAAGGCAGGCGGAAGCCGTATTCCACCAGTGAAGATTTGCGCGAACGGTCTCCCGCATACATCGCCCGAAGCTGCGGCAGCATGGCGTGCGACTCGTCGATGATGAGTAAAAAGTCCTTTGGGAAATAGTCGATCAGCGTATAGGGTCTTGTCCCCGCGGGCAATCCGTTGAGATGCCGCGAGTAGTTCTCAATGCCCTTGCAGCTGCCGATCTCCCGCAGCATTTCAAGGTCGTATCTGGTGCGCTGCTCGATGCGCTGCGCCTCCAGCAGCTTGCCGCGATCCTTGAACCACTGCACCCGTTCAACCAGCTCCTGATCGATCGTTGTCAGCGCGTGCTCCATCTTTTCCGGAGAGGTCACATAATGCGACGCCGGATAGATCGCGATATGATTGCGGATACCGAGGATCTCCCCGGTCAGCGGATTCATTTCTTTGATGCTCTCGATTTCATCACCGAACAGCTCGACCCGGACCGCCGACTCCGCGCCCGCCGGATAGATGTCGATGACATCGCCGCGCACGCGGAAGGTACCGCGCTCAAACGCCAGATCATTGCGGACATACTGGATATCCACCAGCTTGCGCAGGATATCCCTGCGCGGCTTCTCCATGCCCGGTCGCAGCGAAAGCATCTGGTTCTCGTAGTCGAACGGGCTGCCCAAGCCGTAGATGCACGAAACCGATGCAACGATAATGACATCCTTGCGCTCCGCCAGCGCTGCCGTCGCCGAGTGGCGCAACTTTTCGATCTCATCATTGATATCCGAGTCTTTTTCGATATAGGTATCCGTCGAAGGCACATAAGCCTCCGGTTGGTAGTAATCGTAATAGCTGACAAAATATTCCACAGCATTTTCCGGGAAGAACTCCTTAAACTCCCCATGCAGCTGCGCCGCCAGCGTCTTATTATGGGAAATCACCAGCGTCGGCTTCTGCACCTGCTGGATCAGATTCGCCATCGTGAAGGTCTTGCCGGACCCCGTCACGCCCATCAAAGTCTGATATTTCCTGCCTTCCGCGATCCCCGCGGCAAGTCTGTTGACCGCCTCCGGCTGGTCGCCCATCATGGTATAGTCTGAATGTAGTTTGAACTCCATTTCTCGTTTTCCTTTCTCAGTGACCCTGCGAAAAAGCTCGTGTATCAGCCCAAAATTCGTAAAAGACCGAAATTTCAAGTTCTCCGTTTTTGCCCATTTTTTGCCTTTTACGAATGAAAGTCACGAAAACCGATTTCCCAAACGCCGCAAACCTTAGTAATACCAACGGGACGCGGCAACACAAAAGGTCACTAAAAAGTGGTCCGGACGCAAAACGGCTTTGCTGTCGCATTCTGCTCCGCAATCGCCTTTGCTCGGACACCTGTCTTATAACACGTTTACGTGTTTCAATGATTCCTACCTTGCGGCAACGCCGTAAGGGCAATCGAGGGAATCATTCCATCTGCTCTGCCTGCGCGTTCCGCTCGCCCCTTAAAGTGCCACGCGCTAAAGCGCTGCACTTTTTGGCGTGAGACCTGCCTCGCTTCTGTCTTCGCCTTGCGGCTCGCCACTCAGCGGGCTAGGGCTGCAAATCGCAGTGCCAAGGACATTGTACGACTTGTTCCCAGTCAGCTAAAGCTGAGGAACAAAAGCACAGGGTCTGTTTTACCATTCAAACTTTGCTACCGCTCGTTTTCATGGAACAGAACCATTGTATCACAAAAAATATAAAAAGTATAGCCAAAAACGAACATAGGTTTTCCAAATTGCGGTTATGGCCATACTTTTTATAAACTTTGCTTTTCGATTCGAGATTCTTTAAGATAGATACGATTTTGCATTGATTACAACATCCATACTTTCTGTCACAAAGGCGTTATCCTGCTCCTCATTCGGCAGCACTTCTTCGATAAATGGCTGCAGCTCGTCCACACAGTCCGCAAGGATGCCGCGGTTGTCGCCATAAACATCCATGGTTATCCATTCTTCCGCTGCTCTAAAATTGCTTCAAATACATAATCCGGTATCGGACGGTCTCTTTTATCACTTGACCCAGAATTGCATGAACCTCCTCCGGCGTGTAGCCTTTTTGTCCGTTCTTGCGATTTTCCTCTATATGCCGAAGGCACTTATAGAGGCATTGTTCCTTTTTGTTTTCATCAGATATTCCGTGAGTTTCTCTCTTTGATTCTGTACTTTGCATATTTCCCATTGCAAACTTTTTCAAGTTCTCCTTCCTTCACCAGTTTTGCCAAAATCGTATACGCTTGCCTTTCTGATATGTTTAATAAGTCGCTTGCATTTGTCTTTGTCACAAATCCACCTTGCTGCTTCGCTAATTTAAGAATTAACTCCGGATAACGAATTTTATCAATTCCTGTCTGCCTTACATATGCTGCAGTTTCATCACTTTCATGGTATACCTTTGCACCAAGAATGTATGCTCTGTTCTTTCCATTTCCTACCGCTTCTATTAAACCGCGTTCTACCAGATTTTCAATACTCGTCCTTATGCGAGCTTCCGTCAAGTTTGTGATTTCCGCAAGTCTTTCTACCGTCGCTCTACGTTCATTTTTCAAAGCCGATAAAATCATTAACGGATAAATGGAAAACGCTCGGCCAATCCGATTTTGTTCGTCAACAATCATTTTCGTAAAGGTAATATCTGGCTTTGCTCTCTGAATATACAGTTTTACGCATCTGCTTGTTGTTTCTGAAAAGTCAGGCCATGGACGTCCGTAAATAATGGAGCCTTCATAAATCCGGTCAATCCCCCTACCTGTTTTTTCTGCTAAGCCTACTCGTTTTAATGCATCTGCCAAGACTTGATTTCTTCCATGAGGCTCTACGGTAAGCAAGTTTTTCAAGTTTACCCCATCTATAAATCCTCCCGGGCTGCTGATTGTCAGACCCTCGTCATCAATAAGCACACGCACGCTGCCGAGCATGGTATAGTCCCGATGGCAAAATGCGTTCACAAGTCCTTCTCGAAACGCATTACGATCAAACTCCGGAATCGGCAGTCGGAAAAGTCCATATTCTATTTCCCTTTCAGGATTCCATGCGTTCACATAGGTTTCTATGCGTTCAAAGACATCCAACAATGGGCCAAACATAGTCTCGTTCATGCGTACCGTAGTTCCTTCAAGTACCTGAAAATCTGTCCGAACAGTTGGCATCAGAACTTTTAGGCGTTCCTCTTTTCCAATCATTAACATGCCGGTAACTGTAGGTATGATCTTTCCTTCTTTCTCTGTCGTTAATCTCAGTGCGCGATCTAATTCCTCATCCGTTAACTGGAGAAGATTCTTTTCTCCGCCTTGACGATTTTGAATGATCTTGCGAAGACGAATTCTTTCATTTGGATCTAAATCGTCTTGTGATGCTCCACTCAAAGGCTGTGCTGAATAATCCAGTAAGCTTAGTTCTGATAGTCTACTCGGAATTTCATACGGATACATTGGAACATTTTCCGGATTTCCCTCTGCATTTAATCTTCTCCGCAATGTTTTTCCTGCGGAAGTCGCTACTACTGTTCGGCTTATCGGGATTTCAATTTTCATAATATCCGTATCATTTTCCCTTATGATTTCAGCGCGAACAGAAATTGATGGCACTGTCATGTTGGCAATCATCGCTGCAAGTCCAATCGGGTCTTTATGGTTTTCATGCACACCAGTCGGCTGACCATTGTCCTCAACCCCTAAATACAAATCTCCACCTTCTGTATTTGCCATTCCAACAATCTCTTCCACCAGTTCTCTGTCTGAGTATCGCTTAAGATCACTCTTAAATTCTATCGTCAATGTTTCGTTTTTCGGTATCATTGACCTAATTCCTCCCTATATCATTTTAACTCCCTCTTTTAAGTACATTATACACTGTTTAACTTTCCTTGTCGAGTTAAATTTACATTTTAACTCACATATTGTGAGTTAAGCAGGAGAGTTAAAGGAGTTAAGTGGGGAGTTAAAATTGAAACAAGGGGCTTAGGGGTTTCCCCTAAATGCGCGGTTTTTCTCTGCAGGAGTAAAAATGCACTGCTTGCTAAATCATTACTAAATCATTGCAGCATGGTTTCCCTGCCTTTTGCCTTCCGAAAAGAAAAGCTCCTGCAGGCTACGCAGGAGCAAACTTTCATCTTATGAAATTGCAAATTATCTTACAGGCTCGCTCGTTTCTTTCACCTTTGTTCGGGTCGGAATCGCAAGCAGCTCTCTTGTCCGCAGCGCAATCTGCTTTTCGATTGCTGCAAGCCGTTCTTCCGGCAGATTCATGGACGGGTGGCGCGTAAAGGTAAAGCCAATCAGCTTTCGCAGCTGCGCTTTCTGTTTGGTTCCCATGACTTCCCGGCAGACTTCTTCATAGGAAATGCGGTACGGATTGGAGCGGGTCTTTGCGTATGCGTCCAGCTCCTTAATATCTTCCGGCATTGCGTAGTTAAACAGTGATAATCCGTTATCGAATATCGGTGCAGGCGCAAGAATTTTTCCGGTATGGTTATCCCGAAGCAGTCCGAAGTTTCCAAAGTGCCTGTCCTCATTGTAAATGACCGCATCGAAAACCAGCATGCTGCACATCTGCTCATAAAAATCTTCGCCAAGAGATTGGTAATAGTCCAAACATTTTTTTAGGGTCGGCTTTTTCAGAATTCTGCCGATGGGAACAAACGAAGTGTCTTTATCGGTAAACAGCTTGCACTTGGACGCCAAAATGTCTTTCCAGTTTTCCAAATCATAGGAAACACAAGGAAGACCCATGGTCTTTGCGATCTGGCACGCATAATATTCGCTGTATGGTTCGTTTCCGGTATTTGCCCCGCCTTCCGTGCCGCCTTTATACAGATAAATCCCGTCGCCCTCAATCAAGCGCCATGCCTTCCGCAGCATACCGTTTGTGGTCAGTTCCGGTGAAGTGGAGAAAGCCCCTCTGCTTCCGCGCGCGCCTGTATAGGCAACCAGCGCAAGTGCTTCGGAAAAACGGTTTTCATAAAGATTGTACGCATCGAATTTTCCTTCAAAACCTTCCGGCACGACCCAGTAGCTGTCACCAAGCGACAGCCCCATGCAAACATCCATAATTCCTTTGGTATCATTGACGCTAAGTCCGAGGGTCTTTAGGATTTCATCAACAAACTGCCTGTTTTTTGGAATCACTCGTTTTTCCAACCAGCTCACAATGCCTTCTTCCGTAAGCTCTAAATCCAGCGGAAAGAGAGGTTTCCTTTTTTCATCCACGGAAAGAATCTCTGCCGTCAGTCCCTCTAAGCTCTTTGCCGCAAGCGAAAAGGTGATGAGATTTTCATCATAGATACGAAGGGTGTACCTGTTATCCATCGCGATTCTCCTTTCTTTCCTCTCATTATACATGATTCTTTCTGCACTGTCATCTTTTCCGTCCACTTTTTTCGCACCTTTAGCGCTCCGGCAGGTGCTGTCATTCGTTCCGCTTCATCGTGCCTCCTGCTCTTTGTGTTTCGGGCTTTGCTTTTTCTGCTTTTGTTTTCTTTTCTCTTCATCCGGATTCAAAAGGTCATTGGCTCGAAAGCTGTAATAATTCGCCTTGTTCTCTCCGACGATAATGTGATCCACCACATGAATTCCTAATAGCTTGCCCGCTGCTTCCATCCGTTTTGTTGTCTTCCTGTCTTCTTCCGATGGTGTCAAATCGCCACTTGGATGGTTGTGCATGAAAATGACCCCAGCGGCATTTGATAAGATGCTGGCTTTGAAAACCTCGCGTGGATGAACTGGGGCTGAGCTCAGTTCACCCATGCTGATGATACTCATGCTTAAGGGCTTTCCCTTTGCGTTTAGATGCAAAGCGCAAAAGGTTTCCCTGTCACAGTTTCGCAGCTCCTTTTGCATTAGAAAAATGGCATCATTCGCAGTTTGAATCAATTCATTTCCAAAGAGCGGCGTATCGTCAATCAGCTTTACCCGTACCACATTCAGGTTTCTTTCGTCCATCCCAAACCTCCTTTCCTTCTTCTGCATTACCATCTTCAATAATCAAAATCACATTTTCCTTCAGCCCGTTTTCAAGATAGGCTTCAAGCTCTTTGCGGTTCATGCATAAATTTTTTTCCTGCTCCATTTTGGCTCCTTTCCTCTATTTGTTTCAGCTTCATCATCAGATAATCGTTGACATCTTTCCCGCAGGGCGGCGGTGCATTGATGACTTGATAGTCTTTTTGAAAGATTTCAATTATCGCCTGTGTAAAGCTTCTCCCCGCACTGTCATTATCAAGGTGCAGCTTGATTACTTGGATATTTTGTTTTTCATGCAGCATATGATTAAGAGATGGCGGAAGACCTTCCTCAACGGAAAAGCAGCAGCCGCCAAGGGATACATAATGTTCCGCTTTCCAGTCCGCGCCTCGCATTTTTTGCAAGGTTGCATAGGATAACAAGTCGATTGCACTTTCAAAGACATGAACGGTAGTAGACTTACCTTCCGAAAAGGAAAACGCGTAGGCTTTCCTGCTTCCTGCCGCCTCTCCTGCAAAGCGTTTTGCTCCGGTACTTCGGAGAGCCGCATAAGCAGGCTCTCCGTTTTCACTTAATCCAACAAAGACTGCGTTGTGATGTGGGAAAGATTCATAAATCAGTCCTTTAGAAACAAAATAGTCTATAATGTCCCTGTCAATGCCGCGCTGCATTAGATAGGCTATGACACGCGTACTCTCCTTTGCTTTTTTGGGCAGGCAAAACGGAATCTTCGCTTTCATGCTTTGTGATAGTTTCGGCGCGGTCTCTGCAAGCGGAATCCGCTCAAGCTCCAAGATATGCAGTGCTGCTTTGCGAAACTCCCAGCCTTCCACCGCGACCAGATAGTCAAGCGCACTTCTGCCGCCGATACTGCGCGACCACCAGTACCACTTACCGTGGCCGATTTTTAAGCTGTCATGCGTCCGCATGCGATAGCGATTCGGCCCGATTGGGACAAGTTCCCAAGGCTGCTGCAGCTGCAGATAGGTCAGTAGGTCAAGCTGCCTTGCCTTTTGAATCATTTCATCTGCAAGCTTCGCCATTTTCCCTTTCCATCCTTTCCTGTCTCTGATGCTTGATTTCCCGGTCTGCCGTTTTCTGAAGCGAATTTGATAGCACTTCCATATAATCGGTTTCTTCCTTTAACCAGTACTGATAACAAGTTTCCAGCGGTTTCGGCAGTTTTAAAAGTGCCTTTGCCTGTTTATCATCAAGAGTGCCTTCCTCAGCGGCATACAGGATATCCCGTTTGGTTACATCTTCAAACGCGTGCTCAAGTGCCAGATTCGCAGGCAGCTTTTCAAGTTTTCCCCGAAATTCTTGATATTCTCTGTCCATTTTCCTTAGAAGTTTTTCCGCTGTTTTACCGTTCATACTCGCGCTCCCTCCTCTTTGCATTTTCGACTGCAAAGTCCTCATGCATCATCCGAATTTCTCTTGTCTTGCTGTCATAGCAGTAGACATTATCCGATAAGAAATCCTCCGGCGAAACGGCTTCCCGATTTGCAATTCTCACAAGGTCTCTGACATCGGAAAGAGTAATTTCCTCTCGCTTTGGTACAAGCATCAAATCATCTACCGACGAAGTAAGGATATAAAAAGGCTCTTTCATCCGCTGCGTAATTTGCTCCATGACATCAGGATAAAACATGACTGCCGCGCCATGATTAAACTCGGCGTTTGTCAGGTTATACAGCCTGCCGGTAAGACTTCCTGTTTCCGCTAAGCAGTTTTTCGCATTTTCAAGCGGAAAAGGACAGGCTTCGAGATTGAATAAAAGCGGCGGCAGTTTCTCCTGCATATTCTCCTTCGCTGTTTTCTCAAGTGCCTCTAAGTTCACACCCCATTGGCTGTACATTGGGTTTGTGACCTTGATACGCACATTTTCATCCACGCGTATATAAAAGACCTTTGCCAAATCCTCAAACGGCAGATAGGTCGCATCCTGTAAATAATCGGCATTCTCTTTTCGATTCACTAAGGTAAAGATTACTTTATCTTTTACAGTTTCATAATTACAAATATCTACCGTCTGCATTTTATCGGATATGTGTTTTCCCTCGGTTTCACGCTGCTGATATTCCTCTGCCATCTTTTTGAGAATGTTTCCGGCAAAGATTCCCTTCGCGACAGCCTCATAGCAAGGCGCAATCGGAAGCAGTAAGACCGGACCCGTCCCCCGCCGAATCCCGACCTTCCTTTCCGCAGGTCTGTTCGCTTTACCCACATCCTTAATTACGACCCTGCTGTCCCGATAATGTTCCGGAAAATAGGAAATCCACTCTTTTTTCAGCATCTCCTCAAATTGTGATAAGGTAATCATAGTCTGCTTCCTCCTTTTCTTCGTTTTCTCTTTGATTCAGCAGTCTGTCATAGGCTGCTATGCGCTTTTCTGCCGTTTCCGGCTTCGGTTTTACCGTTTTTTCAATGATTAGATTCATAATTATCTCCTTTTCATCTGGTATCTTTTGTCATTTCTTTTGTTCTTACTTCTTCTTCGACTTCAACGCACTCCTCTGTAATCTGCGGAATCTCCGGCTGGTCAAGATTTAATAGGCTGTCAAGCTCCTGCAGCCGCCTGCTCTTTTCCTGTAGCTCTTCTTCTCTTGGGAATGTCTTTTTCAGCTCCTCTTTTGCATTTTCCATCTGTGTCTGAACTTCCTGCAGGGCTTGCTTTGCTTTTTCCAATTTTTCCGGAATTTTATTGATCGCATGTTCGATACGCGTAAGGTTTCCAAGTCCGTCATCGCCAAGAATCACCGCATAGTTCATTTCCGCGCGCAGCTCCAAACGATACTGGCGCTCAAAGCTATCAAAGGATAAAAACATGGCAAACCCTTTATAGCTTCCAATCTCTGCAGGGTTTGCCGATTTCATTCTCTGGCAGGCAATAAGCAGTGCCGCCCCTGCCTGTTTCTTTTCTGTGTAGATTCTTCCTTCCAGCGTCATTTCCGTAAATGTTTCTTCGGACGGCGGCAGGCTTGCAAGCAGTTCCATATCCTTCTGATAACCGAAAATCTGTTCCTTCAGCTTTCGCTCTTTCTGCGGATAGACACGCAGAAGTTCATCTTCCATTTCATAGCGGCTGCTAAGAAAATTTTGTTTGAGAACTTTCAGGCGGCTGACCTGAATATCAAGATCCATTTTTTCTTTGATATACGGGTTACCCGACGCAAGCATTTTAATCTCGGCATACGACAGCGCTGCCTCATCCACATCTTCTGCAGAACGCACTGGTGCCTTTGAGGTATAGATCTGGCTGATAAACCGCTGTTTGGATTCTACAAGCTGATAAAGATAGGCGTCGAAGGTGCCTTCTGTGACATAACGAAAGATTTTTACAATTTCGTTTGTGTTTCCTTGCCGGATGATTCTTCCGCTTCTCTGCTCAAGGTCAGACGGACGCCATGGACAGTCAAGGTCATGCAGGGCAATCAGCCGATCCTGAATATTGGTTCCTGCGCCAAGTTTCGGCGTAGATCCCATCAGGATACGCACCTGTCCGGCGCGCACCTTTGCAAAAAGCTCTGCCTTTTTGGTTTCCGTGTTGTACTCGTGAATGAACGCCACTTCTTCACGGGGAACACCTCTCGCCACCAGCTTCTCCCGCACATCATCGTAGACGTTGAATATGCCATCGGCTTTTGGTGTCGATAAATCGCAGAAAATCAACTGTGTTCCCTTGTCCGGGGCAGATTCTTCCCAGACCTTGAACGCATTGTCCACACAGCGATTCACCTTACTCTCCGGCTCGTCCGGCAGCAGATAAGCCGAGACAGCGAAGACGATCCCACCGGTCAGAAGCGCCCCCACCACCGCCCGGATCCGTTCCACCGAACCGATATTACCGGGGTTAATCCGGATCTTA
>ERZ779861.3553-NODE-3553-length-12794-cov-2.300730_pt1 | contig 12794 bp, 8 predicted proteins | sample MGYA00511558_ERZ779861 | MGnify/ENA primary metagenome ERZ779861 (study PRJEB29588, sample SAMEA2163432) | human gut metagenome | biome: human gut; feature: human-associated habitat; material: faeces | place: Denmark | collected 2008/2010 ... | reverse complement strand
AAAGAAGCAGTCTGAACATATATCTCATCATACCTACACTTGCCGGAATGCTTACGCTCTGGCGCGGCGGCGCATATATATGGGGAGATGTAATTGCGGCCGCGGCCGCAAGTGCGGTATTTATGATATTGGCGAAGCGCGGGCTTCCGGATTTCTACCGCATGATCATCTGCGTGTCGATTGTCATTATTTCAAACTCTGTGTATTACACGGCGGCGCACATACTTTACAGGCTTTATCTCAAATTTTTGCTGCTCGAAACGATAACGGTCGGCGGGCTCTATTATATATTCCATGTATTTTTCTCGCTGTCTAATATGAAAGAAACATTCCGCGGCTCAGTTGAGGGCGGCATTGTTTCGATTGCCGGCATTTGCGCGCTCATATTCTGCGGGCTCACCTCATGGAGAGGAGCGTCGTACTATATTACAGAGTATATACCGATGACGGCGGGTTTTCTCTGCGTGCTGATTTTAGGGTACAAGCTTGGAATATCGGCGGGCATAACGGCGAGCGCGATAATAGCAGTCATATTTTATCTGTGCAGCATAATTCCTATGTCTCAGGTCATCATATTTATATGCGCAGGACTTACAGCGGGATTTTTCAGAGGGCTCAACAAATATACGACGGCTGCATGTTTTGCTGCGGTCTGTCTCGTTTTTGGACTTGCCTGTACAGGTGCGCTTGGTGCGCTTCCGGCAGCGCCGCCGCTCATAGCTGCACTCATTTTTGCTCTCATACCTTCACGGATGATGAAACAGATAAACGAAATTCTCAGGCGGCTTGTTTCCGGCAATGCGGGCGTATCGTCATACGAGCTTCAGGAAGGCGGTATCAATACGGCCAATGTAAAAGATGTCCTTGATGGGTATAAGGAGTGCTTTGGCAGCCTTGCTAAGCTTTATGATATAGGAAAAGATCAGCGCAGCATTATTTCACACCAGTTCCGGGGAATGCAGCAGGTGGTAAATCAGCTGGAAATGGACATAAAATCAGCAAATAAGGGCAGACTCGCGTGCGTTCCTGTGAATACTGAATATAAATACAATATAGATGTAGGCACGTCAGGCTATGCGCGTCTCGGAGATGTATCGGGAGACAGTTACATCTGCAAGACGCTCTCGGATGGCAGGTATATTATAATCCTGTCTGACGGAATGGGCAAAGGCGAAGCAGCGGCGATGGAGAGCAGTCTTGCGGTTAAAACACTCGCCAATCTCATTGAAGCCGGTTTTGATGTAGAAATAGCCTTGCGTACGCTCAATTCCATACTTCTTCTCAAATCGGAGGACGAGATCTTCTCTACGGTCGATATAGGAATATTCGATAAAACGAGCGGAAAACTAAAGCTTTATAAAATAGGCGCAGCTTCGACTTTCATAAAAAGAGGCGAAAAGGTGAGCGCGGTAAAAATGGCGGCGCTGCCAATGGGAATTGTCGACGGCCTCAAAATAGATTTTGTCAGTCTTAAGCTGCAGCCCGGCGATCAGATAATAATGGTATCGGACGGGGTTACGGATTCAGCGCGCTACGCAAATGTGGCCGAAAACGGCAGCGGAACAGGCGCAGGGAGCAGTGAGCACGGTGAAAACCGAAAGACAGGTACGCAAAATGCCGATAACGGCTGCGAGTGGCTCTGCGAGACTGTGCGCGCCATAAAGTCGAAAGATCCGAGCACGATGGCGGACCTCATAATAAACAAAGCCGTGGAAAATTACGGTGTCAGAGAAAAAGACGACCTCACTGTAATAAGCGCAGTTATAAAGGATACCTCTTTGACTTGCAGTAAACGAGCATAGTATGGTATAATTTTCTCATGGAAAAAAACATAAAAACAAAAGTAATTTCTGAGATAAGACAAGCAATTTTACGATATAAAATGGCAGATAAAGGCGACCACATCGTTTTCGGACTTTCGGGCGGTCCGGATTCGGTGTGCCTTTTTTTTGCGTTTTATCTGATGAGAGAAGAGCTCGGTATCACGATGTCGGCAGTGCATATCAACCACAAATTCAGACCCGGAGCAGCAGAGGAGGATCAAAGCTATGTGGAAAATTTGTGCGACAGGCTTGGCATAAGATGCAGAAGTGAAGTCTGCGACTGCGGTGAAATAGCGGAAAGGCTTGGCATAACGAGCGAGGAGGCCGGGCGGAAGGTGCGCTATGAAGCATTTGATGCCGAAGCCGCATATATGCAGGAGCAGCTCGGTATAGCAAAATCGCAGGTTAAAATAGCGATTGCGCATAATATGGAGGATCAGGCGGAAACGATACTTTTCAGACTTATGCGCGGTACCGGCACGGATGGACTTTCTGGCATAGAGAGGAAGAGAACGAGCGAAAACGGTTATACTATCATAAGGCCGATACTCGGTATCAGCAGAAAAGATATAGAAGAGTTCTGCAAAGAATTCGAGCTTGCGCCGCACATAGATCTTACCAATCTTGAACCAATATATACGAGAAATAAAATAAGGCTTGGGCTCATTCCTTATATACAGGAAAATTTCAACGAAAATATAACGGAAGCGCTAAACAGGCTCGCGGTTATAGCCGGCGAGGATAGAGAATATATGAGACAGCAGGCCGAAAAATGCTATGAAGAGGCGCGGAAAAATGCGGCGGCTTCGGAATTGGGTATTGACAGACTTGCCGGCTTGAAATCTGTAGATAAAAGCAGCAGTGAAAAAGAGGAGGAAATTGCGCTCAATATGGAGATTTTGCGCAATACTCCGAATGCTATTAGGCATAGAGTGATGATGAAATCACTCGCAGAGCTTGGGCTTACGCAGGACATAAGCGCTGTGCATATGGACGCCGCAGACAGCCTTATCGAGCGCGGCGTTACGGGAAAAACGGCTGAATTTCCATATGGATACAAGGCTGTTACAAGATACGGTGATATAGTGTTTAAGAAACCGCAGGCATCGGCAAGCGGTGATATCAAAAAAAATGCGGATAAGCGAAAAATATCCGAACTGCATAAGAATATAGAAGCGTCGCCGATACTGACGGCGAAAATAGTTACAGCAGAAGAGTGGAGAGAGTACGAGAGACAAAAGAATGATTCGGGCGCGCCGAAAAATTTTGCCGCATTCGATTATAATGCGCTTTGCGAAGCAAAAGGAGGATTTGCCGCCGCGGAAGAAGCCGAAGAAAAGCTTGGCTGTGCGGACGTCGGTTTGAAGATTGTGCTTCGCGGCAAAGAGGCGGGAGATTTTATCGCGCTCACAGTCGGTAGAAAAAAGGTGCAGGATCTGCTCGTCGACAGCAAGGTGCCGCGGGATCTTCGCAGCAGCGTACTTTTTGCGGCAGCGGGTAATGAAATTTTGTGGATGATAGGCGCTGACAGCGGGATTTCATGTGCAGCCACCGCAAAAAGCAGATTTACCGCAAATTATAAAATTTCACAAGCGTCTAAAAAGGTACTTATACTTGAAATAGGCGAATAATTGTGTTAAAATATAAAATACGCGTGAATACAAGCAGGCAAAATTGTACTTGCTTCACAAAAATGTAGAAGGGGAATGGAAAAAATTGAACAAATTTTTTAGGAATATAGGTGTATATTTAATAATATTTGCGCTTGTTCTGGCAATGGCCTACCTGTATAGAGGGGGCGCGCCGCAGGAAGAGATAAAAGAAATTAAGCTTTCGGAGTTTGTTACGGAGCTTAGAGACGAACAGGTAAAGAGCATAAATATAGGAGAAGTTACATCGAGCAATGTAAAGCCTGTGCAGGGAGAACTCAAGGATGGAACAAAGTTTATCTGCTATGTTTCGTCGATAACACAGATGAGCATTCTCGATCAGCAGTATATACTGCCGCAGGTCGAAAGTGGTGTGATAGAGTCGTATACGAGCGATGAGCCGACGGTGACGCCGTGGTATATCAATTTGCTGCCGACGCTCATAATTGCTGTACTTATGATAGTTTTTGTAGTGCTGATTATGAATCAGCAGGGCGGCGGCAAAGCGATGCAGTTCGGCAAGAGCCGTGCGCGCCTTGCCAAGGACAGCGACCTTAGAAAAGTCACGTTTAAAGATGTAGCGGGGCTCGACGAAGAAAAAGAGGAGCTCGAAGAAATTGTAGATTTTCTCAAAAATCCGAAAAAATATCAGCAGCTCGGAGCGAGAATCCCCAAAGGTATACTTCTTGTAGGCCCTCCGGGAACAGGTAAGACGTATATATCAAAGGCGACGGCCGGAGAAGCGGGCGTACCATTTTTCAGCATTTCCGGTTCGGATTTCGTGGAAATGTTCGTCGGCGTGGGTGCTTCGCGTGTAAGGGATCTCTTTAATGAAGCCAAGAAAAATGCGCCGTGCATAATATTTATAGATGAAATTGATGCCGTAGGCCGCAAAAGGGGCGCAGGCATAGGCGGCGGACACGATGAGAGAGAGCAGACTCTCAATCAGATGCTCGTCGAAATGGATGGTTTTGGCGAAAATACAGGGATCATAATTCTTGCGGCGACAAACAGACCTGATATACTCGATCCTGCGCTTTTAAGACCGGGCAGATTTGACAGGCAGATAGTAATAGGCGTGCCGGATATTAAGGGGAGAGAAGAAATTTTTGCGGTGCATTCCAAGAATAAACCGCTGGACGAGGGCGTAAATCCTAAAGTGCTTGCAAGAAGGACTCCGGGTTTTACACCTGCGGATATAGAAAATCTTATGAACGAGGCGGCGCTTCTGACGGCAAGGAGAAACGGTCTCAAAATAAGGATGGATGAAATCGAAGAAGCGATTACGAAAGTGATTGCGGGAACGGCAAAGAAAAGCCGCGTTATTTCGGAGCCGGAGCGCAAACTCACGGCTTATCACGAAGCAGGACACGCGATCGTGGCGCGTACGCTGCCTAATACCGATCCTGTTCATCAGATAACTATCATACCGAGGGGCTCCGCAGGCGGATTTACAATGATATTGCCTAAGGAAGACAATTATTACGGCACAAAAACAAAGATGACAGAGCAAATTGTGCACCTGCTCGGCGGGCGTGTGGCGGAAAAGCTTACGCTTGACGATATTTCCACAGGCGCGTCAAACGATATAATGAGAGCGACGGAACTTGCGCGCGATATGGTAACGAAATACGGTTTTTCGGAAAAACTCGGCCCTGTCTGCTATGGACAGACGGATGAAGTATTTCTCGGCAACGACTATCATTCACGCAAGAATTACTCAGAGGAAGTTGCGGCCGAGATAGACGAAGAAGTAAGACGCATAGTGGAAGAAGGCTTTGCGGAAGCGGAAAGAATCCTGACCGAAAATATAGATAAGCTGCACGAAGTGGCGGCGGCTCTTCTCGAAGTCGAAACGCTTGACGGCGAGCAGTTTGAAGCGCTTTATACAGGCGAGGTTACGGCGGCAGAACTTGCGGGCAAGGTGAAAGACCGCGATGAGGAAATAAAGAAAGCGAACGAAGCTGAAGCGGCGGAGAGAAAGAGATTGATAGCCGAGGAAGAGGCGCGCGAAGCTGCGGAAAAAGCAAATGCAAAGGTACAGATTGTGCAGATGCCGGGCGATAAGTCGGATGAAGCGATAAGAGCTATTCTGATGAATATAAATAACGCAGCTGATTCGGAAAAGCCGTCTGATAAAAATAAAGACGGTGGAGAAGACGGCGATGACGAAAATGGCGGCAGCAACAAGGAAGAAAGCGGCGAAGATAAGGAAGAATAAAAAAGTATAAAAGTAAGCAATATCAACAGATAATTGATTAGGAATGGAGAAGAATCCCGAATGAAAGTTACGGTAAGAGAAGTTCTGCAAATGGATATATTAAAAGAGGCCAAAGTGCTCGCGGGGGAAAGCGGTCTTGATGTAAGAATCAGGAACGCTTCCGTGCTGGAGGGTCTCCGTAGCGATGAAATATCTTCATATGCAGGCAGGACAGGCGAACTTGTAATTTCGGGTTTTTTCCATATTAAAGACGATATAGAAGAGCAGTGCGCTATCGTGCGCGCACTTGCCCAAAAAGGCTGCGCGGCGCTGGTGCTTATGTATGTAGGCGATGTTTTGCCCGAGGTATCCGATGAGCTCATAGATGCTGCGGAAAAAGCGGGGCTTCCGCTTATTTCTCTTGAAAAAGAGGGAGTGTGCTGCTCTGACGTGGCAAGAGATGTTTCGGCCGAACTCGTTTACGGCGATAGTTTTGGTAATCGTCTTATCAGCAACACCGTATTCCATCTGCTCAACTTTGAAAAGCATCCGAATTTTCAGGAGGCGCTCAAAGAAGCGGCAATAAACAATGATTTTCAGATAATAATACTGTCGGAGGACTTTAATCCAATACTTTCAGTGGAGACGCGCCACAGGGTCAGCATAGACGAGGCTATAAGAATAGGAAGAAGCCGTGAAATGAATGACTCTTCTGTTTATACACTCGTCGAAGTGGACGGCGTTTTGACCTATTGGGGCTCGGTGCTCATAAACGACGAAAAACATTATATGTTTATAGTCGATAATGAGGACTGCTACTCGGCAAATGAGATAACGAAGCTTGCTGAAATAATAGAGCTCGCTATGGGGATGTGGAAATATACGCCTGAGCGCGACGCGAGAGCAGAGCTCATAAAAGCGCTTAAGCGCGGCAGTAAGAGCCTTGCATATAGTCTGAAAGAAGAAGCGGGCATAAATGATGAAAATATACTATGCGTATTTTATGCGCACGGTATCGAGACGCCGGAAGCGCGCAAGATAATAGATGATTTTGAGCAGAATGAAAAATTACGCATCATGAAAGTGGCTGAGGGAGATGACACGTACGGACTTATTCTCACGCAGATTGTCGAAAACGACGAAGACGCGGCCAGCAAGAGAAACAAATGCAATGACCTCTTTAATGATCTCAAAGCTGAAAACGCGGTGCGCATATTCAACGTTATAGGTGTAGAAGGCATTGAAGGCGCGGCTGATGCGTACAGACTGATAGGAGAAACATGGTCGTTTGTGCAGAGCGTATTTCCGTACAAGAGAGTGTTTACGAAGTACGAAATGGTGCTTGTAAGCAACTGCATAAATATTCAGCTCCAGGGCGGGTACGTCAAAAAGAATCATATGGATTTGCTCGAGCCGTTTAAGGAAGTCGGCGAGCACAAGGGCAGACAGCTGCTGGAAACATTAGAAACATTCGTGCTCGATGCAGGTATGAACAGCGCCAAGACCAGTGAATTTATGGGTATACATACAAACACTGTGCAGTACAGGCTTAAGAAAATAAACGATGTACTGAGCGCGGAAATAACAGGTAACAGAGTTATTCCGGGGCTTACTATCGCGCTTGCGCTTAAACGCCTCGACAGAGTTGTAAAATAATTTGCAGAGCAGGCAGAATTTATACGGCAATGGAAAAGAGTACAGAGAAGCATATTAAAATAAAAACCAATAGATTATTGGCAGTGACAGCGCTTATCGTGTGTGTCACTGCTTTTTGTTCTCATGTATATGGTACGGAGACGGCAGAAGCAGCAAGCGATTTAGCAAGAGACAAAGGTGTGAGTACTTACGCGGGTGCAAATGGGGACGAACTGCCGCGAGTGATTGCGCATGGAGGAGGCACAGCGCTTGGATATAAGACCACCAATTCGCTTGAAGCCGTGCAGCAGTCTATAGAAGCGGGCTATACGCTAATCGAGCTCGATATGCTCATTACGGCAGATGATGAAATTGTAATGGCGCATGATTTCGGCTCTTCGTGGACAAGGCAATATATGGGAGTAAAGTTCAAAGAGCGGCCGACAGCTGAGGAGTATCTTTCAAATAAAATATACGGTTTTCTGACGCCAATGTCGTTTGATATGCTGACAGACGTACTCGATGAGCATCCCGATGTGAGAATAGTGACCGACTGCAAGGAAAATGCTGTCGAGCTGCTTTCGCTCATAGCGCGCAAATATCCGCATTATATCGCCAACATAGTACCGCAGATATATGATTATTATCAGTATGAACAGGTGAAGCGTCTCGGTTACGAGGATATAATATTTACGCTCTATACGATGAATTATATGGACTACGATAGATTGCTTGCATTTATAAAGGAAAAAGAGCTTTTAGCAGTTACAGTAGGCGTGGACTATACGTATAAAGAAGTAGCTTATAGGCTCGCTGAGGACGATGTATGCGTATACATGCATCCGCTTAACGATTTTGATGACGCTAATGCGCTCATAGAAAAAGGAATATACGGTGTTTATTCAAGTGTAATTGCACCGGATGAGCTCTGCGGCGACGAGAGAACATTTTACTTGACAGATCCGGTGACGGGGGAAAAGCTGTCAGATGTAACATTGCCGGGTATGGCAGCGGCGCATATTATGTCGATTCCGGTGCACGGTGCGGGAAGCGGCGGCGTTTTGTACTATATAGACGGTTTTTCGCTTTCGCAAAAGCTGCTTGACAATATGACAGAGGGTATTCATACGCTGACGATAAAAAAACCGCGCGGCCAAACGGGCATAGAATATTTGATATATAAAGGCATAAAGCAGGATGGAAGCAAATATCTGCGTGTCGCAGAGCAGAAGAATGCGTACAGGCTGAAAATGCTGAGAAGTTATCCTGATATGGCGAAGAAGCTTTCTGCGTATGCTGGCCTCAGCAGCGATCAGAAAACAGTGCTTATGAACTCGGTCGTGATGGCAGCAGGAGAGAGTGGATATTACGATGCCGGCGTTCTTAAAGAGTTTAGGCTGTCAAAGGATGAATTGACTGCACCTAAATTTGATTCTTCGGGCGCGGTCAGCCCACCTGTAAATACTTGGACCGCAAGACCGCATATAAATTATGAAAATGTACTCATTTATCTGCCTGAGGGAATTTCAGCAGCGGAAAATGAAAGCATAGCATTTGGAAAAGCGGTAATATATATATTTAATGATTGGGACAGAGCAAAGGAGGAAATCTATGCTACTTGCATTTGACGTTGGCAATACCAACATAGTCCTGGGTGTTTTTAAGGACGAAAAGCTCATTCAAAACTGGAGAATGGAAACGGACAACAAGAAGAGCGCCGACGAATACGGTATGCTCGTAAATCAGCTTTTTTCGTATGTCGGACTTGACACAAAAGAAGTGAAAGATGTGATAATTTCAACGGTAGTACCGTCTGTACTCTATACGCTTCAGCATATGTCGAGAAAGTATTTCGGCTGCAAGCCAATAGTGATAGGGCCGGGGGTAAAAACGGGGCTGCTCATAAAATACGACAATCCAAAACAAGTGGGTGCGGACAGAATTGTAAACGCAGTCGGCGCTTATGCCAAGTACGGAGGTCCGCTCATCATCATAGATATGGGAACGGCAACGACATTCTGCGCGGTGACGGATAAAGCGGAATACCTTGGAGGTACGATTGCTCCAGGGCTCAAGATAACGTCGGAAGCGCTCGTTGAAAAAACGGCCAAGCTGCCTAAGGTAGAGCTCGAAGAGCCGGGGCATGTGATTTGCAAGAATACGATACAGTCTATGCAGTCAGGTCTCGTCTACGGGCATATGGGTACGGTGGACTATGTTGTCAGAAAAATGAAAGAAGAGCTTTGCGAAATTTGCGGTGCGGACAAGCCAATAAAGGTAATTGCAACGGGGGGTATGGCAAATATGATTAAAGGCGGAGTAGACTGTATCGACAAGGTAGACGGTATGCTGACTCTCGAAGGCTTGCAGATTATATACGAGAAAAACAGAAGAGAGCGCGAAAAGAGAAAAGCTGCGGAATGCAAATGCTTTTACGCTTGAAATCGAGGAAAATTGAAGAGCGGGTGTTTAAGCTGCGGATATAAATTTAGTTCATAAGAGAAAAGGGAAAGCGTATGAGTATGCGTGTGGAACACGGTTTTGACCCTGTATGTGATGAAAATTCAAGAGTGCTTGTGCTGGGAACAATGCCATCGGTAAAGTCGAGGGAGCAGGGTTTTTATTACGGACATCCGCAAAATCGTTTTTGGAAGGTGATTGCGGCGGCTGCGGAACGCGTAAAGGCAGAACGCGAAAACGGCATAGCCTGCCTGCGTGCCGACTGTGGAGACGGTGACTGCGGCAGAGACCGCATGGGTTGTGATTTTGACAATTACAGCGGAAGGGAAATCAGAGTACCGCAGACGATAGAGGAAAAGCGTGCGCTGCTGCTTTCCGCGGGTATTGCCGTTTGGGATGTGCTTGCTGCTTGTGAGATTGAGGGGTCAGATGACAGCAGTATCAGAAACCCGGAACCTGCTGATATAGGGATGGTGCTGCGCTCATCTCCAAGAATAGAGAAAATTATCTGCAACGGCAATGCGGCTTATAAACTGTATTTGAAATTTTTTGCGGAAGAGGCGGCACGGCATAAGTGGCCTGAGGCAGTAAAGCTCCCGTCAACGAGTCCTGCAAATGCTGCCTGGAATCTTGCGCGGCTCAAGGACGCATGGTGTGCGGAAATAGCTGTATCAGCAAAGTGAAGATAGAGATAGAGATTGCTTGAAAAATGCTGTAGATAGGAGCGCCGTTTGGCAGGCCTTGCGCAGCATTTCTTTATAGTTTTTGACAGTGAGGACAGTAAACGCTGCTTCTGCCGCCTATAACTGTGCGCGTTAGGATGGTACCGCAGACGGGACACGGCTTGCCTGCGTGCCCGTAGACATTAAGGAAGGGAGTGTTGTGGTATTCCTGTCCTTTTGTTTTTAAGTATTCCTCAGGTGTAATTTTATTTTTTTCTGTGAAATATGCAAGTCTCTCAGGAATGACTGCGGAAAGACGAGCAAAGTCTGCTTTTTCTAAGCTGTCTGCGGGACGGGCAGGAAAAATTCCCGCAGCAAAGAGAATTTCGTCAGCATAGATATTGCCGATACCGGCGATTATACTTTGATCCAGCAGGCATCCTTTTATAGCTTTTCTTCGTTTCTTCAAATTGGCTTCGAGATACTCGGATGTAAACATTTCATCGAAAGGTTCAGGACCAAGCTTTGTTATACCTGTGCACGTATCAGGCTCGCCGGCTTCAAGCGCCCAGAAGCGTCCGAATCGGCGCGTATCGGAGAAGCGAAGCTCGCGTTTATTATTGAAGCGGAAGATGAGATGAGTGTGTTTTTCTTCGGGAAAATCAGGCGGTGTCAGAAGCAAACAGCCGGTCATACGAAGATGCATAATAATGCGGATTTCACTGTCAAGAAAAATAGTCAGAAATTTTCCTCTGCGCGACATAGCAGAAACCATGCGCCCTTCTGTGAGCAGGCGAAATTTTTCGGCTTCAGGATATTCAATAATACGAGGTTGTCTGATAACTGCTTCTTCAATTATAAGACCCTTTATTTGCGGGGCAAGAATATTTTTTATTGTTTCAACCTCTGGTAATTCAGGCATAACTTCATGCGTCCTTTCTTGCAGATTTTTTAATTCTTTCGCGATAAAAATAATCTTACTTACTTATATTACAGAGGCGTATTTTTGTCAAGACGGAGTGATGAGAAATTTGTACCTTTATTTTCTATGGGATTTCGGCTTGTTTATGGTATAATGGATTGGAAAACAAACGACATTTGAAAGGAAGTATTTGTATATGAAGAGGGTTAAGATATTGGCGGCGGCACTGAGCTTTATGCTTATATGCGGGTCTATTATCGGCTGCGGGAATGGAGATAGCGCTGATGGTGATAGAAAGCAGGAGAAAACGAGCGTTTATTCTGTAAAAATAGGCGATAATTTGTACAGCGTGGATGAGGAGCTTACTGCTGAGATGTCAGCGTTCCTTATGGAGACATGCGAAGTGGAGTTTGCAGAAGCAGAGTCGATATTTCCTGCATCAAATTTCTATAAAAACAGAGATTTTGCAATAAGGACTTGGATAAATGAAGCGGACAACGGCGAAAATAGCGAAACTATATATTTTATAAGTACAGGAACGGGCAGTACGGAGAGAGGTATATCTGTAGGTAATACACTGAAAGAGGTGAGGGCGGCTTATCCTGAGCTTGCATTTATATCGGGAAGCTGCACAGACGATAACGGCGAGTTTATGAACAATACGAGAAGATACCGTTTTTATGATGACGGAGATGATACGAACAATTATCTTGATTTTTGGTTGGCACGAATTGAGGGCGAGGAAAGCGCAGATGGCAGCGAGTGGGCGGTAACAGGAATCGAGACTGCCGATGCCCTCGATATGAGCCGTGAGCAGGATATCGAAACGGGCAAAGTGTTTGGCGATGACAGGATTCATATGGAAATGCCGGATGGACTTACGACGAGGATTTTCCGAGAAAATGCGGACGGAAGTGAAACAGAGATAAAATCATTTGCGGGCGCGGCGTCGGGCGCGGATCTTGACAGCGATGGGGTTGACGAGCTTATTTGCCATGTAAACGACAGCGGATACAGGAACATAGTGATAATAGATATTGTAAACGGGGATATTATAGAGACAGATGTGAACAGCGAGCTTGGTCGGACTATGCGGGGCTTATAGGGAATATAAAGTCAGAGTATAGAAACTGTATTGAAGCTGCGTTTGATGGCGGAGACGGACGTGCAAGCAGTTATCTTTATGATTATGCTGACGGTATGCTTGAGCAAAGATGCGGCTTGGATGAGGCGTTGGGCGTTTGAATAGATTAAAGACTATGGCGGGAGAGAAAAAGGAAGGCTATGGCAACAGAAGGAAAAAAGAATAAAGTGCTGAAAATAGGAAATTTGGAGCTGGAAAATCCATTTTTGCTGGCGCCGCTTGCGGGGATTACAGACGCACCGATGCGGAGAATAGCGAGAGAGCTGGGAGCGGCAATGACGTATTCGGAAATGGTGTCG
>ERZ779861.3543-NODE-3543-length-12816-cov-4.018415_pt1 | contig 12816 bp, 10 predicted proteins | sample MGYA00511558_ERZ779861 | MGnify/ENA primary metagenome ERZ779861 (study PRJEB29588, sample SAMEA2163432) | human gut metagenome | biome: human gut; feature: human-associated habitat; material: faeces | place: Denmark | collected 2008/2010 ... | reverse complement strand
ATAATAACATATTGTGCTACGCACATGAAAAAGTCCCCCATAATTACCCTCCTAAATTTATTGAACTAATTTATTATAAATGAATTTGTGAAATAATTCAATAGTTCTCTCCAAAAGCGAATGTCTGATTTTCGCGTTCAATCTCAATAACCCTGTCAGCCATGTCCTTATTGCTGAGTCTCTTCTTGTATTCGGCGATGCTGCTGTAGTCCTGCCACATGTGCATAGGGAAAACAAACTCTGCCGAGGTATTTTGCAAAAAGAAATCAAAGCCCTTGAACTGATACTCCATAAGCTTTGGATCCATCGGGAAAAATGCTACATTTACAGGCTTTTCCGAAAGCTTTTTTATCTCATGCCTGAAGGCTCTTCGCACTCTGCCGTTTATCAAATCGCCTGCGCCATCCCACTCCCAGTCGTTTAAATCACCGGCATGAAACAGGCTCACACCGTTAGAAGTGACGTAAAACGCCACACCGGCATCGGTGGATCTAAGTGTCATTATATCCAGATCATCCACATGATATGTATTGTCAGGTGAAACAAATGTCACCCTGTCCCTGACAGCGGGATCAATGCCATGCTTTGACAGAAAATGAGGGCTGATACGTATATCCTTTGAAAATATATAATGTATATTCGGATATTTGTCAGTCAGACGCAAAATATCCATATCATAATGATCCTTGTGGCTGTGACTTGCAAACATATAGATTTTTGTATCCGGCTCATAAGATGGCAGCTTTCCGGTAAAATGCATACCTTCCACCTTGTCTCCATCAAAATAATCAAATATAAGCACCTTGTCATCCAGTTCCACAAGAAAACAACTGTGATGTATAAAAATTATCTGCATGTAACCTACTCTCTTTCGCTTTTAAATCAGTCTTTATGTATCATTATGCTATCTTTATGCTATATAGTCAACTTATATTTCGTATAATATAGTAATTAAACTCTAATTACCAATCAATAATTATATGATTAAAGGGTCAAAATACCTTTTGACCCCCATATCATTATATAATTATACAAATCATGCCGCCATTTGAGTCATTCACAATCTTTTGCATGGTTTCCTGAAGCTTTATCTGGCACTCATCATCCATCTGCATTATTTTGCTTCTTATTCCGTCCTCCATAAGCTCACCGACAGACTTTCCAAAAATATTAGTCTTCCAGACTCCACTGTCACTGTTTTCACCATTTTTTATGTAATCTATCAGATCCTCTGCCTGTTCTCTGCTTCCGACTATCGGCGCTATCTCGGTCTCGATATTAGCCCTTATCATATGTATTGACGGTGAAATGGCCTTCATTTTTACACCAAACTTGTTTCCATGGGCTATAAGCACCGGCTCCTCCATTCGTATATCAGACAGCTGTGGCATCACAACACCATAACCCTTCTGCTGCACCGATGAAAAAGCATCCTTAATCTTTTCGTATTCATTCTTTTCCTCAGTGAGTGAAAGAATCAGGGAAATCAGCTCCTTTTCCCCGGAAACAGTCACACCGCACAGCGCGGAAATATTCTCGTAGTAGTACTTCTCTGCAATCTCAATTTTGACCTTTACCACACCATCAGACAGCCCCATCCCGGCAAGAGATACCTCTTTTAATATATCCCCATCCGATTCAGGCATATCAGTGCTCATCAGTGCGACATCCTTCAGCTTTGAAGCCCTTGCAAGAAAAGTCTTTGCATATGTAATTACGGCCTGCTTTACATAATTGTCATAAGGCAGAAGTTGCACCCATTTCGGTATATCATAGTCCACTCTCGTGACTGCAAATTCATATAAGAGCTTTTCCATGATATCTGTAATCTGTCCCATGCAAAGTTTTTCACAGTCTATAGGAATAGCAGCCGCTTTATACTCTCTGCTAAGTGACTCGCATAAAAGTCTCGTTTCTGCTGCAAAAGGCTTTGTAGTATTTACCACAATTACAAATGGCTTTCCTGAAGCCTCAAGCTGCATGACGGTTTCTCTTTCTGCTGCCTCATAGCTCTGTCTTTTTATATCGCCTATGCTGCCGTCAGTGGTTACAAGCACAGCCACTGTCGAATGCTCCTCTATTACCTTTTTTGTTCCTACAACTGCAGCCTCCTCAAAAGGTATATCCTCGTCGAACCACGGTGTTTTGACCATACGCTCGCCGTCCTCCTCGAGATAACCGACAGCATCCCCCACTGTAAAGCCCACACAGTCCACAAGGCGTACCTTCACAGCGCTGCCATCATCCAGACTGATAGTAACCGCATCCTGTGGAATAAATTTCGGTTCAGTCGTCATAATAGTCTTTCCTTTGCCTGATTGCGGCAGTTCATCGACTGCACGCTTTTTAGCATACTCATTGTCCATCTTTGGGATTACACAAAGCTCCATGAAATGCTTTATAAATGTGGACTTGCCTGTGCGCACAGGACCGACGACACCTATGTAAATCTCGCCGTTTGTGCGGCATCTGATATCTTTATATAAATCAAACTCTTTACTGTCCATAGTACTGCCCATAAAAGCTTCCTCCATACACTTTATTCTATAATCAAAGTGTATTCACCTGCTCTTTGAATTATTACACATAAAAAGGCCACAGGCTTCAAAACAGATAACCTGTGGTCTTTTGTAATAATATATAGTATTTTAAACCAAACTACTTAGCAGCCTTTTTCTCACATCCTGCTGTCTTGCTTGTAGAAGCATCAGCTGTTTCTTTAGCATCTGATTTGTCAGAAGCCTCCTCAGGCTCCTCTCTCAGACGTGCATACATCTGCATACACTTGTGGAGCTTCTTTGCAAGCTTATTGTCTATCTGCTCAGGAGTAGCTCTCCACTGCCAGTTGCCACCGGTAGTTGAAGGAATGTTGATACGGGCCTTTGAATCAAGTCCAAGCAGATCCTGCATAGGAACAATAGCCATATCGGCAACTGATGACCATGCCGCACGCATCATGCCCCAGTTGTAGCCCTCCTCCTTTGTGAGGTTTAAGTAATCCTTTGCAAACCTTACGCAATCCTTTGGAGCTGTCTTCATCCAGCCCATAACTGTGTCATTGTCATGGGTACCTGTGTATACAACACAGTGCTGCGGATAGTTATGTGGCAGATAATCGCTATCTTCTCTTGAATCGAAGGCAAACTGGATAACCTTCATGCCAGGGAAGCCTGAATCCTTTAAAAGCTTCTTTACGGAAGGTGTGAGGAAGCCGAGGTCCTCCACGATGATAGGAAGCTTGCCAAGCTTCTTCTCAAGCACGTTGAATAAATCCATGCCAGGTCCATCTTTCCATACACCGTTCTTTGCTGTATCATCCTTTGCAGGAATAGCATAGAATGAATCAAAACCTCTGAAATGATCGATTCGCACTATATCATAAAGCTTTGCCATAGCACTGATACGCTTTGTCCACCAGCTGTAGCTGTCCTTCTTCATAACATCCCATCTGAAAAGAGGATTGCCCCAGAGCTGTCCGTCAGCTGAGAAAGCATCAGGAGGACATCCTGCCACCTCGATTGGATTTAAGTCTTTATCGAGATAGAACTGTGTAGGATTAGCCCATACATCTGCTGAATCCATGGCAACATAAATAGGTACATCTCCGATAATTCTTATGCCCTTTTCATTAGCATATGCCTTTAAAGCAGTCCACTGCTTGAAGAAGAGATACTGGAGCATCTTGTAGAAGGCAATATCATCAGCATACTTCTCCTTTGCTTCTTCCATAGCCTCAGGTTTTCTAAACTTGAGAGCATCATCCCACTCGCTCCATGCCACTCCGCCATTGGCATCCTTTAATGCCATAAAGAGTGTGTACTCATCAAGCCACTCTGCCTCTTTACTGCAGAATGCTTCATAGTCAGCCGGTGTTTTCTTTGAAAAACGCTCATATGCCTTTCTTAAAAGAGCATATCTATTGACATACATAATGCCATAGTCTACATACTGTGGCTTTTTGCCCCACTTATATGACTCGCACTCCTTCTTTGTCAGAAGCTTGTCCTTGCATAAAAGCTCCAGATCGATAAAATAAGGATTGCCTGCGAAGCTTGAAAATGACTGGTATGGAGAATCTCCATAGCTGGTAGGACAGATTGGAAGAATCTGCCAGTATGTCTGACCTCCCTTCTCAAGGAAATCGACAAAACGTCTCGCCTCCTTTCCCATAGTTCCAATACCATACTGTGATGGCAGTGATGAGATTGGCATTAATACACCGCTAGTTCTCATGTTATTTTTCCTCCCTTTTGTTGTATACGCATTGTTTGGCTGCGTGATCCTGTATTTTAAAATAATATATAATATACATATGAAATCATATGATATTTTCGCTTTATTTAGTTATTATAACATCATAAAGTGCAACTTGTAAATTAAATTAGTTAATGTTAATATCAAATTAATAAAAAGTTTAAAAGAGGTGTAACATAATGAATGAAACAACCAGGCAATTGATTGTGCATAAGGTAAAGCATAATACGAAACGTCTTATAACATCCATTAAATGGGTAATCTTTTCTATCGTTGTCGGCATAGTCGCAGGAAGCTGCGGCACCGCCTTTTATTTTGCCCTGTCGGTCGTAACCGATTTCAGAATGAAATACCCTTGGCTCATTTACTTTCTGCCAATCGGCGGACTTGCCATTGTAGGACTCTATCATCTGTGTAAAGACGATAACGACACCGGAACCAATCTGGTAATATCAGCTATCCATTCAGGCGACAAGGTGCCCTTTAAAATGGCCCCGCTTATATTTGTATCCACACTTATCACTCACCTGTTCGGTGGCTCTGCCGGCCGTGAGGGTGCTGCTCTGCAGATGGGAGGCAGCATCGGAAGCTCTATAGGCAGGGTATTTAGATTTGATGAAAAGGACAAGCATGTCATGATTATGTGTGGCATGAGCGCTGCATTCAGTGCAGTGTTTGGCACTCCGATGGCAGCCGCTATTTTCTCCATGGAGATGATAAGCGTCGGTGTCATGTATTATATAGCACTCGTTCCATGTGTGATAAGCTCCCTCATCGCTCACGGTATCGCATCATACTTCAATGTTACAAATGAATTTTTTGCTATTGAAAACATACCGGATTTTACTATTTTAAACTCAGTAAAAATATCTGCGCTTGCAATACTATGCGCGCTCGTAAGCATACTCTTTTGTGTGGTTCTTCACTCAGGTGAGGCGCTGTACAAAAAATATCTGCCAAACAAATATACAAGAGTATTCATTGGTGGCTGCTTTGTCATCATAGCAACTATGCTTGTAGGAAACCAGACCTACAACGGCACAGGAATGAGTGTCATCCAAAGCAGTATAGACGGTTCTGTCAGACCTGAAGCATTTCTGCTAAAAATCATCTTCACCGCACTAACTCTTGGCGCAGGCTTTAAGGGCGGCGAGATTGTACCATCCTTTTTCATAGGCGCAACCTTTGGATGCCTGTTCGGCAACCTGACAGGCTTTGAGCCATCGCTGTGTGCAGCTGTCGGTATGATTTCACTGTTCTGTGGTGTCACCAACTGTCCGATTACATCGCTGCTCATCAGCTTTGAGCTGTTTGGCTACGACGGCATGCCGTACTTTCTTTTGGCAATCCCATTCAGCTATATGCTGTCAGGATACTTTGGCCTGTATCGCAGCCAGAAAATAGTATATTCAAAATACAAGACAAGCTACATAAATAAATCAACTCACTAACATTTGCTAACTGCAACCAGGCATGATACCCCAGGTATTATTGCCTGGTCTTTTATTGTGTAAAGAGCTTTATCTCCCGCAGAAGATTCATCTGCGAGAACCTCCCACAAAGCATCTGCAAGTTTAATTGTGATTTTATTTTTGCCGGCATTGTAAGCTACGAACACCTTCTCTGTATCGTTATCAATAGTATATGCTACAACGCCATCAGGCATATCATCCATGAAATGTATGGATTTCTTAATCTCATCTACTGTGTCAAGATAAAATGACTTGTGAGCCCTTCTTAGTGCTATAAGCCCCTTATAGTAGGCTTTAAGGTCCGAAAACTGCTCAGCCCTGTCATAATCTATTGCATTGACAGAGAGAGGACTGCAATAGCTGTTCTCTACAGGAGCACCATCAGCCTCACTAATCTTTGTTCTCGCAAACTCCTCTCCATGCAGGAAAAACGGAATCCCCTGCGCTGTAAAAAGGATGGCTGCTGCAAGCTTATTCATACGGATACGCATCTCTTCACTCTCATGTGAATTGGATATGATAAACCTGTCCCAGAGAGTATAGTTGTCGTGACATGACAGATAGTTAATCGACTGCATAGGCGATTTGGCCCACTTAGCGCACGTAACAGCCTGCTTTAGCTCTTCACCTCTGTCTGCAGCTCCATTGACAAAGCCCAGCTCATCCATATAGAACACATGTCCCTTTACCGCATCACGTATATCATCCGAAAACATGCCGATGCCCGGTGTCCTTGGAGCATTTATTTTCATGCCACGCTCTGATTCTGGCAGAGTGCTCTCTCCACCTGTCCAGCCCTCTCCGTACATTATTATATCAGGATTTATTTTTAAGAGAGCTTTTCTGGCTTCGTTCAATGTCTCGATATCAAGTACTCCCATCAGATCAAACCTGAAGCCATCAATGTGATACTCACTCGCCCAGTAGCACAGCGAATCAATGATATATTTTCTGACCATAGGCTTCTCTGAGGCTATTTCATTGCCACAGGCTGATGCATCAGAGTACTTTGCATCATCCAGCATGCGGTAGAAATAATTGCCCGCAGTCTTGTAAAAGCAGCTGTCATGAACATTGAAGGTATGATTGTAAACCACATCCATGATTACACCAAGACCCGCCTCATGAATCGAGTGTACCATCTCCTTATACTCTCTCACTCTCACGGCTCCATTAAACGGATCTGTCGAGTAAGAGCCCTCCGGCACATTGTAATTGTACGGATCATAGCCCCAGTTATACTGCTCCTTTAAGGAATCACTCTCGTCAATGCTGGCGAAATCATACGACGGCATAAGCTGCAGATGTGTCACTCCCATATCCTTGAAATACGAAAGAGTTTTATCCTCAGTAAATGCCTTAAACTTACCCGGATACCTAGAATGAGCAGATGCACCGGCAGACACATCCGCGACAGACACCTCAGTGATAATCATGCTCATGGGGTCTGCAAGCTTTGGCCTGTCCTCATCTGCAAATCCATAAGGATTAGTCTTTGACAAGTCAATAACCATAGACCTGTGCCCATTTACACCGCAGGCTCTTGCATACGGATCATGCGAGCTGAATGTGCCATCTGAGGTGTGAACCTCATATGTATAATAAACACCATCCAGATTTCCCTCTGCCGTAGCAGAAAAAATACTGCGAAGCTCTCCCTCTCCGCGCATCATCTCAAGCCTGCCTGTCTCGGTCGAATCATTTCCCTTATCATAAAAAATAACAAAAACACTGTCCGCAACAGGCGAAAACAGTGTAAATGTTGTCTTTTCCTTTGAATAAATCGCTCCTAATTTCATAATACTATCCTTTTCGTTTATTTTCGTATACATTATAATAAAATTTACAATAACTGTAAATAGGGCAATTCAACCAATTTTCAAAAACTTTTTAGTCAATGTGCCATTTTTTCTTTTGCTGATGCGAAACAATCTTTATATACAAAGATTGTGGCAGAAATCTGCCACAGGTTGTAGCAAGCTTCATCCTGAGAGTAGGCACTATGACCGTTTTGTGCTTCATCATCCGGTCTATGGCATAATTGGCGCAGTATTCAGCGGAAATCCCCTTCAGCGCAAATCGCACATTCGCCACATCATTGAACTCTGTATCAACCGGTCCCGGACACAGACACCCCACATACACATGGCTGTGGCTCTGTCGAAGCTCACATGCAACAGCCCTTGAAAGGCTCGCAACATATGCCTTAGAGGCATAATAGGCAGCCATGTACGGGCCGGCAGGAATAAGACCCGCAGAGCTTGCCACATTTAAGATAAAACCTCTGTCCTTTACCCTCATCTGTCTTAAAAGCTTTTTCGTCAGGAAGTGTACAGCACGCACATTGACATCTATCATGCCCATTTCCTTAGCTATATCAGTCTCCTCAAACAGGCCGCAATCACCGTAGCCTGCGTTGTTTATAAATATTTCTATATCTTTTTCCTCGAGATAGTCCGAAAGTCTCTGACACTCATCAAGCTGCATCAGATCCGCGGTAAAAATATCACACTCAAGCTCCTTATGAGTGGCTTTAAGCTTATCAGAAAGAGCTGTAAGCCTCTCCCGCCTTCTGGCAACAAGAATCAGGTCATACCCCTCCTTCGCAAGTCTCTTTGCAAACTGCTCACCTATTCCTGAGCTTGCTCCTGTAATCACTGCATACATATATCATATCCCCTATTCTTCAATCATAAGCTCCCTGGAGCTCGCGTCAAGCTCTACGCTTGTGTTGTCGCTCTTATACATCTCAAGCAGTAATAGCCACAGCGTGTGAATCTCGTAGGTGAGAATATTGGATGCCGGCACTGAGTATGGAAGCAGTGTGCTGATATCAAAGTATCTGATGCCAAGCGGCGGTAAAAAAACAAGGTTGGTTGTCTGTCTTTTATCACCGGCAGTATGAATCATCTCATATGTAATCATCACAAAATCACTGCCCTTATAGGTACACTCATATGACACGTAGCACTCATCAACAGTCCAGGTGATGCCATCCTCTGTAACTGTCGGCTTTACGGCCTCATCATTGTACTCTGTAGTCTGGCAGGAAAGCTTCCACTTAATCTGCCCCTTCTTTGTTTCCTTTACCATATCGGTAAGCTCTTTAAGTAATTCATCTTCTTTTTTCATATTATACACCTGTTTTCATTATCAATGCTCATCAACCCTCACACCATGTACCACAAACCTGTATGTCTCACCGCTTGTGGAACAGGTTGAAAGCGTCACAACCTTGTCATCCTTTGTCGGGACTATGCCTGTATCCTTCATTGATGAGGCAGCCATCCTCTGTACGAATTTGCCAAATGTCTCGTCAGGCTCAAAGCCCACAGTATACTCATCACTGTCATCACTAACCGTCTCATATGAGAAAATCTGGTACCTATACTTTTTACCATCGACAAGTATCTGGAAATACTGATGGCTGTCATAGTAATTCTCATCACGGTTATAGTGCTTAAGCTTTCCAAACATAGACAGGTTTTTCATATTGTGTCCATAAATGATTGTATGACAGTCGCTGAAATCAGTCTTGTTTGAACCCTCAAGGAAGATGGAGCCTGCAGTGGCATGCTCTCTCTTAAAGGTCTTTCTGAGGTAATAGCTGTTATCCCCCGAATACATGACAGGGTAGCTGATATCCTCATTCTCAAAATAAATCCAGCCAACCACATCAGGGTTTTCGCTCCTTAGACCGGCGAAATCAATATCTATATCATCATACCACGGTGACTGTGCTTCACTGCCTTTCGTGCTGTCATCATCCTTCTTTGAATCGTCCAATGCATACTCATCCTGAAGCTTCTCATATGTCTTATCCGAGGTATTATAGTCAGAATAAATCTTAAACAGATGATAACCTGAATAAGCCACAAGAGACAGACCAATTATCAGAACTATAAATCTAATTACTTTCTTAACCATTTGTTTTCTCCATTTTTTTATCAGTCAGTACTGTAATACCGGTAAAAATAATCAACAATACAATGAATACCAATTTACCTTGCGTGGTTCCTAAAAAAGAAGCAGGATAACCAAGCACCGGGATATCAAACACGGGCACTCCGACCACATCAGACCATGCAACCGGCTGTACATCATTCACCTGATTGGCATCGCCCTTTGTAGTGTAGGTCTTTTCATCTGTATTTATTTCAACTACCCTGTGAGTCACAAGCTCGCCATTTCTGTAAAAGGTAATGACATCACCTGTCTGTATCCCACCGGCACTCTCCTTTACATACAATAGGCTCCCCTTCATGTAAGAAGGCTCCATGCTTCCGCTTACAACTACCATCGGCTCGATACTAAACAGCTTGGGAGCAAATATTACAATAATAATTAAAATAAGAATTAATAAAATTATACTGGAAATAATGTTAATAAGTCTCTTCAAAAAAACACCTCTATATCAGAAAATATCATTTGTCACTCACAAAACTGCTGTAGCAGCTTACCGGCTCAATATCAAATTTTATCGTCATATTACTATGTGTGTCACACGTATGATTGAACCTATCGATAATTCGCTTCATAACATCGGAGGCTGTATCGCATGAGCACTTCGACAAAAGCACAATGTACTGTGAATCACTGTACTTTGCCGCAACATCACCCACACGCAGGCACTTTCTAAGTGCTCTTTCAAGTGTATGCATGGAATCCTTCATCTGACTATGATTCTTATCCGGCTGACTGCTATACATTGGCACAACAGTGACAAGCACCAGGCTCTCCGGAATCGTAGAACGTGCACTCTTTCTGACCTCCAGATGATAGATCTCCTTGAACACAGGATATCCACACATGAAAACGCCATTCATGCTCTCCTCACTGATATCGTCCTTCACTTCATCTATATTGTAGCTTGAAACACCCTTTGTGACAGATAAAAGCTCCTCATACACCTTGTTGAGCATGACAGTCTTTCTAACGCCAAGATCCTTGTCCATAATAGCCTTGGCAGTCTCATAAGTATCAAAAGCCATCTGTACCTTTTTGGTACGCATGCGTGCCATAATAAGATATGAGTATATCTGCTCATCCGAACGTTCATATACAATAGCCCTGGTGCAAAGCTGCTCAAGCTTCTCATAGCAGCCTGTATCAATATACAGCTTTGCCAGAGCCTTTACTGTATTTACGTATCTGGAATGGTAAAATGCATTGAGCGTCATAAACCAGTGTGTATCTGTCCTAAGAGGCAGGAAATCTCCATGGTAAAGGGCTATGGCCTTCTCATAGCTTTCAATAGCGGTCTCCTTGCTCCTGCAAAATGCCATCTCAGCCTCATTTATATATCTGTCAAACTCTTCGACATCAATGGTTACTTCCACATCATCATTCCATTTGTACAAGCCTCCTCTAACAGAGACTATGCACTCCTCGTCAAAAGAGGCATCTCTTAGAGCCTTTCTGAGCCTGTATGCCAGATTCTTAAGGGCTCCTACCGGATTATCAGTCTCCTCCTCAACCTGCCATATAGCCTCTGAAATATCCTCTATACAGACACCCCTGTTTCTGTTCATCGCCAGATATACAAACAGCTTTTCAAGCTTCTCAGACCGCCATGCCCCTTCCTGGACAGATGTTAAGTCATTACCTACCGTAAAGCTGCCAAAAGTTTTTAATTTAATCATATAAATCTCCCCATTTCTGACATTAAACATTGTTATATAGTCATAAACATATAAATCTTTTTAAAATACCTATAAAACGTAAAAATTAAACCCAGATTAAAATTTACGTAAATCATCACTGCCGTCGTCGACAGTGTTTTGTATTTTCATTATCTTAACGAAGTATGAGTAATCATCATTTACCTTTACCTCACACCTGTCACCCACCTTGTGCCCGAATATAGCGGCACCAAGCGGGGACTCCTTGCTTATCAGATTCTTTAAGGAATTGCCCCTTACGGTTGTGACAATCTTGTATGTCTCAGTCTCATCATCATCCTCAAAATACACGTCAACCGTATTGAACATACCCACCTCATCATCCTTTGACTCATCGGATATGACAACGGCAGTCTTAATCATCTTCTCAAGGTATCTGATACGGCTCTCGTTCTGGTTCTTAAACTGCTTGGCGGCCTTGTACTCGAAGTTCTCGCTCAAGTCACCCTGGGCTCTCGCCACCTTTACGTCATCAAGAGCCTTCTTTCTGACAACGAGCTTTCTGTACTCTATCTCGTCCTCCATTTTCTTTATATCATTTGCTGTCAATTCATCATGCATGTCTTAAACCCTCTTCCTGCAAAATTGCGTCAAAATGTATTTAAAGAAGCCCTGCGATACCACAAAGCAGCACAATCGCACCAAGAACTATACGGTACCATCCAAACACAATAAAGTTATGCTTCTTTATGTAGCCCATCAGGAATTTGATAACAATAAGTGAAACGACAAATGCCACAATCATGCCGATAATCAGAATAGCAGCCTCTTCCCCTGTAAAATGAAATCCAAATTTAACAAGCTTCAGAAGACTCGCACCAAACATAACCGGAATAGCAAGGAAAAATGTATACTCAGCGGCAACAGTCCTTGAAACACCAATTAAGAGAGCTCCGACAATAGTAGCGCCTGAACGTGATGTACCCGGAAAAACAGCTGCAATAAGCTGGAAAAATCCAATCATAAGCGCAGTCGTGTAGCTTATGTCGACAAGTGAATTAATCTTGGCAGACTTGCCATTATGTCTGGTCTCAATCACAATAAAAGCGATACCAAAGAGTATAAGCATGATAGCTACTGTCTGGAAATTGTAAAACAGTCTCTCGAATACATCATCAAAAAGAATTCCGATAATAGCTGCCGGAACAGTTGAAACAAGAATATGAAACCACAGCACGAAGATATCAGTCTTGACCCATGCACCGATACCTGTCTTTGCAAGAGGAGCTTTGTTATTCTTCCTGCCGAATGGCCAGATCTGGCTCCAAAACAAAACAACAACCGCCAAAATGGCTCCAAGCTGGATAACCACCTCAAACATACTGTAAAAATCGTCCGGGTTCTTTCCTATTCTAAGTGGTAAAATCTCATTCAAAAGAATCATGTGGCCGGTGCTGCTGATAGGCAGC
>ERZ779861.3542-NODE-3542-length-12821-cov-13.681968_pt1 | contig 12821 bp, 10 predicted proteins | sample MGYA00511558_ERZ779861 | MGnify/ENA primary metagenome ERZ779861 (study PRJEB29588, sample SAMEA2163432) | human gut metagenome | biome: human gut; feature: human-associated habitat; material: faeces | place: Denmark | collected 2008/2010 ... | reverse complement strand
CGATACCGGTGATGACATATTTGGACTTCTGGCAGGTGCTTCCCACGATCCAGGTGCCGTTGTCTTCCGGTGCATTGGTATTGCGGATATTGATGGGAATACCCTCCTGGCGTACCGGGAAGATGGCATCCTCATGCAGTACGGTAGCTCCCATATATGCCAGCTCGCGAAGTTCGCGGTAAGTGATGGTCTCAATAGCCTCGGGATGATCGATGATTCTGGGATCTGCGATCAGAAAACCGGACACATCCGTCCAATTCTCATAGACATCTGCTTTGGCAGCCTTGGCCACAATAGAACCGGTAATATCGGATCCGCCTCTGGAGAAGGTCTTTACCGTTCCGTCAGGCATAGAACCGTAGAATCCGGGAACTACCGCTTCCTTGCTCTCTGCCAGTCTGGCACGAAGTACTTCGTTGGTCTTTGCTGCGTCAAACTCACCGTTTTCATCGAAGAAAATTACGGTTGCCGCATCAATGAAATCATAGCCTAAGTAATTTGCCATGATGATACCGTTCAGATATTCGCCACGGGAAGCTGCATAATTGCTTCCGGATTTTGCCTTGAAATTTTTCTCAATGGTCCCAAACTCTTCACTAAGGTCCAGATCCAGCTGTAAACCATCTATAATCTCCTGGTAACGCGCCTTAATGGCATCCAGCTCTGCTTTGAAGCTCTTGCCCTGATCTGCCAGATCATAGCAGGCATACAGCATATCTGTTACCTTGGTATCCTTGGAAAATCTTTTTCCCGGTGCGGAAGGTACCACATATTTCCTCTCCTTATCCGCACGGATGATATTTCCTACCTTTTTGAACTGCTCTGCACTTGCCAGAGAGCTTCCACCGAATTTCACTACTTTTGACATAACATTTTCTCCTCAAATATATATATTTAGTACTCTTTATAATATTCTTTTTTTACACCAGGCGGATCCTGCCAAGCATCTGCTCACCCAGTGCTTCGTATTTTGCCAGGAACTCGCTCTCCTTCATGGGCTGTGTGAAGTATCCGAAGTCTTCCTTACGGTCTTCTAAATGCAGCTCTTTACCTCCGGGGAAAGCAGCCTCTACATTAGCTTCCGCTCCGGCCTTTGCTCTGATAAAAAAGCTTCTTACAGACTCACCTGTATCTACCAGCTTTACTTCCTCTTTGTCCCAGAAGCACATGATCACCTTGCCCTGATGTCTTGCACAGTCGATGACATCCGATACCACTGCACTGGCGGTGGGAAGCTTGCCTGCGCCCCGTCCGTAATACATGGAATCTCCCAGCATATTGCCGGTGACAAATACAGCATTGAACACCCCGTATACCATGGCCAGGGGATGGTCCTTGGGAAGCATGAACGGTGCCACCATAACTTCCGCTGTGTCATCGTCAATCGCACGGCTTCTGCCCAACAGCTTGATGGTATGCTCCGTAGCATTGGCATATTCGAAATCCGCTGCGGTAATCTTCGTAATACCCTCGGTAGGGATTTTCTCGGAGTCCACATTTTTACCAAACATCAGAGAAGACAGAATTGCGATTTTACGGCAGGCATCATGACCTTCTACATCTGCTTCCGGATTGCGCTCCGCATAGCCCTTGTCCTGTGCTTCCTTTAAGACAGTATCGAAATCCGCGCCTTCTTTTTCCATTTTGCTTAAGATATAGTTCGTGGTACCGTTCAAGATACCGTTGACAGCCTCAATCTTCTCCGCGGTCAGGGAGTAGTTGAGTGGACGGATAATGGGAATACCGCCGCCCACACTTGCCTCGAATAAGTAGTTGCAGTTGTGCTCTCTGGCGATCTGCAACAGTTCGGGACCATGCTTTGCTACCAGCTCCTTGTTGGAGGTGCAGACACTCTTGCCCAGTTCCAGTGCCTGCTTCGTGAACTGGTAAGCAGCTCCGACACCGCCCATGGTCTCACAGATGATAGTTACGCTGTCATCCTGTAAGATCGTATTGAAATCATGAATGACCTTATTCTCATAAGGATCTCCGGGAAAGTCTCTCAGATCCAGGATGTATTTCACTTCCAGTTCCTGTGCGGACTTTTTATTTACCATGTCCTTATTTTTCTCGATAACTTCTACCACACCGCTGCCGACGGTGCCGTAGCCCAATACCGCAACATTGATCATAATATTCTCCTCGCTTTTATCTTTTTGGTTCCAGCATTATTCCTTTGCCAGTATTTTCACATGATGTACACTGGGCTGCCCCTCCAGCTGTTCAATCATCCGGGAAATATCTCCCGTAGTCTGCAGTACCTGTATACTCAGTGTCAGAGATGCGATTCCGTTGATCGGAATACTCTGATGGATCGTCAGGATATTCGCCCGGTACTCTGCGATGATCTTCAGCACATCCGACAAGATTCCCGGTTCGTCATCCATCTGGAAAGTCAGTGTGATGGTCGTTCCCTGAGAATTGTCATGAAACGGAAAGATATCATCCTTGTACTTATAAAAAGAACTGCGGCTGATGCCAACTGCATCAACCGCTTCCTGTATGGTCAGAACCTTCTCTGACTCAAGAAGCCGCTTTGCTTCCACTACCTTTAACAGCACCTCGGGGATTGCCTTCTGCTTCACCACGAAATACTTGGTCGTTTCTCCCATATGTTATCCTTTCCGCAATTCGTATCCGTAGTACGGACACTTGTTTTTCACTGAGGGATATTCTAGCACAGTAAAGTATGAAAGGCAACCCCCATTTTTATCTTTTTCAGGCATTTTTATTGCATTTCGGAGCATTTCAGAGTATCAAAAAAGAGCCTTTCGGCTCTTTTTTTGATGCTCTGATCTTTAGATCAAAGGATACTTGTCGGTTAATTTCTGAATGATGGCTCTGGCTGCGGGAACCTGCTCTTCGCCGCCCTTGATGACCAGAGCAATGGCTTCTGCCACCTGATCCATGTCCCCGGTGTTCAGACCTCTGGAGGTTACAGCAGGGGTTCCTAAACGGATACCGCTGGTCACGAACGGAGACTGGGGATCGTTGGGGATGGTGTTCTTGTTGGCAGTGATGTGCGCTGCATCCAGCAGCTTCTCCACAGCCTTACCGGTCAGTCCGTAAGGGGTCAGATCCACCAGCATCAGGTGGTTGTCGGTGCCGCCGGATACGATCTTGATATCACGGCTCATCAGACCCTTGCACAGTGCCTGGGCATTGTCCACGATATTCTTCTGATATACTTTAAAGTCGTCGCTTAATGCTTCCTCGAAGCAGACTGCCTTGGCAGCGATGACATGCATCAGAGGGCCGCCCTGGATGCCGGGGAAGATGGCTTTGTTGAAGTTGAACTTCTCATTGGCTTCCTTATTGCACAGGATCATACCGCCTCTGGGTCCACGCAGGGTCTTATGTGTGGTAGTGGTCACCACATCCGCATAAGGGATGGGACTTGGATGAAGGCCTGCTGCCACCAGTCCTGCGATATGTGCCATATCCACCATCAGTACGGCGCCCACTTCGTCCGCCACTTCACGGAACTTCTTGAAATCAATGGTTCTGGCATACGCAGAAGCACCGGCAATGATCATCTTAGGCTTGCATTCCAGTGCCAGTTCTCTCATTCTGTCATAATCTAAGAATCCGTTGTCATCCACGCCATAAGGTACTACATGGAAATATTTACCGGACATATTCACAGGTGAACCATGGGTCAGATGTCCGCCGTGATCCAGATTCATACCCATGATAGTATCACCGGGCTTCAGTACAGCAAACTGCACTGCCATATTCGCCTGTGCTCCGGAATGAGGCTGTACATTGGCATAATCACAGCCAAATAGTTTCTTGGCACGCTCGATTGCCAGATTCTCGATAACATCCACGCATTCACAGCCACCATAATATCTCTTGCCGGGATAACCTTCCGCATATTTATTGGTCAGGGGACTGCCCATAGCCGCCATGACTGCCTTACTCACCCAGTTCTCGGAAGCGATCAGCTCGATATGACTGTTCTGACGATTCTCCTCGTCAATAATGGCCTGTGCCACCTCGGGATCTACTTTTTTTACTTCATCCAATGAATACATGCCTCATTCCTCCTTATGTTACGTTAATTCGCTAAACTTATGGTTTAGTATAGCATAGAACTATTCAGTTGCAAAGATGGAAAATGAACAATGTTGGCAGAAGCCCCTGAGTGTGTTAAAATAAACTTTAGTTATATCCTTACGAAAGATGAGGTATCCTCATGTATCATATTATTATCAATCCCGCCTCCCGCTCCGGCAGAGGGGCGAAGATCTGGTCTGAGCAGATTGAACCTGCTCTGAAAGAAAGCAATGCCGTATATCAGACCTATTTTTCAAAAAAAGCCGGAGAAGTAAAGCATCTGGCTGCACAGATCACCGCAGAGCATCCTGACGATCCTGATTTAAAACTCATTATCTTAGGTGGCGATGGCACGGTGAACGAAACCCTGCAGGGCATCGCTGATCCTTCTAAGGTGATCCTGGGTTACATTCCCACCGGCTCCAGCAACGATCTGGCCAGGGATCTTAATATTCCCAAAGAGCCGAAAGCAGCCCTTGATCTGCTCCTTCGGGATGCTGCTCCCAGAGTCATGGACTTAGGGAGACTTACTTATCTCGATGCGGATCAGCCGGAAGAATCCAGGCTGTTTGCTGTCAGCTGTGGAATCGGCTTTGACGCAGCTGTCTGTGCAGAAGCCATGCATTCCCCCATCAAGGATACCATGAACCGGATCGGTCTTGGCAAGCTGACGTATTTAGGAATCGCCTTAAAGCAGCTGATCACCGCCCGCAAGGTCTCCTGTACCCTGACATTGGAAGACACCGTGCATAACAGGCAGGAAAACTTAGCACTTCCACGCTTTTTGTTCGTTACCTGTATGAGTCACCGCTACGAGGGCGGCGGTTTCATGTTCTGTCCCTCCGCCGACGATCATGACGGCGTGCTGGATCTGTGCTCGGTAGGTAATATTTCCAAAGGACTGGTGCTGCTTGCCCTGCCTACAGCCTTTTTCGGTAAACACTATTTTGTTAAGGGGATCAATGCGCATACCGCCACCCGGATGTCCATTACCACTTCCTCTCCGTTGTGGGTACATACCGACGGAGAAGTAACCAGAAAAAGCTGTGGTTTTCGGGTAGAATGCCTCCCCTGTGCCATCCGCATGGTCACTCCCGAAGTGAAATAAACATACCCTAAAGATTTTCTTAAGAATGCTTAAGTATTCCAAAAAAACCTTGATTTTTTTCTTCCGGTGATTATACTAAAATTGATTTTGAAGCATAGGTTTGGTAGAGAAATGAGGTTTTTATGGAAAAGCTTAAGATCTTCTATTTAAAATATAAACATGCCGTTCCACTTATTATATATGCCATTATCTATATGACATGGTTCGCCTGGCTGGAGAAGAACACCACCGGGCATTACCGGATCATACATATGGCTGCTGATGACTACATCCCTTTCTGTGAGGTGTTCGTCATTCCTTACTTTTTATGGTTTGCCTATGTATCGGCAGTGGTCATCTACTTTTTCTTCAAAAATAAAGAGGATTACTACCGCACCTGTATTTTCCTCTTTACAGGCATGACGATCTTCCTGATCGTATCCACTCTGTGGCCCAACGGACAGCACCTTCGTCCCGCAGTAATGCCCAGAGACAATATCTTCACCCGCATGGTAGCCGCTCTGTACCGGACGGACACACCTACCAACCTGTGGCCCAGCATTCATGTATATAATTCCCTGGGTGCACATTTTGCGATCATCCGCAGCAAGTGCTTCGAGAAGAAAAAGGGCATCCGCATCGGATCCCTGATTTTGGCTTCTTCGATCATCCTGGCGACCATGTTCATCAAACAACACTCTGTCTTCGATGTACTCACCGCTTTCGTTATGGCAGCGATAATGTATACCCTGGTATATCGTTACGACCTGCTGATCGCAGTCAGAGAGTTCCGCAACAAGAGAAAAGCAAAACCGCAGATCGATTAATACATTCAATTTCTTGAGATAAAAAATGCAACGGTGTGATTCACCGTTGCATTTTTTATGAGTCACACCAGGTATGCTCACCACCGTGGTCTGAATGATCACAGTACTTCTTCACTTTTTTGTAATGCCGACGCAATGACTGCATCCATATCATAATAGCGGTATTCCGCCAGTCTTCCTCCGAAGATCACATTCTGCTCGGCATCTGCCAGCTTCTTATACTCAGCATACAGCGCGCCGTTCTTTTCATCGTTGACCGGATAGTAAGGCTCATCTCCCGGTTTCCACTCGGAGCTGTATTCTCTGCTGATGACTGTCTTCGGTAACTCCTGTCCCTGTTCGTCCTTGCCGAACTCGAACCATTTATGTTCAATGATCCGGGTCCAGGGAGTCTCACGGTCCGTATAATTCACTGCCGCATTGCCCTGGAAGTTCGGAATATCCAGCACCTCTGTCTCGAATCTTACGGAACGATATTCCAATGCTCCCAGCGAATATCCGAAATACGCATCGATGGGACCGGTATAGACGACTGTTTCCGCCAGTCTGTCCAGTTCCTCCTTCTGCTCCAGATAATCTGTATTCAGTCGTACTTCAATACCTTCTAACAAATGCTCCACCAGCTTCGTGTAACCGCCGATGGGAATGCCCTGATACAGGGCGTTGAAGTAATTATTATCAAAAGTCAGTCGAACCGGCAGACGCTTGATGATGAATGCCGGAAGCTCCTTACAGTCACGTCCCCACTGTTTCTCTGTATAGCCCTTGATCAGCTTTTCAAAAATATCTCTTCCAACCAGAGAAATGGCCTGCTCTTCTAAGTTCTTCGGCTCCGTGATACATGCTTCTTTTTTCTGCTTTTCGATCTTCGCCGCTGCTTCCGTAGGTGTCACCACACCCCACATTTTATTAAACGTATACATGTTAAAAGGCAGGGAATACAGTTCTCCACGGTAGTTTGCCACCGGGGAATTGGTGAACCGGTTGAACTCCGCAAATCTCGTAATATACTTCCATACCTTCGTATCATTGGTATGAAAAATATGGGCACCGTATTTGTGAACATGGATCCCTTCCACTTTTTCCGTGTAAATATTACCCGCCACATTGGGACGCTTGTCGATCACAAGAACCTTTTTCCCTCTGTCAGCCGCTTCTCTTGCGAACACGGCTCCGTACAGGCCGGAACCGACGACCAGATAATCGTATTTCATAGTTTCTATATATTTCCTTTCCCACAGACACATTCAGACACATTTCTGTACTAAATTATTCCCGTTTTATGTTACTGCTGCGTAGCAGTCTTCTGTCCGAAGACACGCTTCAGTACAAGCAGTGTCACCAGTGTCAGCAGAATACCGATCACCAGACAGATCACCACATTCTGTACAAATCCGGCAATGATATAGGTCACAAAAGAGATTGCTGCCACAGTCAGTACGTAAGGTACCTGGGTGGATACATGGTTGATATGATTACACTGTGCCCCTGCGGAAGCCATGATCGTGGTATCGGAGATGGGAGAACAATGGTCACCCATAACAGCACCTGCCAGACATGCAGACACACCGATGATGATCAGATGCTCGGCTCCGGGTACGATGGCTCCGGTAGCAGGATCGGTAAATACGCCGGTTACAATAGGGATCAGAATACCGAAGGTTCCCCAGCTGGTACCGGAAGCAAAAGCTAAGAAACATGCTACCAGGAAGATGATCGCAGGAAGCATATTGGTCAGCCCCGAAGAGGCACCCTGCATCAGACCTGCCACATAAACATCCGCACCTAACAGTCCGGTCATGGTCTTCAGGGTAACGGCAAAGGTCAAAATCAGCATGGCAGGTACCATAGCGATAAAGCCCTGGGTCAGACAATTCATGGCCTCCTTAAAGGATACCAGTCTCCTGCACATATAATATACAATGGCAAACAGCAGCGCGATCAGCGATCCCCAGGGAAGTCCCACAGAAGCATCTGTAGCACTGAAGGCATCGATGAAATCCACACCTTCGAAAAATCCGCCGACATAGATCATACCAACGACACAACAGATGATCAGTACGATCACAGGGATCAACAGATCATATACTTTTCCTCTTTCAGAACCCTTGGGTGCGTTATCCGCATTTGTCACGCGTTCACCCTCAGTGAACAGGTCGCCCTTTTCTCTGGCATTACGCTCATGCTTAGCCATAGGACCGTAATCGAATCCCATCAGTGCCATTCCGACGACAAATACAATGGTTAACAGCGAATAATAGTTATAGGGAATCGCTCTTACGAACAGTTCGATTCCGGAATACACACCCTCATCCACCATACCGGACACTGCTGCTGCCCAGGAAGAGATCGGTGCGATCATACAGATGGGTGCTGCCGTGGCATCAATGATATATGCAAGCTTTGCGCGGGAAATCTTGTGTCCGTCTGTAACCGGCATCATAACGGAGCCTACGGTCAGACAGTTAAAATAGTCATCCACGAAGATCAGAACCCCTAATAAAAAGGTGGCAAGCAGTGCTCCCGCTCTGGTCTTTACATGCTTTTTCGCCCATTCACCGAAGGCTGCAGAGCCTCCTGCCTTGTTCATCAGTGCCACCATGGTTCCAAGCAGGATCAGGAACATGAAGATACCGATATTCCATGCATCCGCAACGGAATTGATGAATCCGTCGTTGATCACTGTGTCCAGCGTCGCAATGGGAGAAAATCCGGTATAGATCAAAGCTCCCGTAACGATACCGATAAACAGTGATGAATATACTTCCTTTGTGATCAGTGCCAGTACAATTGCTACCACCGGGGGTAGTAATGCCCAAATTGTTCCGTACATAATTTTGCCCTCTCTCGTAGTTTTTTTCGCAGTTTTTCACTACATATTTAAATTTATGTCAAACGTTTCAGTGTGTCAATATAATTTTCCAAATTAACGCTTTAGCACAGCAATTTATTTGTTTTAACTCTTTTTCGCTTTAAATCGCTAAATTTTCTTGCATCCGGACGCAATCTGGGCTATAATGGGCAATGACATTTATCAGAAAGGACGTGCCCCTCGCACGATGGAATACTATGAGCTTTGAATTTATCAAAAAACTCCCCACTCCTGCGGAGATCCGCAAGGAACTGCCTCTTCCGGCAGAATTAGCCAAGATCAAAGAAGAAAGAGACGCCGGGATCCGTGATGTTCTCACCGGCAAAAGCAATAAATTCCTTGTTATCATCGGACCCTGCTCCGCTGATAACGAGGATTCCGTATGTGACTACGTCAATCGTCTGGCAAGAGTCAATGAGCAGGTCAAGGACAAGCTGATCCTGATCCCCAGGATCTATACGAATAAGCCCCGTACTACCGGCGAAGGCTACAAGGGCATCACCAGCCAGCCCGATCCCGAGAAAAAGCCGGATTTCCTGGCAGGTCTTATGGCAATGCGTAAGATGCACATCCGTGCAATCCAGGAGTCAGGACTTACCGCTGCCGATGAAATGTTATACCCTGAGAACTGGGGTTATGTATCCGATATCCTCTCCTACGTAGCCATCGGTGCCCGTTCCGTAGAGGATCAGCAGCATCGTCTGACCGTCAGTGGCTTCGATGTAGCTGCCGGTATGAAGAATCCTACCAGCGGAGACTTCTCCGTAATGCTGAACTCCGTATATGCGGCACAGCATCCCCACTCCTTCATCTATACCGGATGGGAAGTAAACACCCATGGCAACGACCTGGCACACACCGTATTGCGTGGTGCTACCAACAAGCACGGTGCCAACATCCCCAACTATCACTATGAAGATCTGATCCGTCTGTGGGATATGTACAGCAAGATGGATCTGAAGAATCCCGCCTGCGTCATTGATGCGAACCACTCTAACTCCAACAAGCAGTTCAAGGAGCAGATCCGTATCACCAAGGAGGTAATGCACAGCCGTAAGCTCAGTCCCGATCTGCACAAGCTGGTCAAGGGTGTCATGATTGAGAGCTATATCGAGGAAGGCAACCAGAAGGTAGGTGCCGGCTGCTACGGCAAGTCCATCACTGATCCCTGCCTGGGCTGGGAAGACAGCGAGCGTCTGATCTACGATATTGCAGAGTACGAATAAGGCAAAGTCTTTTTAGAAAAATTGCAGAAAGCCTTTTAATAACACAGGATTCACAAAACATTCCAATACACATCCGAAGAGAAGCGTAAGAAAAACAAGCGCAAGTCTTCCCAATCTGCCGGGCAGGGACTTTTTTCCCTGCCCGGTTATATTATGATAAAAATAAATACTACGATGCAGATCCTCACACCATCTGATCAACAGAAGTATCGCCGGCACATAACACAGATACTGTGGAAATGCACCTACAATTCCCAATAAGAGCCCTTTGATCCCATACCGGTAAATAGCCGTACTTATAAAAAAACCTATGGAAAATCCGTACTTTACCGTAATCCCCCCACAAAACACCAGTCCCAGATACGTGGTTGCCATAATGATCAGTACGATAAAATTCCGACATCTTTTACACAACACATACAAAAACAATCCTCTACTGTCCACTGTCATATATTTCATCCGGTACAACATATCTTCGTCCAGTATCCCCGTGGTCTGAAACCAGATTCTCCGTCCGAAATATGCTGCTGACAATCCGATTCCAAATCCGATCAGGAACAAAAAACGCAGCGGAAGCTTTCCCGCCGGCAGCATCGATCTGTCCCATTTCCACAAATCCCCATCCTCCGCTTCACCGTGTTATGCTAATATATGCGGACAACATGCCGGATCATGCTTTGTCGGCACAAAAAAGCCCCACCTGACAGTTTTACCTGTCTGATGGGGCTTAGCCTCTTGAATTTATATATTATGATGCCAGGGTCAAAAGGTCTAAGCCCACATGAGCTTGCTCATAGGTGGGTGAAAGACCTTAGGACCCGCCCCGATATGAGCATAAAAGTGGGATGATAATCCCACGATATGCGAATATTGGGTAGGATTGTGGGAGTGCGTAGCACGGAGCAATCCGCAGGCATCAAAGTCGGGGGCTTTTGACCCCGACATCATATTACGCATCCAGATATTTTGAAGCATAGGTCAGAATACCACAGATGGTCTTGGAATCCTGAATCTTGCAGTCATAGATCATCTGCTTTAATTCCTCCACAGAATACGCCTCTACATTGATGAATTCATCTTCATCCAGATGCTGGCTTCCTCTGTCCTTCAGACCTCTCGCCAGATAGATGTCGATCTTCTCATTACAGAAAGCCACTGTGGTATAGATGGAAGTCAACAGTTCCACATGGTCGGTATGATACCCGGTCTCCTCCTGCAGTTCCCGCATAGCTGCCTGATCCGTAGGTTCTTCCCTGCCGTTCAGTCCTCCTGCCGGGATCTCCAGTGTTTCACGCTCCAATGCATTACGGTACTGGCGCACCATCAGAAGCTTGCCGTCTTCTCTCACAGCCACTACCGCTGCTGCTCCTTTATGGTCGATCAGATCCCATTTTGCAATATTGCCATTAGGAATCTGCATGGTATCCTGATAATAATCGAGAATGGCACCTTTTGCTACCAGATCACGGCTGATACGCTTGAATTTTTCCATGACTCATCGTTCCTTCTCATCCAAATATAAATCAAATAAACTTATTTGCTCTCCAGCATTTTATCTACGCTTACCATCTTGACACAAAGTACGAACAGATCCGTAGCCATTGCCATCTCTTCCGGGGTCGGGAAGGAAGGTGCAATACGGATATTGGAATCCTTCGGGTCCTTTTTATAGGGGAAAGTTGCGCCGGCTCCGGTCAGAGTCACACCTGCCTCCTTACATTTTGCCACGATCGCTTTTGCACAGCCCTCCATGGAATCAAAGGAGATGAAATATCCGCCGTTAGGTTTCGTCCAGGTGCCGATACCAAGACCTCCCAGTTCCTCCTCCAGTACTTTCAGTACTGCCTCGAACTTGGGTCTCATAATAGCCGCATGCTTCTTCATATGCTCGCGGACACCGTTGATGTCCTTAAAGTAACGCACATGACGCAACTGGTTGATCTTATCATAACCAATAGTCTGGATCGTCATGGATTTACGCATATCATCCAGATTTGCCTTGGAGGATGCAATCGCTGCAATACCGGCTCCCGCAAATGTCACCTTGGAGGTAGAGCAGAACTCAAACACCATATCAGGATGTCCTGCCTTCTCACATTCGGAGAGAATCTCTAACAGCTGATCCTGTCTGTCATCGTATAAATGATGAATTGCATAAGCATTATCCCAGAAAATACGGAAATCCTGTGCCGCCGGCGTAAGTGCTGCGAAGCGTCTTACCGTCTCATCGGAATAAGAATATCCCTGAGGGTTGGAGTACTTCGGTACGCACCAGATACCCTTGATGGCGGGATCTTCGGATACCAGCTTCTCTACCAGATCCATATCCGGTCCTTCCGGTGTCATGGGAACGTTGATCATTTCAATTCCGAAATGCTCGGTAATACCAAAATGTCTGTCATAACCAGGTACCGGGCACAGGAACTTTACATGATCCAGCTTGCACCAGGGGGTATTGCCTAAGAATCCGTGGGTCATAGCCCGGGATACGGTATCATACATAATGGTCAGACTGGCATTACCGCAGACGATCACATTCTCCGGCTTCACTTCCAGAATATCAGCAATCAGTTTCTTCGCCTCGGGAATACCGTCCAAACCTCCGTAATTACGAACATCCATGCCATCCTCAGCTTTCATAGCGCTCTGAGAATTCACAACATCGAGATAATCCATTGTCATATCCAGCTGGTTCACTGCCGGTTTTCCTCTGGACATATCCAGTTTCAGGCCTTTGCCTTTTGCATCTT
>ERZ779861.3539-NODE-3539-length-12837-cov-3.695900_pt1 | contig 12837 bp, 9 predicted proteins | sample MGYA00511558_ERZ779861 | MGnify/ENA primary metagenome ERZ779861 (study PRJEB29588, sample SAMEA2163432) | human gut metagenome | biome: human gut; feature: human-associated habitat; material: faeces | place: Denmark | collected 2008/2010 ... | reverse complement strand
GGGGAGGTCGTTGTCCAGGGAATCTATGGGGAACATCTTCCGAATCCGGAAGGCTCGAAACGTGCTTGATCCCGCGTGAAAAAGACGCAATGTACCTTTTTAATGTGTCTCGGGATATTCAGCCCATCGCAAGGAAATAGACGTATGAAGTTTCCCATAGATGGTTGTCTTGTGCATGCTCTCTTTTTTGCTAGAAACATATCGGCCCATCGCAGTGTTACTAGGCTGCAATGGGCCGATTTTTGTTTTCTTATGATTTCCGTTTAAAGCCGTCTTTCAGGGAGACGGAACGGTTGAACACAGGATGCTCCTGGGTGCTGTCGCGGTTATCCGCGCAGAAATATCCCTGCCGCATGAACTGGAAGGACTGGCCGGGCTTTGCCTGCGCCAAGCAGGGCTCCACCTTGCAGCCGGTGAGGACTTCCAGAGACTTCTCGTTCAGGCAGGCCAGAAAATCCTTGCCCGCCGCGTCGGGATCGGGGTCATTGAACAGATTGTCGTACTGTCTGACCTCCGCGTCGCAGCAGTTCTCCGCATCCACCCAGTGAATGGTCGCGCCCTTGACCTTCCGGCCGTCGGCGGGGTCGCCGCCCCGGCTCTCGGGGTCGTAGGTTGCCAGAATCTCCACCACGTTGCCGTTTTCATCCTTGACGCAGCCGGTGCAGGTGATGAGGTACGCGCCCTTCAGGCGGCACTCCGGCCCGTTGGGATACAGACGCTTGTACTTGGGAATCGGCTCGGCAAGGAAATCGTCCTGCTCAATCCACAGGTGCCGGGAGAAGCTGACCTCCCGGGTGCCGTCCTCGGGACGGTTGGGATTATTTTCCACGGTGACCACCTCGGACTTGCCCTCGGGGTAGTTGGTGATGGTGAGCTTCACGGGCTTCAGCACCGCCATGACACGCTGGGCAGTCTCGTTCAGGTCTTCCCGCAGGCAGAATTCCAGAAATGCGTAGGGAATGGTGTTGGGAGACTTGGCCACGCCCACCCGCTCGCAGAAGTTGCGGATGGACTTAGGGGTATAGCCCCGGCGGCGCAGGCCGCACAGGGTGGGCATCCGGGGGTCATCCCAGCCGGAAACATAGCCGTTCTCCACCAGCGCTCTGAGCTTGCGCTTGCTGAGCACGGTGTGGTCGATGCCCAGTCTCGCGAACTCGATCTGCCGGGGATGATGAGGTACGGAGACATGCTCCACCACCCAGTTATAAAGAGGACGGTGGTTCTCAAATTCCAGAGAGCACAGAGAATGGGTAATGCCCTCCAGCGCGTCCTGAATGGGGTGTGCAAAGTCGTACATGGGGTAGATGCACCACTTGTCCCCCTGACGATGGTGGTGCATATGGCGGATGCGATAGATGACCGGGTCGCGCATATTGAAGTTGCCGGAAGCCAGATCGATCTTGGCACGGAGGGTATAACGGTTGTCCTCAAATTCTCCGGCGCGCATTCTGGCGAACAGGTCCAGACTTTCCTCAATGGGGCGGTCGCGGTAAGGGGAAACGGCGGGGGTATTCAGGTCGCCCCGGTACTCCTTGAACTGCTCCGGCGTCAGCTCGCAGACGTAGGCCAGCCCCTTCTTGATCAGCTCCACCGCATATTCGTAGTCCTTCTCAAAATAGTCGGAGCCGTAGTAAAAGCGGTCGCCCCAGTCGAAGCCCAGCCAGTGGATGTCCTCCTTGATGGCTTCCACGAACTCCACATCCTCCTTGGTAGGGTTGGTGTCGTCCATGCGGAGGTTGCACAGGCCGTTATACTTCTCGGCGGTGCCGAAGTCGATGATCAGCGCCTTGCAGTGGCCGATATGCAGATAGCCGTTGGGTTCCGGCGGAAACCGGGTATGGACGGTCTGACCCGCAAACTGCCCGCCGGGGGCGATGTCCTCGTCGATGAATGCGTGGATAAAGTTTTTGCTTTCAGTCATTTCAGCCATGATAATCCCTCTCATTTCCTTGGGTTTTTCCAATTACAAGACATTATACCCTACTGTTTCCGGTTTTGCAACCAAAAATCCCGCCAGAATCCATCTTTTCCAGAGGGCAAGCTGTGTGGAAATTACACAGAAGGCCCTGCATTGTGAAAAATCGGAAAACATTTTAAGAAATCTTAAATTAGTAGTTGTCAATTCGGGCTGGATACGCTAGAATAGGAAAGGATATGAAGATAAGGAGTGATTTCATTTTGCCTGAGCTTAAATATAAGCGCATCCTGCTGAAAGTCAGCGGCGAGGCTCTCGCCGGGGACGCACATCGGGGGCTTGATTTTACCATTGTGAACGAGCTTTGCAAATCCATCAAAACCTGCGTGGACATGGGCGTCCAGATTGGTCTGGTCATCGGCGCCGGAAACTTCTGGCGGGGCGTCAAGGACGGCGCGGATAAGATGCAGCGTTCCCGCGCCGACTCCATGGGAATGCTTGGTACGGTGATGAACGCCATTGCCGTGGCCGATGCCCTGAACCGGCACGGCATGGACGCCCGCGTTCTCAGCGCCGTGGAGATGAACAAGTTCGCCGAGTATTTTACCCGCGACCTTGCCGAGCGGTACTTAAATGAGGGGAAGGTCGTCCTCTTTGCCGCCGGCACCGGCAACCCCTACTTCTCCACCGACACCGGCGCGGTGCTCCGGGGCGTGGAGATCGAGGCCGACGCCGTGCTGATGGCCAAGAACGTGGACGCCATCTATTCCGCCGACCCCGCCAAAGACCCCACAGCCGTCCGCTACTCCCGCCTGACCTATGGCGAGGTGCTGGCGAAGAATCTGAAGGCCACGGACATCACCGCTATGGCGCTGGCTATGGACAACGACATGACCATGGTCTGCTTTGGCCTGAATGAAGAAAACAGCATCGTCCGCGTGGTTCGCGGCGAAGAGATCGGTACTACCGTAAAAAATCATTTCTAAGGAGGAACACACAATGACCGTCGATTTCAAAGAATATTCCCGGAGAATGGACAAGGCTCTCGAGCATCTGGACGAGGAATTCGCCTCCGTCCGCGCCGGCCGCGCCAACGCAAAGGTTCTCGATCGGATCACCGTGGAATACTATGGCAGTGAAACGCCCCTGAACGGCGTCGCCACCATTTCCGCCCCCGACGCCCGCACCCTGATTATTCAGCCCTGGGACACCAAGCTGCTCAAGGACATCCAGAAGGCCATCCAGACCTCCGATCTGGGCATCAACCCCCAGAACGACGGCCGCGTCATCCGTCTGGTGTTCCCCCAGCTCACCGAGGAGCGCCGTAAGGATCTGGCAAAGCAGGTCAAGAAGTATTCCGAGGAAGCCAAGGTCGCCATGCGCAACATCCGTCGGGACGGCATGGACTATGTCAAGAAGCTGAAAAAGAACAGCGAGATCACCGAGGACGACCAGAAGAAGGCCGAGAAGGATTTACAGGATCTGCTGGACAAGAACATCAAGCGCGCCGACGCCGCTCTTGCCGCCAAGGAAAAGGAACTGATGGCGATTTAACGCCGTCAGCCAAAACAAAGCACCCCTGCTGGCGGCTGGAAGCAGCCGCCAGCAGAAATTGCTTTTTTATCTTCGCAGATCTGTTCACTAACCATTTAGAAAGAGGTGCTTTATGGCACTTTCGCAAAACTCTCCCCCGCCCCGGCATATTGCCATCATCATGGACGGCAACGGCCGCTGGGCAAAGCAGCGGGGTCTGCCCCGCACCGCCGGTCACGCCGCAGGGGCGGAAGCCTTCCGGCGGATCGCCAACTACTGCCGCACGCTGGGCGTGGAATACCTGACGGTGTACGCCTTTTCCACGGAGAACTGGAAGCGCTCGGCGGAAGAAGTGGCGGGAATCATGAAGCTGTTGCGCCGGTATCTGGAAGAGGCGCTGCGGGACATGGAAAAGAACCGGGTAAAATTCCGCTTTTTCGGCGACCTGACCCGTCTCAGCCCGGAGCTGCAAACGCTCTGCCACGATGCGGAAAGCCGCTCGGAGGACTACGACGTGCAGGTGAACTTCTGCCTGAACTATGGCGGGCGGGATGAGATCATCCACGCGGTGAAGGCTTACACGGCGGATGTCGCCGCCGGAAAGGCCGACCCGGAAAAATTGACCGAGGACGTTTTCTCCCGGTATCTGTACTCGGCGGGCGTGCCCGATCCGGAGCTGATCATCCGGCCATCCGGAGAGATGCGGGTCAGCAACTTCCTGCTGTGGCAGTCCGCGTACTCGGAATATGTAATTATGAACGTACTTTGGCCTGATTTTACCCCGGAGCATCTGGACAGCGCCATTGAAGAATTTCACCGGCGCAGCCGCCGGTTCGGAGGGACATAGAGAAATGAAAAAACGCATTATTTCCGCAGCGATTCTGGTGCCGATCCTCTTTCTTCTGACACTGGCCGCACCGGTGATTGCCGCGTCACTGGTCATGAGTGCGCTCATGGCCATCGCGGCCTACGAGCTTCTGTACCGCACAGGGCTTGTAAAGCGGCCGCGGTTGGTGATCTACTCCTGCATCATGGCGGCCGCCGTGTGCATGTGGAGCTATTTCGGCGCGATTCATTCCTACTTTGTCATCCTCATGATTGTGTTCTTTATCCTGATGTTCTCGGAGATGATGCTTGACCACATAAAGGTTCACTTTGAGGATCTGTCCATGTGCTTTGTGGCGGGTCTTCTCATCCCCTACATGCTCAGCTCCCTCATCCGCATTCTGAATATGGATCTCGGACGGTATGTCATCCTGATTCCCTTCGTGGTGGCGTTCATGTCCGACGCAGGCGCTTACTTTATCGGCCTGAAATTCGGGCGGCACAAGCTGGCGCCTGTGGTCAGCCCCAACAAGACCATCGAGGGCGCGCTGGGCGGCATTGCCTTCGCCGTGGTCAGTATGCTTGTTTACGCCCTGATCATCGACCTGCTGCCCGGCAATCTCCGGGTCAACTACGGTCTTGCGCTGCTGTACGGCTTTTTTGGTTCTCTGCTGGGCATTTTCGGCGACCTGTGCTTCTCCATCATCAAGCGGCAGACCGGCATCAAGGATTACGGCAATCTGATTCCCGGTCACGGCGGCGTGCTGGATCGGTTCGATTCTCTGACCCTGGTCGCCCCGGCCATGGAAGTATTGTTGGTGCTGCTTCCCATGGCGGTGTAAGGAGCGGCCTATGGTGCAGTGTGTCAGTATTCTCGGCTCCACCGGCTCCATCGGCCGGCAGAGCCTGGACATTATCCGCCGTCTGCCCGGCATCCGGGTAGCGGCGCTCACCGCCGGAACCAATGTGGAGCGGATGGCACAGCAGTGCCGGGAGTTTTCGCCGAAGCTCGCCGTTATGGCAACTCAGGAAGCCGCTCAGGCGCTGGCGGAACGAATAAAGGGGCTGCCTATCCGGGTAAACTTCGGTGAGGCGGGTCTGATGGAAGCGGCATCCATGGCGGATGCCGACTGCGTTATCACCGCCGTGGTTGGCATGGTCGGTTTGAAGCCCACTCTCGCCGCCATCCGGGCGAAAAAGCGCATCGGCCTTGCCAACAAGGAAACTCTTGTCTGCGCCGGGGAACTGGTGATGGCCGAGGCGGAGAAGTACGGTGCGGAGATCGTCCCCGTGGATTCCGAGCATTCCGCAATCTTTCAATGCCTTATGGGCTGCGGCAGCAGAAAAGAGATCCGGCGGCTGATCCTCACCTGCTCCGGCGGCCCATTTTTCGGCATGACCCGCCCTCAGCTGGAAACGGTGACCAAGGCCGACGCCCTGAAGCACCCCAACTGGAAAATGGGCGCGAAGATCACCGTTGACTGCGCCACCCTGATGAACAAGGGGCTGGAAGTCATCGAAGCCATGCGGCTGTACCGTCTGCCCCTGGAACAGGTAGATGTGGTCATCCACCGGCAGAGCATCGTCCACAGCATGGTGGAATTCACCGACGGCGCGGTGATGGCGCAGATGGGCACACCGGATATGCATCTGCCCATTCAGCTGGCACTGACCTACCCGGAGCGTATCCCCTCCCCGGTGGAGCGGCTGGACTTACTGTCCTGCGGCCCGCTGACGTTTTCCCCGCCGGATACGGAGAATTTCCCCTGTCTGGCGCTGGCGCGGGACTGCGCAAAAGCGGGCGGCACGGCCTGCCCTGCCATGAACGGCGCAAATGAGGAAGCGGTCGCCATGTTCCTGAATGACAAAATCGGCTTTTACGACATCTACCGGCTGGTAAATGCCGCCGTGCCGCAGGTGCCGTTCATCGCCGACCCCACTTTGGAGCAGATTCTGGAAGCCGACCGTCTGGCTCGTGAGGCGGTTCGGGCGAACTCTTGATAATTGCGAGGCATTTTTTCTATGAGCGTTATTTTTGCGATTTTCCTGTTCAGCGTCCTGATTTTCGTCCATGAGCTGGGGCATTTTACCGCCGCCAAGCTCTCCGGCGTTCAGGTCAACGAATTTTCCATGTTCATGGGGCCTGCCATCTGGAAAAAGCAGGTGGGCGAGACTCTGTACGCCATCCGCTGCATCCCCATCGGCGGCTACTGCGCCATGGAGGGCGAGGACGGCGGAAGCGACAATCCCCGTTCCTTCGACAAGGCGGCATGGTGGAAGCGGCTGATCATTCTGGCCGCCGGTGCGGCGATGAACTTTCTCATCGGCGTGGTACTGATGGTCATTGTCTGCCTTCCCGTAAAGCAGACCGTCGTCCCCGTGATCGCCAGCTTTGAAGACTACGCCACGGTGAACGGCGAAAACGGCCTGCAAGCCGGTGACCGCATTGTGGAGGTGGACGGTGAAAAGCTCTACTCCTATTCCGATTTCTCCATGATTCTGTCACTGAACCCCGGCGACGTTCACGACATCACGGTGCGCCGGAACGGCGAAAAGGTCGTTCTGAAGGATTTTCTGCTGGAAAAGCACGAAGTGAAATTGGAAAACGGCTCGACTGGCCTGCGCTACGGCATGAATTTCACCCTCAGCACCCCGAACTTCTGGGAGAAGCTGGGAATGGCGTGGAACCAGTCGCTGGATACGGTGCGCATGGTTCGCCTCAGCCTGCAAATGCTGCTTGGCGGCAAGGTGGGCATTAAGGATATGTCCGGCCCCGTGGGCATTGTCAGTGAAATGTCCAAAGTGGCGGCAGCCTCCGACAGCAAGGTCACCGCGCTGCTGAATATGCTGTATTTCGGCGGCTTCATCGCCATCAATCTGGCGGTGATGAATCTGCTGCCCATCCCCGCGCTGGACGGCGGGCGTATTGTGTGTCTGCTGATTACCGTTGTGGTGGAAGCCGTCACGAAAAAGAAAATCAACCCCAAATATGAAGGCTATCTCCACGGCGCGGGCATGATTCTGCTGCTTGCCCTGATGGCGATTATTATGTTCAAGGACGTCATTTTCCTGTTCAAGAGGTGAAGACGATGACAAAACAGATTCTGGTGGGCGGCGTTCCCATCGGCGGCGGCGCCCCGGTGGTCATCCAGTCCATGCTCAATACCAAAACCACGGACGTGGAGGGCAGCCTGAAGCAGATTCGACAGCTTGCCTCCGCCGGGTGCCAGATCGCCCGGCTGGCAGTTCCCAACATGGAAGCCGCCCGGAGCTTTGCGGACATCTGCAAGGACTCTCCCCTGCCCCTCGTAGCAGATATCCATTTTGATTACAGACTTGCCATCGCCGCGGCAGAGGGCGGCGCGTCCAAAATCCGCATCAACCCCGGCAACATCGGCGGCGAAGATCGGGTCAAGGCCGTGGTGGAGGTGTGCAAGGACAAGCACATCCCCATCCGCATCGGCGTCAACGGCGGCAGCCTGGAAAAGCGTCTGCTGGAAAAATACGGCCACCCCACCGCCGAAGCGCTGGTGGAAAGCGCCTTTGAACATCTGGAGCTGCTGGAAAAACAGGGCTTTTACGACACCTGCGTCTCCATGAAGTCCTCCACCGTCCCCACCATGGTAGCCGCTGCGCGGCTGTTCCGCGCCAAATGTGACTATCCCCTCCACATCGGCGTGACCGAGACTGGCCCCGTCCGGCAGGGGCTGATCAAGTCCGCCATGGGCATCGGCGCGCTGCTTCTGGACGGCATCGGCGATACCATCCGGGTCAGCCTGACCGACGACCCGGTGCAGGAGGTTTACGCAGCCCGGGACATTCTCAAGGCCGCGGGGCTTCGGAAGGACGGCGTGAACATTATCTCCTGCCCCACCTGCGGACGGACCCGCATCGACCTGATCGGTCTGGTGAACCGGGTGGACGAAGCACTGAAAAACTGTGAAAAGCCCATCACCGTGGCGGTCATGGGCTGCGTGGTCAACGGCCCCGGCGAAGCCCGGGAAGCGGACATCGGCATTGCCGGCGGCGACGGCTGGGGCATGATTTTTGAAAAGGGCGTGCAGGTGGAAAAGCTCCCCTATGACGAGCTGCTCCCTGCCCTGCTGAAACGAATTGAAGCACTGTAGAGACACGATATGGAAGAACAGATTTTCTTTCTGAATATGTTTCCGGACTATGAGCCGCCTGAGGAGCTGTATGCAGCCCTTTCTCAGGCGGCTATCGCCGCTGCGGATATTGACCCCGAAACCCGAAGCGTCCACGTGGCGCTGCATTCCGAGCGTTACATCCCCCAGCGGCTGCTGGAACAGGTTCGCAAGGACATTTGTGGCCTGTACGGCCTGCAAAAGCTGGAGCTGACCGCGACCCACCCGGAATCGGAGCTGCAAAAAATCGAACCGGAAGAACTGATGTGGCTGTTTGTCAGCCGCAACTCCATGGCGCGGGGTTCCCTCGCCGGGGCAAAGTGGGAATGGAACGAACAGAATCTCACGGTAAAGCTCGCCGCCAACGGAAAAGAAACCCTTCTGGAGCACATCCCGTCTGTGGAAAAGGTACTGCGGGAGCGGTTCGCCGCCCCGGTGCATATCACCGTGGAGGCTGGCAACGCGCTGGAGGGAAGAGCGCTGTTTGCCGCCACAGAGTCCATGCGGGAATCGGAGATTCAAAAGCTTCCCGCCGTCTCCGCCGCTCAGCCGAAGAAGGAGGACAAGTCCGCCGCCCCCAGCGAAACCTTCTACGGCAAGCCCTTCAAGGGCACGCCCGTTCCCATGAAGGAGCTGAGTCTGGACATGGGAACCGTCATCGTGGAGGGCAAGGTCTTCGCCGTGGACCACAAGGAGCTGAAAAAACGCAACGCCTATGTTGTGAAATTCGACATGACGGACAACACCAACTCCGTCCGCGTCAGCCGCTTTATGGAGGCCGGAGAGGCCAAACCCATTCTGGAAAACGTTCAGGTCGGCTCCGTTCTGCGGGTGCAGGGCAAGCTGGGTGAAGATCGATACGAGGGCGAAATGGTTCTCAAGCCCTACGCCATGCAGCCCGGCTCCATGCCCAAGCGGCAGGACACCGCCCCGGGGGAAAAGCGGGTGGAGCTGCATCTGCACACCACCATGTCCAACATGGACGCTCTGACGGATACCGCCGCCGCCGTGAAGCAGGCGGCCGCATGGGGTCACAAGGCCATCGCCATCACCGACCACGGCGTCGCCCAGTCCTTCCCCGACGCCATGAAGGCCGCCTCCAAGGCCAAGGTGGCCGGAACCGACCAGAATATCAAGATTCTCTACGGCTGTGAGGGGTATTATGTAAACGACGTAGACGACCGCATTGTAGTCCACGGCGAGCAGGATATCACCTTCGATCAGGAATTCGTCGCCTTCGATCTGGAAACTACCGGCCTGTCCTCCCGCAGCGACCGCATCATCGAGATCGGCGCTGTTGTGCTGAAAAACGGTGAGGAAGTGGACCGTTTCCAGACCTTCGTTGACCCGGAGCGTCCGCTGGAACGGAAAATCGTGGAGCTGACCGGCATCACCGACGAAATGCTTGTCGGCGCACCGAAAATTGAAGAGGTGCTGCCCAAATTTCTGGACTTCATCGGCGACCGGGTTCTGGTCGCTCACAATTCCGACTTCGACACCGGCTTTATCCGCGCCGAGTGCCAGCGCCTTGGCTACGATTATCATTACACCGCGACGGATACCCTGATTCTGTCTCAGAATCTGCTGCCCCAGCTGAACAAATTCAAGCTGAACATCGTCTCCAATGCCCTGAGCTTGCCCGACTTCAACCATCACCGGGCGGCGGACGACGCCATGACCTGCGGCCTCATCATGGCGAAGCTCATGGTCAAGCTGGAAGAGGAGCATGACATCCACAACTTGCAGGCCATCAACCCTGCCATGACCCATCTGCGTTCCGGTGGCCGCATCACTGATCGGCAGGCAAGGCACATCATTATTTTTGCCAAGAACCAGATCGGTCTGCGCAACCTGTACCACCTGATTTCCGATTCCAATCTGCAATACTTCCGCCGGGTGCCCCGGATGCCCAAGTCCGACATTCTTAAGCTGCGGGAGGGGCTGATCATCGGTTCTGCCTGCGAAGCGGGCGAGCTGTTTCAGGCCATTCTCGACCGGAAAAGCGACGACGAGCTGAAGCGCATTGCGTCCTTTTACGACTTTCTGGAGATCCAGCCTCTGGCGAACAACCGTTTCATGCTGGCAAACGAAAAATACGAGGCCAAAACCGACGAAGACCTCCGGGAGTACAACCGGAAGATCGTCCGGCTGGGCGAGGAACTGGGCAAGCCGGTGGTCGCCACCGGAGACGTTCACTTCCTGAACCCAGAGGACGAGATTTTCCGTCACATTCTGCTGGCGACCAAGGGCTTCGACGACGCGGATAAGGATATGCCCCTGTATTTCCGCACTACGGATGATATGCTGCGGGAATTCTCCTATTTAGGCGGGGAAAAAGCCTACGAGGTAGTCATCACCAACCCCAACCGCATCGCCGACATGTGCGAGTCCCTGCGTCCCGTCCCCCACAACCTGTTCGCTCCCAAAATCGAGAACTCCGTGGAAGACCTGAAAAATCTGGTCTACACCAAATTCCACCGCCTTTACGGGGACAATCCCCCGGAGCTGATGGTAAAGCGCGTGGAGACGGAGCTGCACGACATCATCAACTGCCACTACGACGTGATCTACATGTCCGCCCAGAAGCTGGTGCAGAATTCGCTGGAGCATGGCTATCTGGTCGGCTCCCGTGGCTCTGTCGGCTCGTCCATCGTGGCCTACATGTCCGGCATCACCGAGGTCAACTCCTTCCCGCCCCACTACCGCTGCCCCAACCCGGAGTGCAAGTACACCACCTTCGACGTTCCCAAGGGCTACGGCTGCGGCGCGGATTTGCCGGACGCCGTCTGTCCCAAGTGCGGCACGAAGTTTGAAAAGGACGGCTTCAATATTCCTTTTGAAACCTTCCTTGGCTTCGGCGGCGACAAGGTTCCCGATATCGACCTGAACTTTTCCGGCGAATACCAGTCAAAAGCCCACGCTTACTGTATCGAAATGTTCGGAAAATCCCACGTTTTCCGGGCGGGAACCATTGGCACCGTGGCGGAAAAAACTGCCTTCGGCTACGTAAAGAAATACCTGTCCGAACGTGGCAAGACTGCCTCCCGGGCAGAGGAAGCCCGCCTCGCGGCGGGCTGCGTAGGCGTCCGGCGCACCACCGGCCAGCACCCCGGCGGTCTGGTGGTCATCCCACAGGAAAACGAGATTTGGGACTTCTGCCCGGTGCAGCACCCGGCGGACGACCCTCAGGCCGACCAGATCACCACCCATTTTGAATACCACTCCATGGAGGAAAACCTTCTGAAGCTGGACATGCTGGGCCACGATGACCCCACCATGATCCGCATGATGGAGGACATGACCGGTATCGACGCCAAGACCATCCCGCTGGACGACAAGGACACCATGTCCATTTTCATCTCCTCCAGGGTTTTGGGCTACGAGGACGACAAGATTCTCGGCCCCACCGGCGCCGTCGCCATTCCGGAGTTCAACACCCGCTTTACCCGCGGGATGCTGATGGATACCATGCCCACCCGGTTTGATACGCTTCTGCGTCTGTCCGGCTTCTCCCACGGCACCGACGTGTGGCTGGGCAACGCCAAAGACCTGATTACCTCCAAAACCGCCACCGTTGATCAGGCCATCGGCTGCCGTGACGACATCATGCTTTATCTGATCTCCTGTGGAATGCCGGAAAAGCGCTCCTTCAAGATCATGGAGGCCGTGCGAAAAGGCAGAGGTCTGCCCGAAGGCGCGGAGGAGGAAATGAAGGCCGCAGGCGTGCCGGAATGGTACATCGGTTCCTGCAAAAAGATCAAGTATCTGTTCCCCAAGGCCCACGCCGTGGCCTATGTTATGATGGCTTTCCGTATCGCATGGTTCAAGGTACATCATCCGCTGGCCTTCTACTCCGCCTATTTCTACCGCCGCAGTCAGAAGGGCGGCTTCGACGCGGTGCTGATGACCCACGGCAAGGATGCGGTGGTCGCCAACATCGACGCCATCGAGAACAACGAAAACGCCACGGACAAGGACGAAGACCTGCTGACCACGCTGGAGGTGGCCTACGAATACTACATCCGGGGCTTTGAATTCCTGCCCATCAGCATTTACGACAGCCACGCCACGAAATTCATCATCAAGGACGGCAAGCTGCTGCCCCCCTTCGTTGCGATCTCCGGCCTCGGTGAAAACGCGGCGTGGGACTTGATGCGGGGTCGTGAGGGCAAAACCTTCCTGTCCGTGGAGGAAGTCGCCGCCGCCTGCCCCAAGGTGTCCAAGACCCACATTCAGATGCTCAGAGAGGCCGGTGCTTTCGGCGACCTGCCCGATACCAGTCAGGTCAGCTTCTTCTGACAGATAATCGGAGTGCTCATGCACTCCGATTACTGCTTGCAAATTTCAGAATTTTGTAATATCTAATAACAACTCTGATTATCTCCAAAAAGCCCGGAAATACGGGCATTTCACGGGATA
>ERZ779861.3538-NODE-3538-length-12840-cov-21.801251_pt1 | contig 12840 bp, 7 predicted proteins | sample MGYA00511558_ERZ779861 | MGnify/ENA primary metagenome ERZ779861 (study PRJEB29588, sample SAMEA2163432) | human gut metagenome | biome: human gut; feature: human-associated habitat; material: faeces | place: Denmark | collected 2008/2010 ... | reverse complement strand
GGCTATCGCCGATAGCGGACAGCCGCAAGGGCTGCCCCTACGAGGTACGCAGTCTAAATTTTGTGCGTATTTTTAAAAGGCGAACGAAGTTCGTCCCTACGATCTGCAAAACAAACTTTTCAGAAGATTTCGTGCCGCTGTCGCGGCATCGGTGCGTCGAGGTCGCCGCACCCTGCAAATACGCATCAATAAATTGCTACAATTTTCGCGGGTGAATGATATCCGCTCCTACTTACTTTGATCGAAGCGAAATAACCCCTCAGTCTTGGCTTCGCCGAGCCAGCTCCCCTGCAGGGGAGCCAAAATAGATTTTTCAACAATTCCAGTTTTATCAACGTATTCCACACAACAAAAAATCCTATCCAATAGCGGATAGGATTTTTGCCTTATAATCATTGCTGAGTTTTTATACTCTGTTGCTCGGTCGGTCTTCGATTATCCTGCCGTCCGATATTCTGACAACGCGCGTTCCCTCTTCGGCAATCTCGTTGTCGTGGGTGATGAGGATTATCGTGCGCCCCTCGTCGTTGAGCTCGTGGAGTATCTTCATGACCTCTTTGCCGGAGTGCGAGTCAAGGTTGCCGGTCGGTTCGTCCGCGAGGATTATCGGCGGGCGCGCGGCGACTGCACGGGCTATTGCGACTCTCTGCTGCTGACCGCCGGACATCTGCGAGGGCAGGTGGTTCATGCGCTTTTCGAGCCCGACTCGGCGCAGTGCATCGACCGAGAGCTTCTCGCGCTCCTCTTTCTTTACGCCTCTGTATATCAGCGGCAGCTCAACGTTTCCCTTTGCCGTGAGGCTCGGAATAAGATTAAAGCCCTGGAATATAAAGCCGATTTCTTTGTTGCGTATCTCCGAAAGCTCGTCGTCCGACAGGTTAGAAACATCTTTGCCGTCGATGAGATATTCGCCGCTCGTGCAGATGTCGAGCAGACCGAGCATGTTCATCAGCGTCGATTTGCCCGAGCCGGAGTGACCGACGATCATCAGAAATTCTCCGCGGTCAACGGTCAGCGAAACTCCGTCGAGCGCGTGAACTTCATTTTCGCCGGGATTGTATATTTTATATGCGTCCTTGACTTCGATAAGATGCGCCATTGCAAAGCTCCTCAAGTGTTTTTTATAATTTTATCGCGATGTTGTTCATCAAGTCAAGTCAACATTTGTAAATTATTTTCGCGGCGGTATATTTCTTTCGCGCGTGCAGAAAATAGACGCAAGGGAGATGAAAATATGTCGCTGTCCGGAAAAGAATATGAAAAAATGACGAAGCGTGCCTCGCCGCCGAGCCCGAAGCTGATGAACCTGCTGAAAGCTTTTTTGATAGGCGGGCTCATCTGCGCGATAGGCGAGGGCTTTTCAATGCTCTATGAGTCGTTTGGCGCGGACGAAAAGACGGTGTCGAGCCTTGTACCATGTACTCTTGTTGTCATTGCCGCCGTGCTGACCGCTCTCGGCGTGTTCGATAAAATCGCCCGTCATGCGGGCGCCGGTACACTCGTGCCGATAACCGGCTTTGCAAATGCAGTCGTGTCGCCCGCAATGGAGTTCCAGAGCGAGGGCAGGATTCTCGGCACGGGCACGAATATGTTCAAGGTTGCCGGACCTGTCATAGTCTATGGCAGTGCCGCGGCGGTCGTTTACGGCGTGATTTATTATATCGCGCTCAGGATAATGGGGTGAACCGATGGCAGAGAGAATTGGAAAATATACGCTGAAATTTGGCAGTCGTCCGGGAATAATCGCATCCGCCGCGATAGTCGGCAGCAAGGAGGGGGACGGACCTCTCGGCGGGAGCTTCGATGAAATTATAACCGACGGCACATTCGGCGAAAAGACATGGGAGAAGGCGGAGAGCGCGTTTCAGCACCGCGCCGTGGTGAAGGCTATTGAAAAATCCGGCATGACCGCCGCCGATATAGATATGCTAATGGCGGGCGATTTGCTCAGCCAGTGCAGCGGCTCGGCGTTCGGCGCGCGCGATCTCGGCATACCGTTTGTCGGGCTTTACGGCGCGTGCTCAACAATGGCTTTGTCGCTGGCATTGGCGGCGCTGAGTGTCGATTCGGGTGCGGCGCGTATAGCCGCCGCGGCAACTTCGTCGCACTTCTGCTCGGCGGAGAAGCAGTTCCGCACACCGCTCGAATACGGCGGTCAGCGTCCTCCGACTGCCCAGTGGACGGCGACGGCAGCAGGGTGCGCCGTGATAGGAAAGTCCGCGTCGCCGCATATAGAAGCCGCCACATTCGGCAGGATAACCGACTACGGAGTCAAAGACGCAAACAACATGGGCGCGGCTATGGCGCCCGCCGCGTGCTCGACAATAACCGCCTTTTTGCAGGACACAAAAACACAGCCGGAGGATCTCGACCTTATCCTGACTGGCGACCTCGGCTATGTCGGCTCAACGCTCCTGCGCGAGCTGATGAGAAAGCAGGAGCATATCGATATCACGACCTGCCACAACGACTGCGGACTGATGCTCTATCGGCTCAACGAGCAGGATGTGAACTCCGGCGGCTCGGGCTGCGGATGCAGCGCGGCGGTGGTTTGCTCGCATATCGTCAGCGAGATGCGCTCGGGCAGGCTGAACAAAGTGCTCTTCGTCGGAACGGGCGCACTGCTCTCGGCGGTCTCACCGCTCCAGGGCGAGACAGTGCCGTCGATAGCTCACGCGGTCCTGCTGACAAACTGAAGGGGGATAGCAATGGATACTGTGCAGAGTGTTTCAAAGAGCCTGAAGCTCGTCAGCTGCGCGCTGACCTCGATGCGCTGGCTCGATATAATCAAAAAGCTCATCGCCGCCGCGGCGATAGCGACAGCCGCCTGCTCGGCGCTGAGCATAATAGCCGCGTGCAGGGAGAAAAAGTGAAAAAACGCGAAAACCGGCTGTAAAGTATAATCACTTTACGGCTGGTTTTTGTGTTATTAATAGGTTTGTCAGGCTTTCGTGCAGGGAAACCTGATTGACGAAGCCGAGACTGAGAGCTTATTTCACGAAATTCGCACTAAATTTATTACCCTGTACCTTGTAGGGTGCGGCGAGGTCGCCGACCCCTACAACCGCCCACGCACTGTCCGCACAAAATCGCACCGACAGGCTACCCTGCAGTGGAACTGTCACGAAGCGACTGAGGGGTTAGCGCACTTCGCTCAAAGCAGTAAATGTAGGGCAGATGCCTTCCGCCTGCGAAATTTGCACTATCTTACGCATATGCACCTTGTAGGGTGCGGCGACTCGACGCACCGCTGTGCGCGAGCGGCACAAAGTTTTCGCAAGATTTGTTCTACTGACCGCAGGGACGGACTTCGCTCGCCTGCTTTTGAAGTCTGTATAGGGGTGACGGAGCCGGTTTTTCTGCTTATCTGTGTTGCTTTTTACCCCGATAAACCACTGCCGCGATGCCATGTTACTATACATTATATATATAAGCCTTTTTATATAGCGGTTATGTAAAACAAATATAGCCTTAAAAGCCGTACCTTTATTAATTATCAGCAAATAAAAGCCCTACTTATTTCCATAACAAATATTAATATGATAAATAGACGTTATTATTCTCAGAACTCATGATTTTTGTGCAATTTTTACCCGCAAAAAAATAAAATTAATTCTCCAAAATCATAAAAGCGTTAATTTTAATGGAAATATAGAACAAAAATGACATTTTTCAACATATTTGTTAAATCTGTATTGTTAGCATACGATGAAAAATTGAACTTTCATTGTACAAAACGCACAAAAATGATTAAAAAAATTTAAACTTATTGACAAAGTGCCGAACGAGGGGTTATTCTTTACATGGGGGATAATCATACCCTCTTGCTTTGTATTGCCCGAACAGAGCAAAATGACTTTGTCGCCAATGTGTTCCGTCAATTTGCGGGAGACGGAATGCTCTGATATATGGTGAAATTTTTAAAATGGAGGTGTAAATTTGAAGAAAATGAAACGCTTGTTAGCAATCATCCTTGCTTCACTGCTCATACTCTCATCGGCTACCGCCGGCGCGAGTGCGTACCAGGCTTATAAGGATGACGCGCTGACAAAGTACGACTTTACTGACACTGCGGTTCTGACCACAGAGCAGTATGCGTCTGCGCTTCTTGACTACGCTGACAAGGCGCTTGCCAAAGAGAACATCACGATGGATCTTTCGATTCTCGGTAAGCTTGATGCGACGTCTATAGACAATGCTCTTTCGAGCGTCTATAAGCTGATCAACGGCAACAAGATCATCCTTTGGATGGCCGGCGATCTGAACAGCGTCAATGTCGATGCAATCAAGAACCCGCGCAGAAGCAATACCACTGATGTCGCAGTCATTAAGGCACTCCTTCAGTTCCTTGCGGACAACAAGGGAATCGTCAAGAAGGTTGTCGTCGGCGGTGTCGGTAAGTACAAGCGAGACGGCGGTGTCTCTCTCGGCGTTGCCAACTCGTTCGTAAAGGTCGATCTGAATGTCGAAGTTATGCTCAGAGAGATGATTTGGGGTCTTGCATATCCGAATACGGAATACAACAGCTCCAATAACATCGACAGCATGCTTCAGGTCATCATTCAGAACGCTCTTGCAGGCGTTAAAGAGATTCCTGACAGCGTCAGAAATCTCGTTGACCTCAACTCGACAAAGTCTACATATGACTTCATCGAGGATCTTCTTCAGACAGCTTATAACGATATAGCTGTTCCGATGCTCAATGACCAGACAATGAAGTGGCTCGGTCAGGAGATCGACAAGGATACCACAGGTACTCTTGCGGGTCTGTTCAACAGGGACTTCAGGGTTTCGGCCTATACCGTCCCCGCGGGCAGCACTCTTGTTGCTGAGCTCAATAACATTGCCGGCGGCATTGTTAACGGACTTCTGAAGAACTACAACGGTTGGGTCTCGGGTGACAATTCAAAGCTCACCGATAATGTTGTCGCAGTTGCGAGATACATTCTCAAAGAGACCGGCGATTACTTCTTCCCGGATTGGCAGAAGCACATCGCAACCGCAGAAGAGATCGACGCAATGAGCAAGGAAGAGCTTATCGCTTATCTTGCGCGCTCGATCATCAACGCATCAGTCGGCTATATGTACATCCCCGAGGATGTCACGACTGTTATAGGCGTTGCATGGGAGGCTGTTAAGCAGCTCATGGCTCAGTTCCTTCCCGAAAGAGATTACAGCGGTTATCCCAAGACTGTTCAGGGTATCCTTGACATGCTTGCGGATTTCGTCGCCTACAACGTCAATCCCGGTATCGACCTCAACGCAGGTGATCTGAAGAAGGCGCTCAACTACGGCGACGGTATGGATAAGATGCTGACTACTGCCGTTCAGTGGCTTGCCGCTGACCCGCAGTATTACACAGGTCTTCTTCCCAGCACTGCTATCGATACCTCTGACGGATGGAAAGCTCTTGATGATATCTTCTTCAAGCTGTTAGACAAATCTGTTCTTCCCGCAAAGTTTGCCAACAGCGGAAGCGAGACTATCCTCAAGGATATTGTTTATTCTATCCTCAACGGACTGCTCGTTGATCAGGATCTGACCTGCATCTCTGACCTGTTTGTTAAGAATGAGTCCGGCGCATTCGCCACTCAGACTCTCAAGCAGAGCATCGTGAGACTCGTCACCGATATCCTCAACGCAGTTCTTCCGGGAACGATAACCAAGACTTACGGCTCGCTCAATGAGATCGTTTCGAACTCTGAGCTCGGCTCGATAGTCGAGAACCTTCTCGGATCTTTGAATTCCAACAAGGACAAGCTTGTTCCGCCTATCGTCAACATCGTGGCTCAGGTCATGAAGCTGACTGATAAGGCAAAGTTCAAGGAAATGGAGATCGCCGGTTCAAAGAGAATCAAGAACAGCAGCGAACTTGATCTCACGGTTTATAACGGAAGCCAGGGCATTAACAGAGGTTATACTGATAAGAACAATAACTTCACTCAGGACAAGCTTCCCCGTTATACAATCGATAGTTGGAGCGCTGTTGCTTATAACTATGACGGCAGCAAACAAAAGGATCTTTCGGTATCCGGTCTTACTGCCAATGAGGAACTCAATGGCGGCGATAATAGGTCGGTGAAGATAAGCGGAATCGACAGTAATAATACGCTTGTTGTCTTTACTGTATATTATTTTGCCCTCGATGAGGCGGGAAATAAGCTGACAAACGATGCTTCGGTTTGCAGATTCTATTCTTACAGGCTTGATGGTGCTGATGTTGATAACAATACCAGCGGAATTAATACGGGCTCAAACAAGACAAGTGCGTCTGTTAATGATTGCCCGCCCAAACTTCTGCTGTTTAATCAGAACAACACCAACCCGCTGAAGACGATATGTGCGCAGAGTGTTACTTTCAAGGTGCCGAAGGGCAAGGGCGCACATACAGGATCTAATGCATCGGCTAATCTCGGTGGCCTTAGTTCCAACCTTAAGAGTGCGACCTCCTCGGCGTCAATGGATGGCGGAAATGCTATTTCAGGTTCAAATGCCTATGACAGCATTGATCTTTGGGAGGAGACAGCTTCTATTGCAAAGTTTGAAGTTGGCTTTGACACTACGATCAATTGGGCTGCTACGGCAAAGAAGGGTAACAAAACCGACCATTACAATGGTGCTACCCGCATTATCTGTTATAACGATTACGGACTTCCTGAGCTCTACAATATAGAAGCTGGCAAGAATCGCGCAAGAACAGATTATGACAGCAGCGCGGATGCAGCTTGGGACGCATATATAACCGCCCTTAACAATGCGGCTATATATACGCTTCTTCCCGGTACGATTGCGCTCTACACCAATAGCGAATTCCTTGCAGGATTTGAAGCTAGACAGAAGGCACTTGCCTCTGCAGTTGAAACTTTGGAGACGCATTTGGTTTCCGCTTCTGTTGACTCGCTCAAGACCGCCGTTGAGGCAGTCCAGGGCAAGGACAACGCAGAGGGCGCCGTTTATTGGGATGACGGTTATAACTATTTCGGTTATGACGATTTCAATTCAGTCACCTGGAACGGCTGGAAGGAAGCCAGAAACCGCGCTCTCAACCTCTACAACTCGACCATAGCTCCCAAGGAGCCCGTTGCTCCCGAGAAGCCCGGCGATGACGCCACTCTGATCGAGAAGCAGAAGTATGAGAAGGCATATGCACAGTGGGAGACCGACCACGCAGCGTGGGAGACCGCGATTGTCGCTTGGCAGACGCCCACAATATCCGCTATCGATGTTGCTTATGCTGAGCAGCAGGTCGAGCTTTGGGGTCCCAGACTTATAAAGCTTGCCGCTGTCAAGACGCACCTCGATGCGGCTATCAAGATGTGCACCATCGATTCCGCCGATGCTTCCAAGTATGACGCGGAGAGATGGGAAGCATATTCAAAGTCATTTGCTTATGCTCAGAAGGTTTCGACCTCGTTCAACGCCTCTACGACCATGCGCACGCAGGTCAGAGAAGCTATGAACAACCTTATCTACAACTGGAAGCGCCTTATTGCTAACCCCGTTGTCACCGTCACCTTCACCTTCACCGTGAATGGCGAGACTCACGCGGTTCTTACCGGCAACCAGGGCGATCCCGTTGATCTTAGCTCCATCGAAGCTCCTGCCGCACCTGTCGGCATGCACTTCGTCGGTTGGGGCAACGTACCCGCAACGTTTGACGCTGACGCTACATTCGAAGCTCAGTTCGCAAACAACACGGATACAAAGTACACCGTGAATGTTTATAATATGGACACCACCGGCAACTATCCGGCAACTCCCGACAGCACCTATCAGGGCGCAGGCGAGACCAATTCTACAGCCGATATCACTGCCGATGCAGTCGCCGCTGAAGGCTTCTCGCTCGATTCGGCAAAGAGCACCCTTACCGGCACTATCGCAGCTGACGGCAGCCTTGTTCTCAAGGTCTACTACAGCCGCAACAAGTATACCCTGACCGTTGACGGTGTCGCTTCCGAAGTCTACTACGGCGCAGCTGTTTCCGTGGCAGAGCCTTCTAAGGAGCACTACACCTTCGCAGGTTGGGAGCCCGAGCTTCCCGACACCATGCCCGCGAACGACGTAACAGTCGTTTCCAAGTGGACAGAGGACGGCGCTGACTACACCGCATATGATGCAGCAGTCGCAGCGGCTCAGGCGAAGAAGGCCGAGACTGACTATGATAAGACCTACACCGCAGAGTCCAGAGCGGCTCTCGATGCAGCTCTTGCAGAAAAAGTTTCCGGCAAGAAGTATTCCGAGCAGTCTGTTGTCGATGCAGCCGCCAAGGCTATCAACGATGCAGTTGCTTCTCTCGAGGTCATGACCTACAACGCAACCTTCTATGTTGACGGCGCTGAGTACAGAGTCGTTCCCACGAAGGTCGGCGCGCAGATCGTTGCTCCCGAAGCTCCTTCCAAGACCGGCTATGTCTTCACCGGTTGGAATCCCGCAGTCGGCGTTATGGGCACTGAGGATGTTTCCTTCAACGCTCAGTTCTCCGCGGGCGAGGTTTTCTACAAGGTTGAGACTTATGTCATGGGTCTTGACGGACAGTACGGCGCAGCAGAGACCAAGACTGTTCCCGCAACCACCGGCGCAGCCGTCTCCGTCGAGCCTGAGGCTCGCGAGGGCTTCACCGTTGCTGACAACAGCGTCCTCTCCGGCGTTGTTGCTGCCGACAGCAGCCTTGTTCTTAAGGTCTACTACAGCCGTAACCAGTACAAGCTTTCTGTTGACGGCGTAGAGTCCGATGTTTACTATGGCGCAGCTCTTAACATTGCCGCTCCGGCAGCAAGAGAGGGCTTCACCTTCACCGGCTGGAATGTCGAAGTTCCCGCCAACATGCCCGCATCTGACCTGACCCTCGTTTCCCAGTGGAGCGAGAACGACGCTGACTACACCGCTTACAACGCGGCAGTCGCAGCGGCTAAGGCAAAGCAGGGCGAAGAGAATTATGACAAGATGTACACCGCCGAGACCAGAGATGCTCTCGCAGGCGCTCTTGCCATAGATGTTGCCGGTAAGAAGTATTCCGAGCAGTCTGTTGTCGATGCAGCTACCAAGGCTATCAACGACGCAGTTGCAGCTCTCGAAGTTATGACCTACAACGCGATCTTCACGGTCGACGGCGCTCAGTACGAAGTCGTTCCCACGAAGGTTGGCGAGCAGATCGTCGCTCCGAAGGATCCCGCTAAGGAAGGCTATGTCTTCAAGGGATGGGATAAGGAAGTCGGCAAGATGGGCGTTGAGGATATCACCTTTGCCGCCCAGTTCGAAGAGGCGTCCGGCATTGCCTACACCGTCGAGGTTTACACGATGGATGTCAACGGCAACTACGGCGCAGCTGAGACCAAGACCCTTTATGGCACCACCGACGCCCAGGTCACTGCAGACACAACTGCCGCCGAAGGCTTTACCTTCGACGAGTCGGCAGCTAATGTTGTCAGCGGTACCGTCGCAGCCGACGGCAGCCTCGTACTGAAGGTCTACTTTGCCCGTAACCAGTACAAGCTTACTGTTGACGGCGCAGAGTCCGAAGTTTACTACGGCGCAGCTCTTGACATTGCCACCCCGGCAGCGCGTGAGGGCTACACCTTCATCGGCTGGAACGTTGATGTTCCCGCCACCATGCCCGCATCCGACCTGACCCTCGTTTCCCAGTGGAGCGAGAACGACGCTGACTACACCGCTTACAATGCGGCAGTTGCAGCGGCTCAGGCGAAGAAGGCCGAGACTGACTATGATAAGACCTACACCGCAGAGTCCAGAGCGGCTCTCGATGCAGCTCTTGCAGAAAAAGTTTCCGGCAAGAAGTATTCCGAGCAGTCTGTTGTCGATGCAGCCGCCAAGGCTATCAACGATGCAGTTGCTTCTCTCGAGGTCATGACCTACAACGCAACCTTCTATGTTGACGGCGCTGAGTACAGAGTCGTTCCCACGAAGGTCGGCGAGCAGATCATCGCTCCCGAGAATCCCACCAAGGAAGGCTTCGTCTTCACCGGTTGGGATAAGGAAGTCGGAGTCATGGGCACCGAGGATGTTTCCTTCAACGCTCAGTTCTCCGCCGGCGAAGTCTCCTACAAGGTTGAGACTTACGTCATGGATGTCAACGGTGCTTACGGCGCAGCTGATGTCAAGGTCGTTCCTGCCACTACCGGCGCGGCCGTCTCCGTCGATCCCGAGGCTCGTGAGGGCTTCACGGTCGCCGCTGACAGCGTCCTCTCCGGCACAGTCGCAGCTGACGGCAGCCTTGTTCTCAAGGTTTACTACAGCCGTAACCAGTATAAGCTTACGGTTGACGGTGCAGAGTCCATGGTTTACTACGGTGCTGAGCTCAACATCGCAGAGCCCACCAAGGATCACTACACCTTCGCAGGTTGGAACGTCGAAGTTCCTGCCACCATGCCCGCATCCGACCTGACCCTCGTTTCCCAGTGGACCGAGGAAGGCGCTGACTACACTGCATATGATGCAGCAGTCAAGGCCGCTCAGGCGAAGAAGGCTGAGGCGGACTATGAAAAGACCTACACAGCAGAGTCCAGAGCGGCTCTCGATGCAGCTCTTGCCATAGACGTTGCCAATAAGAAGTATTCCGAGCAGGCTGATGTTGATGCAGCAACTGCTGCTATCAACGACGCAGTCAAAGCTCTCGAGCTCATGACCTACACCGCTAACTTCTATGTCAACGGCCAGCTCTATAAGGCTGTTACCGCGAAGGTCGGCGAGCAGATCATAGCTCCTAAGGATCCGTCTGTCGACGGTTACAACTTCAACGGTTGGGATCCCGCAGTCGGAACCATGGGCACCGAGGATGTCAGATTTGACGCTATCCTTGTTGCCAGCAACTCCTCCATCATCTCCGTCACTCCGGAGACCCCGAACTACGGCGGCATGCATCAGTATGCAGTCAAGGTCAAGGGCGAGCCTCTGAAGATCAAGATAGTTGACGCAAACGGCAATACCCGCACGTTTGACAGAAACACCTCCATGACAAGCGATGCCAATGCGCTCGGTATCTTGAAGATAGAGAAGACTGAGGACGGCGAAATCTGGCTCATCAATGCTAACCTCGCAGAAGGCAAGTTCACTGCTTATGCGAAGATGGCGAAGGAATACTGGGAGAACGATGGCTATGGCTTCACAGTCTCGTTCGATCAGAAGCCCGAGCCTAAGATCGGCGACGTTACCGAAGTTACCTACGACACCCCGAACTACGGCGGCAAGCAGGACTATCGCGTTAAGGTCACCGATAAGGCTGGTAAGATCCAGTTCGTCTATGCAAACGGCGGAACCACCACCCTTACAAGACTTGATCCGAGAGTCTCCATCAAGTCTTATGACGCACAGGGCAATGAGGTCTATGCAAACAGCACCAACCTCGCTTATGAGATCTGGACTGTTAACTTCAACCTTCCCGCAGGCAACTATGTTGTCAGAGCGAAGTATGGAAGAAATACATGGAGCGAAGGCCTTGCAGTCAACGTAGTTATCAGCGCTAAGCCGGCAACGGCTGTCAGCGTTACCGAGGTCAATACCTCTGCTGATTCTGTCGCAGTCACCGTCAACGGCACTGCCAAGAAGGTCAAGATAACCTACGCTTCGGGTGCTACCAGAACCTTCAACAGAGATGACGCCAATGTCTCCATCGCTTCTAACGGCGACGGCGAGATCTGGACCATCAATGTTAAGCTCACCGAAGGCGATTACACCGCAACCGCGAAGTACATCGACAACGGCAAGCAGGTCTGGGATACCACCGACTTTGCTTTCACGGTCTAAGGCTGTGAACAAAAACTGAAATCCTGCTCAAAAGGCAGGTGAGAAGGGGAGTCGCCCTTGGGCGGCTCCCCCGATTTTTTTGCCCCGAAGTTTACTTGAACTATCTGAAAAAATATGATACAATAGTTGCAGTACAAGTATAATTTTCAGGTTGGTGAAATTTTTATGACTCCGAATATCTCGAAACACACTCTTCAGAGACTGCCGATGTACCTGAGCTATATCCAGGGGCTTCCGGAGGATGCACCGAAAAATATATCCGCTACAACTATCGCCGAAGCACTTCAGCTCAATGATGTTCAGGTTCGCAAGGATCTCGCGAGCGTCAGCTCGTCCGGCAAACCGAAGGTCGGCTACAATGTCAAGGATCTTATCGCGGAGCTTGAAGCTTTCCTCGGCTATAATGATATAGACAATGCCGTGATAGTCGGCGCCGGCAGCCTCGGTAAGGCGCTGCTCAACTACAGCGGTTTCAAGGCTTACGGACTCAACATAATCGCCGCGTTCGACCTGTGCGAAGAGCCGACCGAATTCCAGGGCAAGACGGTCTTCCCGATAGCCCAGCTCGGCAGCTTCTGCCGCAAGGTGAATGTGCATATAGGCATCATCACTGTCCCTGCATCGAGCGCGCAGGAGATATGCGACCTGCTTGTTGAAAGCGGCATCCGCGCTATCTGGAACTTTGCTCCAGTTCATCTCGTCGTCCCGGACGGCATACTCGTCCAGAACGAGAATATGGCGTCGTCGCTCGCTCTGCTTTCAAACCACCTGCGCGAGCAGATGAAAAAGTAAATATAAACAATCAATCGGCTGTCGAATAAAAACGACAGCCGATTTTTTTGTATCAATATGCGGAAATTTGATGTGTTCATATTAAATTATAAATGCTGGTACGGTAAAAATGTACAAATTTGGATTTATCTATCACTTTAGCTATAGCAAAATAAAAGCAAGTGACCAGTTGACTTCTATAATAAAACCTTTAATAGCCGCGCCGCAGTGTTCGATAGCTAACTGGGACAGGTGGGCAACATCACCGAAGCGCCGCCTGTGGCGGATGAAGCGAGGCGATGTTGGCGA
>ERZ779861.3534-NODE-3534-length-12854-cov-4.798734_pt1 | contig 12854 bp, 11 predicted proteins | sample MGYA00511558_ERZ779861 | MGnify/ENA primary metagenome ERZ779861 (study PRJEB29588, sample SAMEA2163432) | human gut metagenome | biome: human gut; feature: human-associated habitat; material: faeces | place: Denmark | collected 2008/2010 ... | reverse complement strand
TAAGTTAAAGATTCACTTAACAATTTTTTTTTATGATGTATTATAAAGGCATGTCATCTATTCATGATTAAGTTTGTATTTACATTACTTAACAAATCATGGGAATATGCGCAATTTTTAAAGTTTTTAATTGTTTTTAAAAGTACATAGTGTGTTTAAGGTGGGGACATGAAAGTTCAAGGAAATTACAATCAGTACTCTGCAGCGCGGGCCAAACAGCAAGCGTTCGGCAATTACGTTAATGCCCGCAGAATCAACAGGGCAGTTGGCTCAATGATGAGTGGAAGAATAAAAACACTTTATACTCTAGGCAAAAATAACGGAGAAAATTTGAACAATACCGTTACTGCAGTTGGTACGGCAGCTGTTGCTCCCATATTTATTCGTTACAATCCGCTATCTGATGAAGATCCCAAAGTTAAAGCTTATTCAGCTTTGAGACAGCCGCTTTCAGCTGTATTAGCTCTTGGTGTTCAACTTCCTGTTATGACTGCATATAATAAACTTCTTGATATGTGGGCAACTTCGGGAAGGGTAAGAAGATTTGATCTGAGTGCAAAACCTCCTGAAACAACTCTTAAAAATCTTGCTAAAGCTAAATACAACCAAGAAATGAGGGTTTTAAAAGCACAAGGCCTTTCTAGAAAAGAAATGGATGAAAAATTCTTTAAAGGTAGAACAAAAGCTGAAGTAATTGAAGATTTTGTAAATCAATCTAGAGATGATATTTTCTATGCCAAAAGAGATCATCTTCGCGAGTTAGCCGCAAACGGTCAACCGATTACAGTTGCTCCGTTAAAAAATGCTGATGGCAAAATTGTTGATTACTTCCATCCAACAAAATTATCAGAACTGGATAAAATTCAGTTTGTAAAACCGGATGAAATTGATAAAGCAAGAAAATCTGTATATCCTAATGTTCTTAGAGAATTTGGTGTTGACCCTGATAATAAAAAGTTATTTGAGATTAAATACGACTGGGAAGATCCTAATGCCATAGAAAAACACAATAAAATGAAAAAAGGTGAAATTCCGGTTCCTGAAGATTTAAAAGAATATAAAAAGAGCAAAGTTAAATCTGCATTGAAAAAACAGGGACATAAATACAATGAATTCTCAAGAAAATTAGAAGATACAGCTAAAAATGCAGCAATTGAAAAAGTAGAACAATCTATAGCTGAAGAAGTAAAAGTTAAGCTTGAGACATCTAAAGCATTTAATGAGTTAAATAGAAAACTGGCCAATGTAACTTCTCAAATATATAATGACAGCAGTATTCCAAAAGAATTGAAAGACAGCGTTATTGAAAAAGAAGATGCCAAGTTAATAGATGCAAAAATCAAAGAATTGAAAAAAAGAGCAGAAAATGCTGATGAAGTTGTAAGGAATACCTTAAATAACGCAATTACAAAATTAAAAGATAAAAAAGTTAATGAAATTAAATTTCACGGTGATAATTATAAAGATGTAGAAATAAGCGTCAGAGCCAAAAGATGGTTAAAAGCAGAAATTAACAGACGTGAAGGTGTATTTAAGAATTTCAAAAAATTAAGCGGATTGATCTTTGGCCTTGCAATCCTTCCATTCACTTGTGGTTTGTTAAACTGGGCATATCCAAAATTTATGAAAAAATTCTTCCCGGAACTCTGTGATGCGAAACAACAGGCAAAAGCTGCAAAGGAGGCTAAATAATGAATATTAAGCCAATAACAACCTCAATAAAAAATGCAACAAATGCAGCTATCGATTATGCAAATAAAGCTACTAACAAATTTATGGAATGCAAAACAGGTCATACCTGGATGCCTGAAAACCCTACAGATATTGCTAAAACGTTAGCACTATATTCTACAACTACAAAAGATGCTGTTAATTGCTACTATTACACAACACAAAGTTATAACAATAAAGAAATACCTGAAGATAAAAGAAAATTCGTTGCTGGTATTGACCTTGCAAATGGTATTTTAAATGTAATTACACAGCTGACTTTAGGTTTGGTTGTAAACAAACAGTCTGATAAATTGTTTGAAAAAGTCTTTAACGGCGGTATAGTTGCTAAACCTGAAAATGTATCTAACTATATGAAAAAAGTAAATGATCTTCTTCAGAAATCTTCTTTGACAAAACATATTAGTTGTACAGAAGCAGAAATTAAAGATGCAATTAAGAAAACAAATAAAATTGCAAAAGGTGGATTTGGTGTAATCGCAGTATTGATTGTGACACAAATCATTGCAAAACGTATGATTGTACCGTTCCTTTCCACACCTCTTGCTGGTTTCTTTAAAAATTATCTTGAAAAACGTGAACAAAAAAATGGTGTAAAAACAGAAATACCAGCGACAGTTGACAACCAACCTAAAGTTGATTCTAAAAAGGAACAAAAATCAATAGTTGTTACAAATAGAGATGACTCATCCGAACATAAAGCTTTTAAAGGTTTTGAAAGCATGTTGTTAAATAAATCTCTTTAAATAAATATTGAAAGGATTTTGTCATGAGAATTAATAGTATACGCACAAATCTCCCTGGCAATAATACTTCTAAGCCAAAGTCTTTTAAACAATTACAATATGATGTTGAAAGTTTAAAAACGGTTCCTATGTCTTATTATAATCATGAGAAAGTCATTAACTCTCTGCCTCAAGCTAAAGAAGAACTTGATAAATATTCCTTTGTAAAAGCATTAATATATGCTAAAGATAACAAACCTGTTTTAACTTTATTTAATCCTTTGCCATCTGCGTATTATTCAAAAACTGTAGATATTACGGACATGATTGATTCAAGTTCGGACTCGCACGAATTGAGTGAAAAAATTTACAATAGAGCTATGGAGATAGTTTGCAATAATGAGTTTGAAGAAGACAAAGACCCTGATGACAGAGATGATGACGATTTTGATTTTGATGACGATACGCTCAGAGGTACAGGCTGGGATTTAACTGACGCATATATACCTTAATTATTTTTAGCTCTTTGCCAAATATGAAATACAGGAATACCGGCGAGTGTGATAAGCAGTCCCGGTATTGTGTATAATGGCTTGTACACGGAAAGACATATTACAATATAGCTGGCAAGTACCAAAAATGTTATCGGGAAAAATGAATTTATCCTGAATTTTTTGTTTGCATGCGGAAACTTTTTTCTGTATACAAAAATACCAGCTGTAACAAGGATATAAAAAAGCAAAGAGGCATAGATTACAAAATCTAAAAGCTCTGAATAATTGCCCCATAGTATTAGTATGCATATCCAGATACACTGTGCCCATAGTGAATTTACCGGTACTTTTGTTTTTCTGTTGATTAGAGCAAGCGGTCTAAAAAAAGCTCTATCTTTTGCCATTTTATAATATACTCTGGAACCTGTTAAAATCATTCCGTTAGCGCATCCAAACGCAGAAATCATAATAATGACCGCAATTATATCCTTTCCAATTGTTCCGAATATTTCACTTATTGTTCTTGCTGCCACAATATCTTGAGGTGCTGTTTGTATTTCACTTAATGGTAAAACACCTAAATAAATCATATTCATAAGCAAATATAAAGAAACAACCAATGCTACTCCATACACGAGAGCTTTGGGTATATTTCTTTGCGGATGTTTTACTTCACCTGCAATAAATGTAATATTGTTCCATGTTATAGATGCAAATAATGCACCGACAATGGCAACAGCCATAATATTTATTGTTTGAAATGAAAAATTGAAACTCATATGCATGTTTGCTTGCAAAATATGAGCATTAAAACCGAATAAAAGCCCTATTATTACTATTGCAGCCATTGATATAACTTTGGTTACGGTAAAGATATTTTGTGTAACAACACCGTATTTTATCCCTCTTGAGTTAAGGTAACTGAGAAATATAACAGTTAAAACTGCAAATAATTGTTGTGTAGAAAAATGTATGCAACCTAAATTAAAAAGAATATTAGAACTGCTTATAAACGGAACTATCAGACCAAAAAACTTTGCAAATGCTACACAAACTGCTGCAATAGTACCTGTTTGAATGACAAGAAACAATGTCCAGCCGTATAAAAATGCTATTTTTTCACTGAAAAATTTTTTTAAATATACATATTGTCCGCCTTCTTCTGTGATGTTTGCTGCAAGCTCACAAAGAGACAAACCACCGCATAGTGTTATAAAACCTGCAATCATCCAAATTACTATTAGTAATAGGCCTGAATTTACCTGTCTTGCAATATCAGCGGAAACTATAAATATACCGCAGCCAATCATTGAGCCGGCTACTATTGATACTGCATCAGTTAGGGAAAGTGTTCTTTTCAAATCTTGACTCATATAATTAACATATTATAAAAGCTTGAAATTTAAAACCCTATCCTTGCTGTTACACCTATTTCTTTATTTCTTGTAGAGCCGTAAACACCCATAGTAAGATTTGTGTTGTCTTTAAATGTTTTTTTATAGTTTGCATTGAATGCTGCGTCATCTTTAAAAATAGAAACACTGGCTCCTAAGGAGCTGTGCTTATTTATTTTGTTGTAATAACCGGCGTTAACGCCAGGGTTTTCTTTGTTTAGATATGCGCTTCCATAGATGCTGTTGTTTGGTGCAGAATAGTTAAGGCTCATTTTGGCAGCATTGTCCAACGGTTCATATTCTATGCCGCCTTTTATTTTTACAGAGCCATTGTTGTAAGTCTTTTCAAGATTTGCGCCAATTGATTTGTCAAAAACATCTATATTAGTACCGAGTTTTAAATTGTTTCCGATTTCTTTATTGGCTTCAACACTGTCAAGGCTGACATCATAGCTGACTCCTTTAAAAAAGTTTGATTTTTTCTGTACACCCGGTAAATCAGGTCTCATCACTGTGTTAACAGCGTTTGGTGTTTTTTCCTTTATGTTTGCTTCTATTTGTTCATTAAGCAAGGTTGGGGTAGAGTTTGTGGGGTTTGTTTTGTTAACATTAAAACTTTTTTTGCCCCTTACTTTGTCCCATAGCATTGTTGCTGTTTCTTGAGCGGTTTCTGTCACGTTAGTTATTTGCGTAGCATATTTTTCTTCGGTTGTGCGAAGAATCACTCTGTCTGCGTCAGTGTCTTTTAAAGTATTTACAAATTTTTCTATCTCTTTATCCGGCATATTAATCCTCTTGTATATATAAAGTATATATTATTCTTAAAATTGCTAATCTTTTGTCTGAATTTTGTATATGTAAAATTTTTGTAACGTTTTAAATGAAAATGCTAAAGTTTACTCTTGTTATTCCGTAAATATATTTGTAGTTAATAAATCCAGGGAACAAAAAGTGGATATACGCGTTCAAAATGGAGAAAATCTATCTTTAGCAATCAAAAAAGCACTAATAAAAGAAGGTGCTGCTGATTCTGATTTGAAAAAATTCAGCATTTGGAATCAAATACTGGATCTTGTTGATCAACAAAATGCAGAAAATAAAGCAAACGGTAAAAAAGCGATTTATGAAGGCGGTAACGACAGAACTTCTGCCAATTGGTCACAAAACTACAGGGTACTGGCAGGCAGTGACTTGAATTTTTCCGATGAAATTTGGAACCAAATTAAATCCATAGTTGGGTTAACACCTTCTGTGCCTAAAGAACAGCCCGAGGCATTAAATAAGCAGCTTGATGCGCCTGTTTCGCCATTTGAAAAAAAAGACACATTCCCTGTGCCACAGCAATCTAACTTGCCAAAAATTAATATTGAAACTAATTATACGCAGCTGGGAGATAATCCCTCTTCTGTTTCAGAAAGGCATTCTTCAATAAATCCTGATTTGCTACCCATTTCATCTTCTGCTCAAAATCCATCGGAAAGCGTTAAAGAAGCGAATAATATTGTTTTATCAGATATGCCTGCTATTGAATCAAGAGATACAGGTAAAACTGATATTCCTACCCAAAGTGTTGAATTAGAAAAACCCACAGAGGTTCTGCCATCAGGGGCTATTGTAAATAAGGACGGTTCAATAAAATATGGAGAATATCTTTATTCAATAGATGAAAACGGAATGGAAACACTCAAAACTAAATACGGTACTTATAAAGCTACCAATATGATGAACAGAGATATTATTGCTAATACGCGAGCAAAAATCTTTGGTTATCATGCCACAAATGTACCCAACTTGTATTTAAAAGACAATCAATATTACAAGTGGGATGAAAATAGTAAGAGCTACGTCAAAGCCACTATAGAAACACAAGAAGCTAGGCAAACAAGGCTTAATGCCGAAAATAGACGTAAAGAAGAAATACAAAAGCTTAAAGCTACAACAGCAGATGGTGTTTTGGAAAATTTTGCTCAAGACGGTAAAGGTGACTGCTGGCTTATAAGTTCCTTAAAAGCTCTCAATAACTCGGAAAAAGGCAAAGAGATTATAAAAAGCTGCCTCTCTGCGGACAATGCAGGTAATATTACCGTTAATTTAAAAGGCATAGATAAAAGTTATACTATAACAAATGACGAAATAAATGCTGCTATTGACTCTGAAAATTCTGCATTAGGTGACAAAGATGCTATTGCAATAGAGCTGGCTTTTGAAAAACATATAAAATCAGCTATTGATTCTAAAAAGACTAATTCAAACATGGATAGCATAAATGCTGGCCGTTATTCAATGGGTGATGATTATCTGTATGGCGGGCGTCCCAAAGTTACTATTGAAACTTTAACCGGCCTTAATGTATCGACAATAAGCCGTTCTAAAGATAAAAATATTGTTGTTCAAGACCATGTCGCACTTTTAAAAGGCATGAATGAAGATACATTAAAACCATTTATGGATAATAAGGACTATACAATAATAGTATCTGTTGACGGCGCTGATGAAAAAAGAAAAGATTTGGCTCACGGATTTGCTTTCAAAGGGTATGATGAAAACTTTGTATATTTGGAAGATACATACCTTAATGATGATGGTAGTGCAAAAATAACTAAGATGAAAAAGGACGATTTCTATTCAAGACTTTTAGAATTCAGCTATACAGACCTGTCAAAACCGTTAGATAAAGCTAATAATTCTTTGATGTATTCACCCAAAATCACTCAAACAAAAGAAGTTGAGCAATATTTAAAGAACAAAGATAACAATTGATTATTTTAAAACTAAAAAACCTTCGCATTTGCGAAGGTTTTAAAATAGGAGGAGGTGGGATTCGAACCCACGGTACGCTACAAACGTACGACAGTTTTCAAGACTGCTCCAATCAACCGCTCTGGCACTCCTCCAATGAGTTAGATTGTATATTGATTAGAGTAAGATTATATTAATAAAAAAATAATAAATTGTAAAGCCTTTTCTTACTAAAAAATTTTAAGTTGCATGAAAAAATTTATATGCTATAAATAAAGTATAGATTGAATATTTTTTAAATGCCTTGGTAGCTCAGCTGGATAGAGCAACCGCCTTCTAAGCGGTAGGTCATTGGTTCGAATCCAATCCAGGGTATTTTTCTTGACAAATTTCAGAAGATGAAGCGTCTTATTGTTTGCATATTCTAATGCCGTAATCGGAGTGGTATGTTTAATATTGAAACTTTCAATTTTTCAAATAAAGATTTCGATAATTGGAATAACTTATTTGACTATCATAGTGTTTATATATTGGAAAATGGAAAAGATGCCTATGTTGGTGAATCTAATGATTTTATAAGACGAGCAAAAGAGCATGACTCTGACTCTCTTAAAAATAAATTGAAAAAGTACTTTTTTAAAAGAATGAATGTAATTACCGGGAAATTAGCAGAAGAGACCCCATCAAAACATTATGAAAATTTGCTGATTAAGTTAATGAAAGTTGATAAAAATTTCAATGTTGTTAATGGTAATGATGGGCAAAACACTCATTATTACAGAAAAAATATATTTGAATTATACTTTGATGATTTGTGGTTTAAGCTTGAGCAAAAAGGGTTGGTAAGGTCTCATGATTTTAACTCAATTCTTAACTCAAATTTGTTTAAATATTCGCCATTTACAACGTTAACCCAAGAGCAACAAAAGACTTTAACAAGTATTATCCATACATTAGATTCTTGTGAAACAGAGCCACACAAAGAAAATTATAAAAACAGACCAATTTTTATTAATGGTGACGCTGGAACAGGAAAAACTGTTGTGGCAATATCTTTATTCTATTTCTTGAGAAATAATGAACGATATAAAGACAAAAAAATAGGACTTGTTTATGCAAATCCATCAATTCGTGCAGAAATACAGGAAGTTTTTAAAAACATTAAAGGGTTGAGTAAAAATGATGTTATTTCTCCAATCTGTTTATCAAAAGAACATTATGATATTATTATTTGCGATGAAGCACAAAGGCTAAGGCATAATAAAAACCTTGGATTGTTTACTAAGTTTTTTAAGGAAGGTAATTCAAGATTAGGCTTGGATTCTAATAACGACGAACTTGATTGTATATTAACAAATTCTGATTGTCAGATTCTATTTTACGATTCAAAACAGATTACAAGCCCTTGTGATATACCCCAAAAAAGTTTTGAATCAAGATTTCAAAAAACAGTAGAATCTAAAATATTTGACAACTATGAGTTTAAACTCTTTGATTCCTTTAAAGATATGGCGAAACTTATTGCAGAAAAAGAGCAGACCATTGGACTTTGCAGATATTGCAGCGGCTATGACTGGGAATGGAAGGCTAAGAATAATAATCGTTTAGCAGATATTACTTTAGATGGTATAGATATACAATGGAATAAACAAACTGCTGGGTGGTTAAGAAATCCTGATGCTAGTAAAGAAATGGGCAGCATATATACTTTGCCGGGCGTAGATTTAAATTATGCTGCAGTTGTTATTGGACCTAGCTTATACTTTGATAAAAGTGAAAATAAAATAAAACTGGACCGTAATAAGTTTTTTGATAACAAACTAAAAAAAGGGGTAAATGATGATGACCTCTTAAAATATGTTCTTAATACATACGCTGTTTTCCTGACAAGAGGCATCAAAGGAACATTTGTTTATGTTTGTGATGAAAATCTTAGAGATTATTTTAAAAAATTTATTCCACTTGCATAAAATATATACCTGGCTGTCTTGTTCATCGGGTAATAGATTCTTATATTTGAATCTTTAATATTATCTCATTAATGCTTTGATTGGTGATAATATCGATGTTGCAAAATAGATTATTTTCATTTGGTACTGCTTTTATTTTTTTTATTTTGCTTTCTCTAAATTGTGTGTATGCATAGCTCAAACTTTTACGGGAATTCATTCAACGATAATAATGCAATAATCACTAGTAACAGTGGTAGCCTTGATATCATAAATTCTTCATTTAAAAATAATACTGGCTGGAGTGGCGGTGCCATAGCTAATAAAGGTACCGGCAGTTTAAATATGGAAAAATCTACAGTATCACAAAATAAAGCCTATGAGGGTGGGGGGCTTTACATAGTTAGCGGAACTACAGAAATTTCAGATACAAATATCACGGAAAATAACTCTACTTATCGTGGTGGAGGAATATATTTTGCAAATGGTACAGGTCGTATCAAAAATTCAATATTGTCCAATAACACAGCAAGTATTCAAGGCGGTGCTTCATATATTAACGGAGGCACCCTAAATATCACAGATTCTATAATAAATGAAAATATTGCATCTATGGGTGGTGGTGCTTTGTTTATCAATAGCGGTGATGTCACTTTAAATAATACAAGTTTTGATAAAAATTCTGTTACCAGTGGCTCTCTTGGGGGAGCAATAAGCAACAGTGGTACTTTAACTATAGATAATGCCTTATTTGATTCTAACAGCGCAGGTAATGACGGAGGTGCAATATCAAATTCAGGCTCTCTGATTGTAAGCAATTCTACTTTTACCGGCAATAATGCAGTAAGCGGACACGGTGGGGCAATAGAAGGCGGCAATAGCATTCAGCTTTACAATACAACTTTTGATAAAAATACCGCAAATTATTTTGGCGGTGCTGTATCACTTATGTATGCTGATTCAGTAATTTCTGATTGTGTCTTTTCTAATAATGAATCACAAAATGAAAGAGGCGGAGCCATGATTATTTACGGCTTGAATGCTGAGTTCAAAAATTCGAATATATTTAATAATAATACGGCTAAAACTAACGGTGGTGCAATATATATCGGATCTGATACAACCGTAAATATGTCCGGTACTGCGCAATTTATAAATAACACGGCAAAAGAAGGCCTTGGCGGTGCATTATATATTCAAGGTATTATGGATATTAATGCTGACAATCCTGAAGATTCAATAATTTTTTCAGGCAATACAGATTCTTCAGGAAGTAATGCTTTTCATCTTCATATAGATCCAAATGATCCAAGCTATATCGGTACAATGAATCTTAACATATCAAACGGATCTAAAATTGTTCTTGCTGATAATATCTCCGGATTAGAGGGCACAAAACTCAACATAAACGGGACATCATCATATAATGACAATATCTTTTTAGGATCTGCAAACAATGATTTTAAAGGTGATATTACTACAAAAAATATAAACTTAAATTTTTATGACAAGTTGTCCGGTTTACCAAATGCGCCTATTACATCAGTAAATACAAATTTCAACTTTATGAACGGTTTTGTAAATGATTCAACATTAAATCTTAATTTAAAAGGTGGAGGCAATTCTTTATGCATTGATGTTGATCCGGCAAATTTAATTGCAGACTATATCAATATGACAGGCAGTCCTGATGATATGACAATGATTACTATAAGAGATATAAACGTCATAAGTGATCCTGTCCAGTCTGTTACAATCTTTGATATATTTGATCAAGACAAATTTGGTACAGACCTTGCTTTATCTCAAGAATTACAAAACTCTATTGTATATGGTGGTCTCAAAACCTACAAATGGGCTCTGACACCAAAATTAACGTTAATAGAATTAGGCGGTCTAAACCCCAATATACAAAGATACCAGGGTGCAACAGCGGCTGCGTTTATGAATCAAATGTTGAGCTATGATTATTCTTTAAATAGAACTGATGAGATATACACAAATCTTAGAGAGCAAAAGTTAGCCTCAAGAAAATTAAACTCCTATGCTTCAAACGGCCCGACCGGTTTGTATGTAGATAATTATTACGAAGATGGTTCTGCAATGTGGATAAGACCTGATGTAAACCTGGAAACCTTTAATTTATCAGGTGCATCAGGTGGTTTAAATAACCAATCATACGGATTTATGATTGGCTTTGATTTTCCTATACACGAAACAAGGAATGACTGGAAGCTTTTCCCCACAATTTACGCCTCTTACCTTGGCTCAAGCCAACAGTATCTGGATTCTCACATGAATCAAAACGGAGGTTACGGTGGATTTTCAGAGTGTTGATATGAATCAATCTCAAGTAAATGGTTTGACTGTTGCTCCTTCGTTGCGGCTTACATACAGAAATGAAACAGGATTTGAGCCATATATTTATGGAGGTTGCGTAATACCGATTATGAGTGATATAAAAGCTACCGGAAATGGTCTAAATCTCGAAACTCTAACTTTGAATACCTGGGCGCAATTTGGTGCAGGTGTAAGAAAAAGAGTAAGCGAGCGTATAACCTGTTTTTTAGAGACAATAATTCGTACAGGTGGAAGAGACGGTTGGGGTTTAATGTTTAACATTCAAATTGCTATCTAAGTTAGTAGCAAGAAGGCAGCAAATATGCTGCCTTCTCTCTTATTTCTTATCTTTTTTGTCTGAAGGGTGAGACATTTTTTTGTTATCTGTTTTGTTTTCTTTTGTTGTTGGCTTTTTAGTTGCAGTGTTTGTGTTGTGTTTTTTATTATCTTTTTCCATAATACCTCCATATATTTAGCTTGGCTGCGTCTTTTTATTGACAAAGTTATTATAGCAATGCTGTAAATACAAAAGATTCCCTTTTTAGTGAATCTTTCTTTTATATACTTTTATTTAATTTTTTATGGTTTTATTGTTGTTGAGTTTTTAGACAATCTGTCTTTTTTATGCATAAATCATCGCACAGTATAATTTTTATGGCTTCTCCTGCTTTTGCATGATATTTTAATCCAGGTGTAACAAGTCCTGTTATCAAACCGACAGTGCAGCCAATTGGTATTCCAATAGCAAGACCAGTGCCAATCTTTGCTGGATTTGGAATAAAGGCAAAACCTACACCGGCTCCTGCACCCGCTATGCCTAGGCCTAATGTTGAAGCAGTAAGCTTTCCAGCAGTCATCCAGGGGCCTTCTTTTAGAGTGCCGTCTTTAGTGAATGGTTTGGCTGACATCGCTGTAACTGAGCCATCTGGCAGCACAAGGCATTCAAATTTTAAATGTACCCTTGCATTCTTATTGAATTTGCGTTGTTTTTCAATTTTTATTACAGTAGCAACGAGTTTTGAACAAGCAGGTATGAGCAATGTACCTTCCTGTGTGTAAATGGCTTCAGGAACACTAAAATTCACTCTGTCACCAGCTTTTTGTTTGTCTGACCAGAATTTGCAGTCAAATACTACAGTAAAAACATTACCTTTGCACAAAATATTTCTCAGGTTTGTGATAATGACCTTATTGCAAGGTGCATTTTTTTCCGGAAACATATGTTGTTCACACAGCACCTGTTCTTGGCATTGCGCAACCTGACATGGCGCTGCAATAGCTTGTGTACCCAATAAAGTTAACATTAAAATAGCAAATATTCTTTTCATACAAATAGTATTATTAATTTTTGTGCAAATTGCCATTACCTTACTTTCCTAAATCTATGTTTTTATTTTTATTTATATCTGAATAGTATCAAAACAAAATAGTAAAATTATTCTTCGAAAGTATAATTTTTATTTTGACAAATACTTTTTAAAT
>ERZ779861.3528-NODE-3528-length-12882-cov-4.475559_pt1 | contig 12882 bp, 9 predicted proteins | sample MGYA00511558_ERZ779861 | MGnify/ENA primary metagenome ERZ779861 (study PRJEB29588, sample SAMEA2163432) | human gut metagenome | biome: human gut; feature: human-associated habitat; material: faeces | place: Denmark | collected 2008/2010 ... | reverse complement strand
TTTGAGCAACGGGAGCGACCGCTTTAGCGGTCGCTCCCGTATTTTATTAGGATATCATTTTTACTTTTCCGACTCCATCAAAGCCTTTTCTCGTTCCATTTGGTTCTACCGAGAAAATGAAGAAGCAATTTGAAGTTGTTTACATCATGACGAAGTCTGCTTTCGTTATACCTTCTTGCGTCTTAGCGCTTGTCCTCAATGGTTTCATCTTGAATAGCACTATAACATTGTAGTAGGTGCAAGTATGTTTTTGATTCCGCACTTGTCGGCAAATATAACGATATCTCCGTTTTCATCAGCAACATAGGTATATTCGGATGAAGCGTAAAAACCGTCTGTTAAACCGACCGCTTCATATTTACGCACAAGTCCGTCTGAAATCGGCATATATCCTTCGCTTTTGCCTTCGTAATATGTCAGTTCATATACGGCTTTTTTGAGGTTTGTAAGCTCGTTTTCCGCTTTGACAATGCCGATACCTTCGGCAAAATAATACTCTTTATAACCACCACCGCCGCGATATTTATAACGGTCACCCATACCGGAAATATCAAACGATATCTTCATACAGTTCTCAAAAGTACCGGCTTTCGTTGTTACTACACCGCCATCTGTGCAAGAAATCTTTACTTTCACCGGGTTTTCATCATTAAGTTCGTATTCAATCATGGAATCTGCTCCGACTTTCCACTCGTCAGACCACAAGTATTTGCCTGCGTCTTGAAGTATTCCGTAAATATGATTACAACAAAGCGGTTCGCAACCATTGCACCAATCTTTCCACTCAAAAGACCAACGATCATGGCGATTGAGACTTATATGTCCACGATCCTTATGGACTACATATTGAACAAAGAAGTTCCAATATCCCTCTGCTGTTCGTTCGGGATTTAGTGTCTGATCGGTAGCCATAAGTCTTCTTGCAACCGAAGCCGCAGCTTTTGTATGTGCTTTTTCCATGGGTGTTTTTGCAAGAGCTTCTGCCCGTTCTATCGCATGAGAAACATCGCAAAGTATCACATGATTGTCTTTTTCCATCCAATATTCATTTCGAATTTGATCTATCATATCGAGCCACGAATTTTCATCGTACCCAAAGCGCTCAATCATATCTTTGGATGCAATCATAACAGAGTTATCATCCGCATGAATAACACGGCAAGAAAGCTCTGAAACCATATACTTTGGATCATATTCAGCAACGTATTCCCACGTATTATCCTTTTGCATGGGCAAAAGTCCCGTTCCGCCGTTAATATGATACTTTCCGAGCAAGCGTGTGTCAGTAGTACCGCAGTTAAGTACAACATATTTTACAATACCAATGCCATCCTTATAGTAAACTTTATAGACAGAGGTTCCTGTAAACGGAGCATAGTTCTTTGTTGTCCAAAGCTGACAGCCGTCAAACACACCTGCAGGCGTAACTACTTTTTCATTGTCACTTTCAAATCGCAGCGTTGTACCCTCAGAACCGGTCATGTATTCACCGACAGCAAGATCGTGATTATAGAAATAGCCATCGCAAAGAGAAGCTGTTCGGAAAATGCGGTGAATATCACTGTTAACAGAATGTAAATATCCTTCGCCTGCTATTTCCTCTTTCCAATAACGCAAAGAAGAATCGGAGTATCTGAGTTCATCGGCACGACAACCAATCAGATAACGATTGGCGTTTTTTTCCTTAAATTCATTTTTCAGCTTTTCTTCATACCAAAGAGTGTTGATGGCAAGTGCGTAATAAGGATCGGACGGAAGTAATAATTCTTTCGTCTTTTTTGTTGCCTCCACGCCTTCGCTATACTTATTTTCTCTAAAATAATCGGATCCAAGCCAAAACGACTCTTTTGCAAGTGCTTTAGTGAATCCTGCTTTTTTAAGATAGGGTATTTGTTTATCACGGATAAACGCAATTCTGCCTTGGTGGTCATAAAATGGAATTTGCCGGTTCTCACGAGCTATGATAAATTCCATAACATCTTCGTTATGACCGAGTTCGGCCGCTTTTTTTATTCGTGCAAAAAGAGTGTCATTCTTATCACCCGGCAACCACCACCAGCCACGCATAAGTACATCTGCCAAAGCATGATATTTTTTGTCGGATTCGGGCAATTCTTCTACACCTTTAAGTATATCTTTATAAACGGTTTCAAAACCGTCTTTGCTGTTTTTAAATTGCCAAAGCTTAAGCTCTGCCACCTTTTTCATTACCTTTTCAACCAAGGTATCGCTCCATTTTTCATTCATAGCACAAAGTTCCTTTCTGATTCGTTTGCGTCCATCATGAAGTTGAGATTTTACCGTACCTTGTGATATACGTAGCTTGTCAGCAATTTCGACGACAGAAAACCCCTCTAAATAATGCAGTTTTACAATTTCTTTTACTTTTACGGGGAGCCTCGATATTGATTTGTGAAGTTCTGCACGTTCCTCCTCTTTTTCGTATTGCAAATCAATAGAATCCTCATCTGCAATATCATAGTTTTCCACTGTATCAAGCGACAGAAGGCCACGATATTGCCTGAGCATATTGATACCGCAATTTTTGGCAATACGGCACACCCATGCCGCAAACTTTTCGGGTTCATTCAATGTGTCAAGCTTTATCCATGCAGTCACAAAAGCATCTTGTGCGGTATCTTCTGCGAGAAAAGCATTCTGCGTGACCGAACAAGCTGATGCAATAACAGCCTTATGATAACGGTTTACAAGAACCTCATATGCACTTTGTTCGCCAGCAAGCGTGAGCATAACAAGGGTTTCATCATTTAAGTTACGGTACGGCATTTTTCTCCTTTCTCGAAAAAATCTGTTCAAGCGTTACATTTGCTATGCAAATTCGCTTGTGTTTCGATGCATCTGTCTTATAGACACAGTTCGAGTCAAAAAGGTTGGGGAAAAATGAAAAAAATTACTATAATTTAGAACGGCATCAAAAATCAGCAATACAATCAAAAATTGCTTTTATACCCTCGGGTATTTCTTTTTTGATTATATATTCGCCGTAATTTAAATCGTGGTTGTGTTTTTCAAAAATATGAATAACCAAATTTGTTTTCCCGATACTTTTGAAAACATTATCAATCTTATAAACTTCCATCACATCGACATTTTGATCTAATGTGCCGTGGAAAATATGTATCGGCAGGTCAAGCAGCGGCATCACTTCAGAATTGCTGCGCAAACTAAAATGCTGTAAAAACCAATTTGATGTGAGAGGGATCAATCCTCTGCTATAGTTTTTTTGTAGCCAATCATCATCATGTGTATTGATTACATCTAAAAGTTTTTCTAATGTATACCCCAAAGAATTTGATACGATAACAGACAAATCTTCTTTGGAAATAAAGCCATCATGATTGATGTCAATGTCATCAAAAGAGCTACCTTGTAGCACAGAAGCAACTACATGATTGGGATCAGCTTCATATGCTTGTCTGCTGATTCTGCCTGATTCATCTGTTTCAAAGTAAGTTCTATACCAAACCATAGAAGAGCTACCGTCGTTTTGCCAAGTTAGCACATCTCTCATATTTTGATTGACATACCCGGCGAGAAGCAAACCATTTACAAGTGCAGGATATTTTTTTGCAAATAAAGTCGCAATTACAGTTCCTTCACTCCAACCCAATAGATAGACCTTGCAATTATTAAGCCTATTAACCACTTTGAGCGACTTAATCATATAGTAGAGATCTTCTACCGAATTAAGCGGTAAATAGGTTTGATACTGTTTGTAATCAATATCCACATACATTGGCGGATTATTTCCAAGTTTACAACCTCTTGTATTGTAAGAGAAAAAAGCTACTCCTTGTTTTGCGAATTGTTCTCGAAACAAATCAAAATAGTTAAAGCCGGGGCGTTTGTTGTCAAAAGTATTCGCTCCAGAACCATTTACATAAATAACAAGCTTTTCAACATCTTTCTCACCATAAGGAAGTGAAAGTTTACCACAAAGAATTACATTGTCAAACGATATGATGTTAAGAATTTGATCAGAATAAAATCCCATTTTTACATCCTCTACACGCAATTAGGTCCTTGCAGAATAAGCTCAATATATCGTGAGCTTTCAGTCCGTTCATCCCCACCTTCTTTACTAAGTGTCGGGCGGGCAAAACGGAATGTGTTTTTGGTTATATAGTTTTTATGATATGCCTTGTCAAATTTACCGCCGTTATCACCTGCGGTCTGATTTTCCAACTGGCTTTCTTCACAATAAATTGTGCCATCTACATAGGGGACCACATCAGCGTAGTACAATTCAAATGTATCGTGAGCGATGCGAACCAGCGTTAAATCGTTAGCTTGCAGCGTGTCTTCTGTCAAAGAATATTCAGAGGGATAAAGAGTGCCGTAAAGCCCTGTTTTGTATATTTTGTCATCTATTTGGAGCGTTTCCGGTCTTTCGGGAACCAAACCGCGTGTGTGTTTTATGATTGGCTTCTTCATGAACTATGAGCATTGCCGCAAGGTGTGTTGTCTGTTTTTTGTGCGCAGACAGCGCTCCAACCGCGGTCCCGTTTGACGGTGAGAATGGTATAGCCATGTTGTTTGAGCGCAGATACCACCTCCGCCTCGCGGGTGTCAATAATGCCGGAGGAAATGAAGATTCCGTTTGGCGCAAGAAATGCGCCGATGGTAGGGGTGAGAGATAATATGATGTCTGCGACGATATTCGCCGTACAAATCTGAAAGCCGCCTGCAGGGGGTGCGATCCCTTGCAAAAGATCGGCACACACACAATCAATTTGATCGGAAACCCCGTTTTTTTCCGCATTTTCTTTGGCAATGCGCACCGCAACAGGATCAATGTCGCATGCCAGCGCATAAGATGCGCCCAATTTGATTCCGCAAATCGCCAAAATACCGCTGCCGGTTCCGACATCCAGTTGTGTGTCACCCGGTGTGACATATTGTTCTAACAGTGCGCCGCACAAACGTGTGGTTTCATGTGTGCCGGTGCCAAATGCCATGCCGGGGTCCATTTGTACGGTGATTTCTGTATTTTTGGGCGTATAAGTTTGCCAACCGGGCACGATGACCAAGCGATTGCCGATCGGGGTAGGGTGGTAATATTTGCGCCAGGCGGTGGCCCATTCTTCTTCTTTGACACCGTTACACGCAATCTGTGCATCGATGTGCGCAATACGGAAACGATCTTTGAGAAAGGAGATATATTCCCCCAACGGCTTGTCCTCGCTGACATAAATACTTGCAGTGATGTTGTTTTTATCCGCATGCAGAATTTTTTCATCGATCAGATCGGCATAGACGGTTTTCATATCGATGTCGCTATAATCTTCCAATACGATATTTTCATCGAGCATACACAAAATAGCACAGATGGTGTCACGGTCAGAAAGGGTACCGTGCACGCAGAGTTGAGTCCATTGCATCGCTTGTTCTCCTGTCTTTGGTTCAAAGTGAAATTTTGATGGTGGGTCTTTTTTGATCGCAGTGAAAGTTGCTGACATGTCACTGCTTTGGTTACGTTGAAAAATAAAAATCCCGGGCGCGTTTTAGCTCCGGGGAGTGTCTTTGATAAAAAGGAAAAAATAAAAAATGCCCTGCCGCAGAATGCAACGCATTTGAAAAATGAAAACAAAAAGGCCGGAGGGGTTGGCTCCGGACCTTTTTCTGGTGCTCCTGCGGGGATTCGAACCCCGGACACCTTGATTAAAAGTCAAGTGCTCTACCTACTGAGCTACAGGGGCAAATGGTTGACGGAATCAACGGAAAAGAATATGATAAGAAAACCGTCATAGCCTATACATTATACGCCGTTTTCAACGGCTTGTCAACCCTTTTTTGGAAAAATATTGTGATTTTGCAGAACTTTTTTTGATGCAGTGTTGAGATGACGTGGAAAATGTGGTAAAATAATCTTATGAATAGAGAAATAACGATAAAAGCTGCAGTTGCAAAACGGACTGTCACAGTACGTTTTACTGAAATTTTGTTTTCGAAATTTTGTTTTTGATGTGACGGGCGACTGCACAAAACACAGGAAAGGGACAAAACATTGATGCAATTAAAGGACGAGATCGCCAGACGGCGCACCTTTGCCATTATTTCACACCCGGACGCGGGCAAAACCACATTGACGGAAAAATTTCTTCTGTATGGCGGTGCGATTCAGACAGCAGGTGCGGTGAAAGGAAAAGCATCTGATCGACATGCTGTTTCTGACTGGATGGAAATGGAACAGAAACGTGGTATTTCCATTACCTCCTCGGTGATGCAATTTGAATATGAAGGATACTGTATCAACATTTTGGACACCCCCGGACACCAGGACTTCTCCGAGGACACCTACCGCACGCTGATGGCGGCGGACAGTGCGGTGATGGTGATTGACGGTGCCAAAGGTATTGAGCCCCAGACGCGCAAGCTGTTTCGGGTCTGCGCGATGCGGCACATCCCAATTTTTACGTTTATCAATAAAATGGACCACGATACGCGCGATCCGTTTGATTTGATCGACGAGTTGGAAAAAGAGTTTGGTATTGGCACCTATGCCATGAACTGGCCGATTGGCTCCGGTGTGGATTTCAAAGGCGTGTATGATCGCACGGAACATCGTGTGTTGTCGTTTGCGGATGCACATCGCGGACGCGATCGTTTGGCCAGTATCGACTGCGATTTGAATGACACGGAAAAACTGGATCAACTGGTGGGGCCCGCTTTGCGCGAGACACTGGTAGAACAGGTGGAGCTTTTGGAGGGGGCAAGCTTTGATTTTGATCTGGAAAAGGTGCACAGCGGTAAGCTTTCCCCTGTCTTCTTTGGCTCGGCACTGAACAATTTCGGCATTGAAATGTTCTTGGAAAACTTTTTACGCATGACCCCACCGCCACTGCCGCGCACCTGCAACGGCGGGGAAACGGTGATTGATCCGTTCGATGATGTTTTTTCGGCGTTTGTGTTTAAAATTCAAGCAAATATGAACAAAGCGCATCGTGATCGCATTGCGTTTTTGCGGATTTGTTCGGGACGATTTGACCGAAATGAGGAATATTTTCATGTGCAGGGAGAGTAAAATCTGCGTCTGTCACAACCCCAGCAGATGATGGCGCGCGATCGTTCGGTCATCGATGAGGCCTATGCAGGTGATATCATTGGTGTGTTTGACCCGGGTATTTTTTCGATTGGTGATACAATCTGCACAAAAGGTCGTCATATTCGGTTTGAAGGCATTCCCACCTTTGCACCGGAAGTGTTTGCCATGGTGGAACAAATCGATTCTATGAAACGCAAACAATTTGCCAAAGGTATGAACCAGATTGCACAGGAGGGTGCAATCCGCATCTTTTGCGAACCGGGCAGTGGGCTGGAGCAGGTATATGTCGGGGTTGTTGGTACATTACAGTTCGATGTGCTTGCCTCCCGCATGAAAAATGAGTATGGTGTGGAATACCGACAAACCAATTTGCCTTACACCTGTATCCGCAAGATTCCGGATGGGGTAGATCCAAAGTCCCTGTATTTATTCCAGAGCAAATGGGTGCAGGATTTTCACGAGAACAACTATCTTTTGTTCCAAAGCGAATGGTATGTACAATACACGTTGGATCACAATGAGGGTTTGACACTTTTGCCGTTCGGAGATATTGACGCGCAGATGAAAGAAACATGATAACTTGAACAGCATTATGAGAAACAAAATGAAAAGCAACCGACCGCGCGCATTTCTGCGTGGGGTTTCGGTTGCTTTTTGATTATATATCCTCATGTCGATTTCTATGCCATTTACTTGTTTTTGGCTTTTGTACGATATGAGATGTTTTCTATATCGTGTTTGGCTTATTCTTTTGGTTGTTTGAATTGATGATTGCGCTGCTTGGTTTTCAAAAGCAATGTCCACCAACCATCAAAGAAACTATCAATGTGCGTCAGTTCCGGCAAGTTGAATTTATCGTTAGAAACGATTATTTTGTGATGATAAAACAATAAGCAGTGTCAAACTTGGGACACTGCTTATTTGTTTGTATAAAAGGCAACGGCTTACCATGATTTACTGTTTGTTATTTTTGCTCGCATCATTGGTATCGGTATCGTTATTTGAATCACTGTCGGTGTTTGTTTCTGTGTTTGCGGAATCATTTGTGTTACGGTTCGTTTCATGGGTGTCATTTGATTCTGATGTTTGGTTGGAATCGTCTTGCCTTTGGGAAGAATCTTTGGGTGTTTGATCGGGTGTAGTTTGGTTCTTTTTGTCTTCTTCCCGCAAGCGCTGTTGTTCCCGGCGCATCTGTTCAATATACTGTTCTGCAGCCGACATGGATGCACCGCCGGAGAACGGGTTGTTATGATGGTGATGTTCTTCTGCCTGCTGCTTACGTGCCTCTTCCGCGTCTCTCAAACGAGCGGCTTCTTCGTCGCGCTTGCGCGCCTCTTCTTCCGCCTTTCTTCTTCGCTCATTTTCCTCGTCGCTGCGGCGTTTCTTTTCTGCGACCATTTCCACCAGCTCTTCTTCGGTGACCGATTCGCGGTCCATCACTGCAGCAAATTGGGTCGCATCCATGGTTTCATATTTGATGAGGAATTTTGCGATAAAATGCAGTTTTTCCATATTCTTTTGCAACGTTTCTTTTGCAATGTCATATCCCTGCATAATAAAGCGTTTGATTTCCGCGTCGATGGTTGCAGCGGTGGCTTCGGAATAATTTCGTGTGTGGTTGAAATCGCGTCCCAAGAACACCTCGTCGTTGGTGCCTTCCGAACCGAACTGCATGGGGCCGAGCACATCGCTCATTCCGTATTTGGTAACCATGCGGCGTGCCGTCTCTGTTGCGCGCTGAATGTCGTTGGAAGCGCCGCCGGACACATTTCCAAACACCAATTGTTCTGCGGCGCGACCGCCGAGCAACATGGCGATGTGTTCGATCATTTCTTCCTTATATTCGCTGAATTTGTCCTGCTGCGGCGGGTTGAGGGTGTAACCGAGCGCCTGCCCGCTTGGAATAATGGAGATCTGTTGTACGGGGTCAAGCGTGGGTAGGATATGTGCCAGAATTGCATGCCCCGCCTCATGGTAAGCAGTGTTTCTCTTGTCAATTTCGTCAATCTTGCGATTGCGCTTTGGCATACCAACGATAATTTTCATGGTAGCCTCTTCAATATCGGTCATACCAATCAAGCTCTTGCCTTTACGTGCTGCGGTCAATGCTGCTTCATTTAATAGATTGGCAAGATCTGCGCCGGTAAAGCCGACGGTAGACTGCGCGACTTTTTCCAAATCGACGCTTTCCTCCAACGGCTTTTTGCGGGAATGCACTTTCAGAATATCCACACGTCCCTGCAGATCGGGATAATTGACCGTGATCTGACGGTCAAAACGGCCGGGACGTAACAATGCCGGGTCAAGGATATCGGGGCGGTTGGTTGCCGCCATGACGATCACACCATCGTGTGTGCCGAAGCCATCCATTTCCACAAGCAGTTGGTTGAGTGTTTGTTCACGCTCATCATGACCGCCGCCCAATCCTGCACCGCGGTGACGGCCGACTGCATCAATTTCGTCAATAAAGATGATAGAGGCAGGATATTTTCGTGCCGTTTCAAACAAATCGCGCACACGGGAAGCACCGACACCGACAAACATCTCCACAAAATCAGAGCCCGAAATGGAAAGAAACGGGACACCTGCCTCACCGGCCACGGCCTTTGCCAACAGGGTCTTACCGGTTCCGGGAGGGCCCATGAGCAACACACCGCGCGGGATCTTTGCACCCAAACGTGTGAACTTTGAAGGCTCGCGCAGATATTCCACAATTTCGCGCAACTCTTCCTTTTCTTCGTCTGCACCGGCCACGTCCGTGAAATAAACCTTGGATTTTTCGTCGTTGCCGACTTTGGGACGTGCTTTTCCAAAGCTATTGAGTTTGCCGGGACCGCCCTTGCCGCTGGCCTGATTCATCATCACCACCCAGATAATGATGAAAATGACAATGACCAACACATAAGGAAGCAAAGACACCCACCATGGCAATGTTTGATATGGCTGGATGTCGTATTCGCTGATGATGCCCTGTTCGAGCTGTTCCTCGGCAATGGGGGCAAAACGCTCCTGGAATGTGCTGTAATCCCGCAACTCATACGAGACGGACTGGCCGTCTTTGAGTTTCATGGTCAGAACATTGTCACTGTCCAAAACAAAGCTTTCGACCTGCTCGTTATGGAAATAATTTGCAATGTCGCTGAATTTTTTTTGTTCTGTCTGCGCGTCACCGAACAGATAAGAGACAGTCAGAATGATTGCGATGATCAAAACAAGATAAAACAGAATTACTTTGAGTCCGTTCTTCATACCTTTTCCATTTCTCAGCCATGCATCGTGGGATGCCGCCGCGTATTAAGATTCGCCTTTTTCCGCATAAACGGATGGCTTTAAGATGCCGATATAGGGGAGGTCACGATATCGTTCTTGATAATCAAGTCCGTATCCTACAATAAATGCGTCCGGTATTTCAAAACCGGTATAATCCGCTTTGAAGTCCACTTCGCGTCGTGCAGGTTTATCTAACAGGGTGACGGTGCGAACGCTATGTGCCCCTTTGAGCAAAAGATAGTTGGTGAGATAAGAACAAGTGCGCCCGCTGTCTACGATGTCCTCTACGATCAAAATATCGCAGTCTGCAATATCTCCGCGGATCAGATCCAACTGAATGCGGATAGTCCCGGAACTTTTGCTGCCCTGGCCATAAGAGGAGACGCGCATAAAATCAATTTCCACGGGGATGGGGATCTTTTTCATCAGATCGCCCATGAACACAACAGAACCTTTCAGTATACAGAGCAGTACCAATTTTTTGTCTGAATGACGGTAATCTTCTGCAATTTGTTGTGCCAATTCGCCGACGCGTTTTTGCACGGTTGCCTCATCAAAAAGAATTTCCTGAATATTTGGATGCATGGTCGTTCTCCTTTATCGTTTTCCGTTTTGCATCACTTTATAAGTTTACGCGAATAGAAGAAAAAAATGACGATGGAGAGACACCTGACATCTGTCGATCTCGATGCTTTTTCTTTGTTATAAAACAGACAGGTATCTTACCCTAAATAAAATTTTTTGTATTTCACAATTACCTAAATACATCCAAGGATGTACAACTGAACAATGACAAGCAAAAAAGCTCGATTGATCAGATGTGTTGACAACAACGAACGGTCAAACTTGGTCTGTTTGATCCGTTTCGATTGGCTGCAAAAAACAACGAATCTCAAGTTCGTCCTCTGTCTCCGATGCACGAAATGGATCGGCAGGCGGACAACACGGAATCCACAAAAGTGTTCCCTTCGCATCCACAATGACGGGAAAATCAGCGCGTAAAGACTGTGGTATCCGCTGTTCAGACAGCAAATTTTTAATTTTTCTGTGCATTCCGCGCAACAAGTACGTGGTACCTTTTGCAAGGGCACTGCGCGGAACAACAGACAACGGATACTTTAGTGTAGCAAAGTTTAAGTGCGCGCATATAGATAATTTGTAAATTTTTTCGACGCTCGCTGTATCTGCTGTTTCCATCTTGTCGTGGGATTTTGGAACCTTTTCCAAAATCAGCAAACCATTGGTAAAAGTAAGCGGGTTGTTTCCCAGATGAAGCGTTTGTACGCGATTGATATGATTTTGAGAAGGGCAGACGCGGTCACTTGTTATTATGATATGATCATCATAACACAGAAATGTGACGGAATGGGGTAGGGAAAGCTGACAAGGATGTGAAAATGATGTCGTTTTTTGCAACATTTGTTCAATTTGCCACGCTTGAAGCTGTTGGGCGGGATGCGCGCGCAGAGCCTCTTTTGCCACAGTTTGATACATACTGCGTAAAATACGGGTTGCGAGTGCCGGATGCAGATCTGCAACGGCACATCGAGGAACGCGGCAAGTACCGGGGAACACTTGTGCGTGTGTACGCATAAAATGTTCCGTTTGGATAGTAAAATAGTCCTCATCCCGTGCGGCAGCGTCGCTGAAGCGGCATAATGCCGACGGATATCCACAAAAATCATTTGCACACAGCGGGGCAAGTGCCCGGCGTACACGGTTGCGGGTATATGCCGTGGAGTCATTTGTTTCGTCGGTGACATAAGGCAACGACAACGTGCGGCACGCATATAAAATTTCTTCTTTTCGTAAGCACAAAAATGGGCGGATTAGTGTGGTTTGCAATCCTTTTGGTGTAAAAATCCGCCGTGTCGGGCGCATGCCGCAACTGCCGCGCAAGTCGCTTCCGCGCAGCAGGTGCATGAGAATGGTTTCCGCTTGGTCATCTGCGTGGTGAGCGGCTGCGATGCGCGGTGTCATTTGTCCTTGTGCTGTTTGTGTATCGCAAAAATCGCCCAATGCCTCGTAGCGCATCATGCGCGCCGTGGTTTCCGTGCTTTCTCCTGTTTGTTTTGCCTGTGCGGAGACATCACACGTAACGCAGACAAATGGAATGTTCCATGCGCTGCATAGCGTTTGACAAAAGCGGGCGTCTCGTTCTGCCTGTGGACCGCGTAACATATGATTGACATGCAATGCGGTCAGGCGGCAAGTTCGCAGTTGCAGATAATACAGCAGAAACACGGAATCCGCGCCGCCGGAGAGCGCGATCAATATAGGGAGATTGGGATCAAGCAATGCGTGCTTTTGACAAAAGGCGTCCAGACGTGCAACCAACGCCTGTATGCGCTTCGTCGGCTTAGGTGGGGGAAATATCGAAAACATCTTGTCTGTCTGTATCTGTTTTTCGTCTTGCAACTCCGATGTTAATGGTTCCAACGCCGGAACGGCGTTGGAACCATTGGAACCGGTTGCTTGATCTTTGATATTCATGGCTTATCGACTCGCTTTTCTTTGCGCGATCATACCGGCGGTTCAGGCAAAAA
>ERZ779861.3522-NODE-3522-length-12905-cov-2.259455_pt1 | contig 12905 bp, 10 predicted proteins | sample MGYA00511558_ERZ779861 | MGnify/ENA primary metagenome ERZ779861 (study PRJEB29588, sample SAMEA2163432) | human gut metagenome | biome: human gut; feature: human-associated habitat; material: faeces | place: Denmark | collected 2008/2010 ... | reverse complement strand
AGTATTCCTTCGGAATTGTCAATTACGAGAGTAACTTCCGCCATTCCGCGAGATTTTCTGCTTGCCGTACCTGCAAATATTACCTCGTCCATCTTGCCGCCGCGCAGCGCTTTCGGGCTTTGCTCTCCAAGTACCCAGCGTATAGCATCAGAAATGTTGCTCTTTCCGGAACCGTTCGGTCCGACTATACAGGTAATCCCTTCGTGAAAATCTATAGTAACCGGCTCGGCAAAAGACTTGAATCCGTGCATATATATTTTTTTAAAATACAAATTTGTCACTCCTTTCAAGCGCTTCTTTTGCCGCATTCCTTTCCGCTTCTTTCTTGCTCTTTCCCCTTCCTCTTCCTATCACTTCGTCGCCGAGGAACAGATCGACATAAAATACTTTATCATGGTCAGGTCCTGTTGTTCCCGTAACTCTGTATTTTAAAGGCTTCTGAGACGAGCCCTGAACCCTTTCCTGCATTTCCGACTTGTAGTCTGTGTGCAGCTTGCCGGAAAGAGCTTCTTCTACAGCTTGTCCGAAAAGTGAAAGCACAAATTTTTTGGCACAATCGTACCCCCCATCGAGAAACATCGCTCCGATTATGGCCTCGACAGCATCCGCAATTATCGATTCACGCCGGCGCCCGCCGCTTTTTTCTTCACCGCGTCCGAGCTTTAAAAAATTTCCTACTTCGATCTTCGCTCCGCACACTGCAAGAGTCTCTTCACATACGATTTTGGCTCGCATTTTTGTAAGCGTCCCTTCCTCCACATCAGGAAGCCTTGCATACAGTTCTTCGCTTATTATTGCGTCAAGAAACGCGTCTCCAAGAAATTCAAGGCGTTCATTATTATGAAGCGCCTTATTTTCCTTTATTACATAATGATACGAGCTGTGTGTCAGCGCCATTTCAAGCAAGCTTTTATCTTTAAATTCGTAATTCAGTTTTTTTTCAAATTCCCAGGTAGCATTATTCACTTATCGTAATCTCCTCTAACTCTTCAACAGAGTTCTGTATTATCTGTACCACGTTATTATTTACATAAGGTATAGCTTTTAGTATCGTATTTTTTACGGCGTTAGCATTTGACGAACCGTGCATTTTGACGATGGAGCCCTTAACTCCTAATATCGGCGCACCGCCGTACTCCGAATAGTCAAACTCGCTTTTGAGCTCACGCATCTTGCCAGAAAGCAGCAGCGCTCCCATCTTGGCAACACCGCCGTCCGTGAATTTATTTTTTAAGAGCTTAAGTATATTCCACGCAAGGCCTTCCGTGAGCTTTAAGATGACATTGCCCACAAATCCGTCGCATATGATTACATCGCACGCTCCCGCAGGCACTTCTCTTGCCTCGACATTGCCGACAAAATTAACTCTGCTTTTGCTTATGAGGTCGTATGCCGCCTTTGTAAGCGTCGAGCCTTTGGACTCTTCGGCACCTATGTTAACAAGCCCGACACGCGGATTTTTTATGCCCATTACCTTTTCCATATAGATGCTTCCCATTACACCGAATTCGAGCAGATTATTGGGCTTACACTCAGCGTTGGCTCCCGCATCCACAATTATCGAAGGATAACTTCTTCCAAGTATAGGATATATGCTGGCGATGGCAGGTCTGTCTATTCCCTGTATTCTTCCGAGTATGAAAAGCCCGCCCGCCATCAGCGCGCCTGAATTTCCCGCAGAAATAAACATATCGCCCTCACCGTTTTTTACCATCGTTATGCCGATGACCATCGAAGAGTCTTTTTTTGCTCTTATCGCGCGCACAGGCGCATCATCGTTTGTAATTACATCAGAAGCATGTTTTATGCCGAGTCTGTCCTTTGGATATTTTCCCCTGCATTTTTTCAGCTCAGCTTTGATAGCGCTTTCGTTTCCAACGATTACTATTTCGTCATTTATAATGTTAAGAGCCTCAACTACACCCTTTACTATTTCACCCGGCGCATTGTCTCCGCCCATTCCGTCTATTATTATTCTCATTTTTCCTCCTTGGTATATAAAAAACCCTATTATATATTATATAGCAGGAATGCTCTTTTTAAAAGGTATTTTAGATATATCATCCTTCTATTTTCACAACAGAAACTTCGTACGCCGTATGCAGCGTGCTGTTGCCAAAGCTGTCCTTTTTTCGGTATTCGCGGCTCTGTATTCTTCCCGTGATCGTCAGACGCATTCCTACATCGAGCACTCCGGCATAAGAGGCGTTTCTGCCCCAGGCGATGCATGGTATATAGTCCGATTTATTATACATTCTGTTGACCGCAAGCATAATATCGCAGATTTCTCTTCCAAGAGGCGATGTACGCCTAATCGGTGTTTTACAGATATGACCGTCGAGATATATCTCATTTTCGTAAAAAAGCTGTTCATCCTCCGGTATCTCTGAAATTTCGCGCGCAAATACAACTATGTTAAGCTTGCTTCTGCCGTCTGTCTCTTCGTTATATGTACGCACCTGTCCGCGTACGTCTACTCTCGAGCCTGCGCCGAGACACAGTCCAAGAAGCAGCCTTTCCGAAATCTGCAGCCTTATCTCGTCTCTGTATCCGCTGCTTCGCTCAACTCCTATCAGCGTCTCGTAAAACGCTTCTCCGTATGTCCTGTGACTAAAATCAAGATCTTTCAAAAGTTCTCCCGTAAGTCTCGCTCTGTTTGTTTCTATGATATCAGGATTAGTTTCCATCTATGTCCGTCCTCCTATGCAAATGTATGTATTTACATATTATGAGCGCGGACGCGTTCATATGACAGATTAAAACAGAGCGGACAAGGTTTTGCCGCGTTCTTCTACACCATAATCCTGTGTTTATATCTTTCCGCTAAGTCTTCTTCACTAAGTTCAGGCGGATCGGAGTATAGTATTCTCAGCTTATTATGCAGTACCGTAAAATGAAGCGGAAATTTCTCGCCCTTTTCGCCGTCGACATCCGTGGAAACATCCTCAGGAGATTCGAGATAGAGTTCGTCCGTCTTAAAGTAAAGCACGTTTTTATTGTGAGGATGATGCCCCGCGAGCACTTCAAAGAAGAGCGGCGCAAATTCAGGAATCAGCATCTTTTTAAATATTATAACATCCAAAAGCCCGTCTCTTATGTCAGACTCCGGAGCAACGCGCCTGAAGCCTCCTGCTGAGCCTCCGTTCATAACAACCATAAAATACATATCAATATCTTCCGTACATTCTTTACTCTTTATGGAAATAGGAATAGCGTGCAGATTTGGAATTTCCGATATCCCTTTAAGGTAATATGCCATTATTCCCAGCGTATTTTTAAGGTTGGGGTCAGTTTTCTGAGAAACATCCACAAGCGTGCCCATAGCTGCTACATTTATATAGTGCCTGTCGTTCATCTTTGCCAGATCGACATAAACAAATTCGTTTCCAAGCGCGATATCTATCATTTGATTTATTTCATTCGGTATGTTCATATAATATGCAAAATCATTGGCCGTACCGGCCGGGAATATCGCTATCGGCAAGTCAATTTCGTGTTTCATCATCGCATTTACGACAATATTCACCGTACCATCTCCGCCGGCAATTATTATATTTCTATACTGCTCTGCATGTATGTGCGAAAAAACATAATCGAGTATATCAGTGCTTGCCCCTCTGACAGGTCTTATAAGAAACCCTTTATCCTGAAATTTGGATATTATAAGGTCTAAGTATCTTGGAAACATCCCATTTCCCGAGTTGGGATTGTATATAAGAAGTACTTTCCTCTGCTCATCTGTCGTCTCCAGTTTATATTTCTTTTCAGCTTCAACCATTTTAATCTCTCCCTTCAAATAAAATGCCGCGAATCTCCCCTATGAGATAGAGCGAACCTGCTATGAGAAGCACCTCAAAATTTTCTTTTTCAATTTTTTCGCGCGCTTTAGCAAGTGCTGCTATCGGCTCTCTTTCAATTATGCAGCTTCTGCCATTTTTTTCTATCATCTGTGCGAGAAGCTCTGCGCTAAGTTTCCTTTCGTTCCGCGGCTCTGTGGCGATAAAGCTGTCGCAGATACTGCACAGGCTTGCCGTAATTTTATCGGCAGCTTTATCTGAAAGCACGCCGACGACGGCAAGTATTTTTTTATTCGCAAAATATGTTTTCAAGGTTTCGGCAAGGGCTGAGGCTCCTGCCTCATTATGCGCGCCGTCAAGGACAATATACGGCGAAACAGCTTTTAAAGCTATATTCTGCGCTTTCGGCGGCACGATTTCAAATCTGCCGATATTTTTCGCTTCATAAAAGCCTTTATAAAGCTTTGTGCGTTCCACGCTTACGCAGCGCCGCTTTCGCAGCACTTCAAGCGCTGTGAGCGCCGTGAGTGCATTTTCTATTTGATGCTTTCCAAGCATAGATATCCTGAGATCTTTGTATTCGGTCTCTCCTATGAAAGCATCAAATTTGCTGCCGCTTATATCATTTTCGATATTCGCGCACTTTATTCTTTCCACGTCGTACAGAACACAGCCATTTTTGTAAGCAGCGCGGGCTATTTCCCTTTTCGCCTCGTCCGTATCTACATTCATAATTACCGGCGCGCCTGGTTTTATTATACCCGCTTTTTCACGCGCAATTTCCGCAAGCGTGTTTCCGAGCCTGTCGGTGTGGTCGTAGGAAATTGAGGTTATAACGCAGGCGAGCGGTTTTTCTATAATGTTTGTTGAGTCGCCTCGTCCTCCGAGTCCGACCTCCATTACCGCATAATCGCAGCCCTTTCTCGCAAAATACAGGAATGCAATCGCCGTAATCACCTCGAATTCTGTCGGTGAAGCAAAGCCTTCTTCTGTCATTTGACTCACCTTTTCAAGAACCTCGTCTGTATACGCGGCAAGATCGCTGTCGCTTATATATTCTCCGTCAAGCTCTATTCTCTCGTTAAAAACGGTCAGATACGGCGACGTGTATATACCGACGCTGTAGCCGTTTGCCAGAAGCGCAGAATATATAAATCTGCATACCGAGCCTTTGCCATTTGTGCCTGCAACATGTATACATTTTAATTCCTTTTCGGGATTCCCAAGCCTTTTCATCAGCTCATTCATGCGCTCAAGTCCGAGAATACTGCCAAACCTATGAAACTCGCCTATTTTTTCTATCGCATTTTCTTTTTTTTGTCTATCGGTAATATTTGCTTCTTTCATTTTTTGTCTCTCTTTATATTAAGCTTTTCTAAAGCTCTCCCTCCCCGCCTTTATAAGTAGCAGTAAGCGTCCCTGTTTACAAAGGGACGCTTAGATTTATTTTCACTATTATTTTACAATTTTTTTGATATGAGTGCAAGACGTGAAGTTACCTTTTCGAGCATATCTTTATATTTTACCATCTTTTCTTTTTCTTCTTCAATCTTAGCCGCCGGCGCCTTGTTCACGAACCCCGGATTTGACAGCATTCCCTGCACTCTCTTCACTTCATTCTCGAGCCTTGCTTTTTCCTTCGTCAGGCGTTCAAACTCAGCCTTGTAATCCACAAGCTCGTCAAGCGGTATGAGAATTTCCGCACCGTCTATAACTGCCGACATTACATCATCCGGTGCTTCATCCCTGCGCTGCGCAAATGTTATGCTCTCGATATTGGCGAGACTCTTAATATAGCTTTCTCCTTTTTTTATGCGTGCAAGCGCTTCACCCTCTGCTACGACTACAGCTCTGAGCTTCTTGCCGGGCGCCGTTTCAGCTTCAGCTCTTATGTTTCTTATGCTTCTGATTGCGTTCATAGCTGTCTCCAGCGTCTTTACATCATCTTCAAAGGTGAGCTTTTCATCATATAGCGGCCAGTCTGCCTTCATCAGAAAATCATGCGGGTTTTCAGCTTTCTTGTCAGCTTCGAGGCGCGGCAGAAAGCTCCAGATTTCTTCCGTGATGAACGGCATAAACGGATGCAGCATCTTGAGCATATCGGTGAGCGTTCTTACGAGCACATATCTTGCCGCTTTTTTATCCTCTTCGTCATCTCCATAGAGTCTGCCTTTAACAAGCTCAATGTACCAGTCGCAGTATTCGTTCCAAATGAGCTCGTATACTCTCTGACCGGCAAGCGCAAGATCGTACTTTTCCAGGGCGTCATTTACATACTTTACCGCGTCATTTACGCGCGCTATCATCCATTTATCCTCGGCGCGGAGCGCGCTGCCGCAAAGCGCCGCTTGACGGCCTGCGCATTCTGCCAAGCTGTCGCTGCACTGCTCCGTCAAGCTTGGTTCTGCCATCGGACGCAAATTACCGTCCTCATCCTTTAAGTTCATTATTACAAACCGCGACGCGTTCCAGAGCTTGTTGGCAAAGTTTCTCGCCGACTCAAGTCTCTCTGTCTTAAATCTCATATCATTGCCCGGCGTGATGCCCGTTGTCAGCATAAATCTCAGCGCATCTGCTCCGTACTCATCTATCACTTCGAGCGGATCGATGCCGTTTCCCAGCGATTTGCTCATCTTGCGGCCTTCCGCATCTCTTACGAGCCCGTGAATATACACATGATGGAACGGTACTTCACCCATTACTTCGAGCCCGGAAAATACCATTCTTATTACCCAGAAAAATATAATATCGTATCCCGTTACAAGCACATCTGTCGGGTAAAAGTACTCTAAATCTTCAGTCTTGTCGGGCCATCCGAGCGTTGAGAAAGGCCAAAGACCGGAGCTGAACCAAGTATCAAGCACGTCCTCTTCCTGCCTGATATTTGTACTGCCGCACTTAACGCACTTTGACGGCGCTTCCGTTTCTACCATAAGCTCACCGCAGTCCTCGCAGTAGTACGCAGGAATTCTATGCCCCCACCAGAGCTGTCTCGAAATGCACCAATCCTTGATATTTTCGAGCCAATGCAGGTATATTTTCTCAAATCTGTCTGGTACATGTGTAAGCTTACCTGCTTTTGCCGCTTCAATGGCCGGTTTCGCAAGCTCCTCCATAGCTACAAACCACTGATCTGAGAGCATCGGCTCTATGACGCTGTGACAGCGGTAGCATTCTCCCGACGGTATCAGCTTATCCTCCGTCTTTACGAGGAAGCCTGCTTCGTCAAGATCAGCTATCCAAGCTTTTCTGCACTCAAATCTATCCATACCTTCATACTTGCCTGCAAGGCTGTTCATAGTCGCATCATTATTTATGCAGGAAAGCCTTTCGAGTCCGTGTCTCTCGCCTACCTCAAAGTCATTCATATCATGCGCCGGCGTAATTTTAACCGCGCCCGTTCCCTTTTCGGGATCCGGATAACTATCCGCTATAATCGGAATTTCACGGTTTATAAGCGGAACAATTACCTTTGTGCCGATGAGTTCTTTATATCTTTCGTCGTTCGGATTTACGGCTATTGCGACATCGCCGAACATCGTCTCCGGTCTCGACGTCGCAACAACGATGCCTTCGCTTCCGTCCGCACCCGGATATCTGAAATACCAGTACTTGCCATTTTTCTCCTCGTGCTCAACCTCCGCGTCCGAGAGCGATGTACCGCATGTCGGACACCAATTTATAAGCCTGTTTCCTTTATATATAAAACCTTTATCGTAGAGCTTTTTGAAGAAAGCGTTTACCGCCTTGCTGCAGCCCTCATCCATCGTAAAACGCTCTCTGCTCCAGTCGCATGAATCGCCGAGCTTGCGGCACTGCTCCGTAATTTTGCCTCCGTACACACGCTTCCATTCCCAAACATGCTTTAAGAATTCTTCTCGTCCGAGTTCTTCTTTGGAAATACCCTCCGCGCGCAGTTTCTCCACTACCTTTACTTCTGTTGCAATGCTGGCGTGATCTGACCCCGGAAGCCAAAGCGCGGAATATCCTGACATCCTCTTCCATCTCGTAAGCACATCCTGAAGCGTTTGGTCGAGAGCGTGTCCCATATGAAGCTGCCCTGTAATATTTGGCGGCGGCATCATAATCGTGAACGGCTTTTTCTTTGGATCAACCTCTGCACGGAATGCGCCGTTTTTCTCCCAATCCGCATATATTCTGTCTTCAAAAGCCTTCGGATCATATGTCTTAGCCATATCTTTGGCAGCAGCGCCATGTGCTGCCGTATTTTGCTCCGCTCTGCTTGCCGCAGCGGCGTTTTCCATCTTTTTTGTCTTTTCGTTTTCCACTTTACTCTTTCTCCTTTACTGCTGCAAATGCTCTTTTCCCTGCATTTACCGATTTATAAAACATTTTTATTTCGATTTTACGCTTAGCTTTGCTTAGCATTTAGCTATTTCTCAATGCTTCCTATCTCTGCCGTTTGCAGCTTTTTTGCAAATAAAAAACCGTCCTTTGATAATTAAAGGACGGAATATTTCCGCGGTACCACCTTTATTCCGCAAACCTGACTGCGCACGCTCTTCCAGCGGACTGTGATGCTTCTGCATCATGCCTCTTCAATTCTCGCGCTTCAGATTCTGCAGCACTCATTTGAAAATAAAACTCGGAAGCAACCTTCAAAAAGTGGTTTCTCCGGACAGCCTTTCAGCCGCGAGCCGTCCTCTCTGTTGAGCCTGCCTTTTTACTCCTCTTCGTCATCGTTTTTATAAGATTTAATTTTAAAAATCACTTATGCTTTAGTTTACAACATATGCGGATAAATGTCAAATTCATAAAAGAAAATTTCCTTTGCTTTTTTCAAGCGCGCGGCCAATAATTAAAAATCTCAACTAAGCGCATTTTTAGGACACACCTTTACACAATCATAACATAAAATACACTCGGTACCGTTTTTCCGCTTTCGTGTTTCCCTATTCACTTCAACATCCATAGGGCAAACTTCAAGGCATTTTCCACAGTTTACGCACATCTTCTCATCACAGTGCACGCGCAGCACCGAAAAATAACTTAACGGTTTAAGAAATACAGTTACCGGACAAATGTATTTGCAAAACGCTCTATTATCTTTGAGCCGCACGGCAAGCCATATTCCAACTGCGTAATACAGAAAATTTCCGGTAATAAAAAGCCAAAACATAATTTTTTCAATATCTATTGTCTGTGCGATAAACAGCCCGCATACGAGCGCAAACGCCATAATAAATGTAAAATAGCGAATAAATCCCCAGTTTTTTCTCTGCGCTTGCGGCTTTTTATAAGGCAGAAAATCAAGCACCATCACTGTCCAGCAGGCATAGCCGCAAAACCCTCTTCCAAAAATAAGCGGTCCGAATATCTTAGCTGCGGCATAGTGAATAAATGCGGCCTCAAATGTACCGAGAAATAAATAGTACCAAAACCCTTCAATCTGCATATTCTCGCGGCAAATAAGGCCGAGATAGATAAGCATATATGATCCGACCGCGAGCTGCACAAGCCTTCTTGCACTTTTGTTTCCATACGCAAAAAGTGTAAGTCCTGAAGCCAAGCACGCTCCTATATATGTAAAATTGAAAAGATAAAACAAATTACCCTTAGCAAGCCACAAAAATACGGCTAATGTTTCAAATACTGCAAATAAAATCAGTGCCGGTAAATATTTTTTCATTTAATAATCATCTCAGCTTCCAGTAAATATAATTCTTTTGGGTTATTTATTTATTTAGGTATGCGCGAAGCGCCAATAGCGAATCACTGCAGTCTCTAACTCCTAAATCGTACATTTCCTGGAGCTTTTCGGCATCCTTTTCAACACGCTTTATATTTACCGTCCTTGACGGTCTTATGACAAATATTTCACCGCGCTCTTCCATTTCCGAGATTTTATCGAGCGCCTCATTGTACCTCGCATATCTGCTGTTTATAGCCTCAGCAAATTTAGGGTACCCGGCGTATTTTATCCGGGCAGGCGTGCCGCTGTGCTTTTTCTTTCTGTAATCAAGTGGCCTTGTGAGCACGACTATAATTTTGTCATATCCGAGCTCTCTGCATTTTTCCACGGGAATACTGTCGGAAATACCGCCGTCGAGATATTTCTTCCCTTCAATTTCTATTATTTCCGAGAGAAAAGGCATAGCGGAAGTCGCGCGGAATACTTCGAGCTGTCTAATCGTGTTCTCAATTTTTATATACTCTGCCTCTCCTGTTTCCACATTTGTAACAACGGCATAAAAATCAACTCCTGACTTTTGGAAGGCCTCGTCATCAAACGGATCGAGCGCAAGCGGCACCTCGTAATACGCAAAATCACAGTTTATGATATTTCCCGTGGTCAGAAATGAATGAAAGCCCATATAGCGCTTGTCAGCACAGTATTTTTTATTGTAACGAATGACCCTGCCGTGCTGACCTGAGGCGTAGTTCACGCCGAACAGTGCCCCCGCTGAAACGCCGACAATGCCATCAACCTTTATCTCATTATCCAAAAACACATCTATAACTCCGGCGGTGTACATTCCACGCATAGCACCGCCCTCAAGGACAAGACCTACTCTCATTTTACTCTTCCTCTATAATATAAATTTCCATACCACCGCGGCCTGTATCGCGTCCGCCATAACCAATACCTTTTGCAATGATACTGCCCTCAGGCCGCGGTGCGCACTCTGCTCCCATACCTATAAGCATACCAAGACCGCTCGGCGTCACAAGCTCTGTGCTGACAGGCTCTGTCTTAAAAACATAATCGCAGCTGTCCATCATTGCCTTTACCGCAGGTACGGGTACAGGAATGATACCGTGGCTGCATTCGATAGTGCCGCATCCATCACACACCTCGGAACAGACTATCTTATCAACACCCATACTATCAAGCATCGCCGCTGCTTTGGCGATATTGATTATCGCTTCGGCCCTGCCGACTTCGTGAAAATGCACAGTTTCGAGGGTGGCCTTATGTACCCTTGCTTCGGCGCGCGCAATCGTTTCGTAAATCTTCTGCGCTGTCTGTTTTGCACTTTCGGTCATCGGCGCGCGCCCAAGCACCTCTTTTATCGCCGCATACGAAACGCCGTGAGAATGCAAATGATGCAAATGACCCTTTTCATCACCATGAGCGTGATGAGCTCCAGCATTGCAGCAATGCTCACTCTCACCTGATTCGTGATGATCACCCTGTTCATACTCTCCATGCTCTATTACTCTGTGGATAAGCTGCGACATATCCTCTTCAAATCCCGCTTCTGTCTCCGCGCCGAGTGCGCGCAGGCCCGATATTATCATATCTGCACATACACCATTTTTACAGTCCAAATAAAGTGTTTTCATTTTCCTCTCCCCTTGCATCTATATTAAAAATTTCTATTTATAGCTGCTTTCTCAAATTCATTTCCAATGATATTCCGCGCGTTATAAATTTTCCTCTATAAAGCATAATATATTTACCGGTAAAACTATTTGATTTATTATATCATATACACCTGTTTTTTTCAATATTTACGGCCACTTAACGTCTGCTGCCCCTGTACAGATACTTTATATCTACTATGTTAAATATCGCTTTTCATATGCACTTTATGCTTTTATCGTCATTTTCTTCATACTAAAAAATCCTCCGATTCTCCGGAGGATTTTTGTAACTTTTACATGATTATTTCTAATAATTCGCTTCGCTTATCTCAAAATAGCTCTGCGGATGCAGGCATACAGGGCACATTTGAGGCGCTTTTGTTCCCACCACTATATGTCCGCAGTTTCTGCATTCCCAAACCTTGACTTCGCTCTTCTCAAATACCTTTGATGTCTCTATATTGCTGATAAGCGCGCGGTAACGCTCCTCATGATGCTTTTCGATTGCGCCTACCGCTCTGAATTTTGCCGCAAGCTCAGGAAATCCCTCTTCTTCTGCAGTCTTTGCAAACCTATCGTACATATCCGTCCACTCATAATTTTCTCCATCTGCGGCAGCCTCAAGATTATCTTTGGTATTTCCAATTCCCTCGAGCTCTTTAAACCACATTTTTGCGTGCTCTTTTTCATTCTCAGCTGTCTTCAGAAAGATTGCTGACATCTGTTCATATCCCTCTTTCTTGGCCACAGAAGCAAAATATGTATACTTATTTCTCGCCTCCGATTCACCCGCAAAAGCTTCCATTAGATTTTTTTCCGTTTTCGTTCCTGCATATTTGTTCATATTATTTACCTCTTTTCTGTGTAAACTATAATATTCGATTATATCGCAATAGATATCTGAATATTACAAACATATTCTACCCCTTTAAAAATTAAAATGCAATATTTATCATCTCCGCATATCTAATGTTAAATAAAAAATCCTCCGGCTGTACGGAGGATTTTTTATTTATTTGAACAGTTCTTTTACCGTTTCGGCAAAGCCTTTTTTCTTTTGGTAGCATTCAGCGCCGAGAGCTTTGTTCATCTCTTCGATTGCTTTCTTCTGCTTGCCTGAAAGCTTTGTCGGGATTTCGAGTTTAACCTTTACATAAAGGTCTCCCGGTCTTCCCGTACGCACATTGGCAATGCCTTTTCCTTTTAATCTGAATGTAGTATCAGGCTGTGTTCCCGCAGGGATTTTATAGGTTACCTTTTCGCTAAGCGTAGGTACAGTTATATCATCACCGAGCGACGCCTGGGCAAATGTAATAGGAATGTCGAGGTACAGATCGTTACCGCGGCGATTAAAAAGCTTGTGCGGCTTTACCGATATTACGATGTAAAGATCTCCCGCAGGTCCGCCGTTTGTGCCCGGCTCGCCCTGTCCTTTGATCGAGACAACCGAATCATTGTCAACTCCCGCCGGAATATCGACCGATATGGTTACATCTTTTCTAACCCTGCCTGTACCGCCACAGGTTTCGCAAGGCGTCTCTATGATTTCACCCATGCCGCCGCAATGCTGGCACGTAGAAACGCTTTGAAACTGGCCGAGAGGTGTTCTCTGCGTAGTATATACCTGACCGCTTCCATTGCAGTGAGGACAGGTTTTCTTTGATGTCCCCGGAGCCGCACCGCTGCCGTGGCAGGTACTGCACTCTACATATTTATTGAGCTTTATCTGTTTTTTAACTCCAAACGCGGCTTCTTCAAATGTAACAGTCACAGCTTTCT
>ERZ779861.3516-NODE-3516-length-12935-cov-2.673292_pt1 | contig 12935 bp, 8 predicted proteins | sample MGYA00511558_ERZ779861 | MGnify/ENA primary metagenome ERZ779861 (study PRJEB29588, sample SAMEA2163432) | human gut metagenome | biome: human gut; feature: human-associated habitat; material: faeces | place: Denmark | collected 2008/2010 ... | reverse complement strand
GCCAGAGCATCGCTGCCGCAAAGCATTTGGGAGTGCCCGTCGTCGCGCTGACGGCGAACAGAAAAACCGATCTTGTCGAACAGCAGGCAAGAGAATTAAAGCCGAAATTTGTTGCGATATTTGACGAAAACGCGGCAAAAGACCTGAAAACTCGACTTGCCGATACCGATATTCGCGTCGGCAGCGGGATGGAGGGACTCATTGAAGCAGCAACGCTGAATGCTGCCGACTGCGTCGTTACCGCCGTATCCGGATCCGTGGGACTTAAGCCCACGCTTGCAGCCATAAGTGAAAAAAAGCGCATAGCTTTGGCAAATAAAGAGACCCTCGTTTGCGCCGGCGAGATCGTCATGCCGGCAGCCAAAGCCGCAGGAGCCGAGATCGTTCCCGTAGACTCGGAACATTCTGCGATCTTCCAGTGTCTAATGGGAAGAGCGCCCGGAGAGCTGAAAAAGATACTGCTCACCGGCAGCGGCGGCCCGTTCAGAGGCAAAAGCCGCGCGGAGCTTGAGAATGTAACGCCCGAGCAGGCTGTAAAGCATCCTAACTGGAGCATGGGCGCAAAGATATCCGTCGATTCGGCAACGATGATGAATAAGGGCCTTGAATTTATTGAGGCAATGCACCTTTTCGGCGTAACGCCCGATGATATTCAGGTCGTTGTGCATCCGCAGAGCATCGTTCACTCCATGGTCGAGCTTGTTGACGGAACCGTTATCGCGCAGCTCGGCGTTCCTGATATGGGGCTTCCCATTCAGCTTGCGATGACTTATCCCGAGCGTAAGGCGTCGCCCTTTGAGCATCTTGACTTCTATGCAATGAAGGACATGACCTTTGAAGCGCCCGACTATGAAAAAACTCCGTGCCTTAAGCTTGCAATGGACTGCGCGCGCATCGGCGGCACGGCTCCGTGCATCATGAGCGCGGCAAACGAAGTTGCCGTTGCAATGTTTCTCAATCATCGCCTCGGCTATAATCGGATATATGACTGTGCTTTGCAGGCGGTAGAAAGCATAGAAATAGTTAATAAGCCCGACCTTGAGGCTGTACTGGCTGCCGATGAGCAGGCCAGAGTATTTGTCAGGGAGCATTTTTCTTAATGTATATCGTAATCGCAATACTTATGTTCGGCGTGCTTATCGCCATCCATGAGTTCGGCCACTTTGCAACCGCAAAGGCCTGCCGTGTGCGCGTGGATGAATTTTCGATAGGCATGGGCCCGGCGATCTTCAAAAAGCAGAAGGGCGAAACGCAATATTCGCTTCGCATCCTGCCCATCGGCGGCTATTGCGCAATGGGTGAGGATGAGGAGTCGGATGATCCGCGCGCTTTTCCGAATCAGAACTTCTGGAAGCGGCTTGCCATTTTGTGCGCAGGCTCGTTCATGAACTTTCTGCTCGGCATTGTCCTTATTGTTATTATGTCCGGCGGAGCGGAAGCCTTCCGCGGCCCGATAATCGACGATTTTCTGGACGGATGCGCGTATAACAGCGCCGATGCGTTTCAGGCCGGCGATGAGTTTTACAGCATTGACGGCAACAGAATATATCTCATAAGCGACGTGTCCATGTTCCTTGAGCGCGGAAACGGAGTTTACGATATCGTCATGCTGCGCGATGGGCAGAAGGTCGAGTTTAACGATATGAAGCTTGTTCCGACCATCGAGAGCGAGCAGGGACTTAAATACGGCTTCGTGTGGGGCATTGAAAGGGCGACCTTCGGCGTCAAATGCGAATACGTCTGGAACACGGCAAAGGAGTTTTCACGCCTTGTTTGGCTCGGCCTCGGCGACCTTATCCACGGGGCGGTCGGCGTTGACGAAATGGCAGGCCCCGTCGGAATAGTCGATATGATGAACGAGGTCGGTTCCTCGGCGGCGAGCACTGCCGACGCAGTTTACAGCATGCTGTATTTCTCGGCGTTTATCGCCATTAACCTTGCTATAATGAACATGCTCCCGATCCCGGCGCTTGACGGCGGCAGAGTGTTTTTTATGATAGTAACAGTCATTTTTGAGGCCATAACAAAAAGAAAACCCGATCCCAAGTACGAGGGATATATCCATGCAGGCGGCATGGTGCTCCTGCTGCTTCTGATGGGATTTATAATGTATAACGACATAGCACGACTCATAACGGGGTGAGTAAATGTTTGAAAGAAAGCTTACAAAGAAAATAACCGTCGGCGGAGTGGAGATAGGCGCGCTGTCGCCCGTCTCGGTCCAGTCGATGTGCAATACAAAAACGCACGATGTTGAGGCAACGGTCGAGCAGATAAAGCGCCTGCGCGCCGCCGGATGCGATATCGTGCGCCTTGCCATACCCGATATGGCGGCGGCTGAGGCAATTTCCGAGATAAAAGAGAAGACCGATATGCCGCTTGTTGCGGATATCCACTTCGACTATCGTCTCGCGCTTGCGGTTGCCGAGCGCGGAATAGATAAGATACGCATAAATCCAGGCAACATAGGCAGTGAGGAGAATGTCCGCAAGGTCGCCGAAGCCTGCCGCAAGCGCAATATACCTATCCGCATCGGAGTGAACGGCGGAAGCCTTGAAAAACCGCTGCTTGAAAAATACGGGCATCCGTGCCCCGAGGCAATGCTTGAAAGCGCAAAGCGCCATATCAAGCTTTTGAATAAATGCGATTTTGACGATATCTGCATTTCCATGAAATCTTCATCCGTTCCGCTGACCATTGCGGCCTACAGGCTTGCCTCCGGCGAGCTTTCGTATCCGCTGCATGTCGGCGTAACGGAGACCGGCACGGCATGGAACGGAACTATCCAGTCCGCAGTCGGCATAGGTACGCTTCTGAGCGAGGGCATCGGCGACACCGTGCGTGTTTCGCTTACGGCAGACCCCGTCGATGAGGTCAAAACGGCCATAGCCATTCTTAAATCCGTCGGACTCAGGCAGGGCATACGCCTTGTATCGTGCCCGACCTGCGGAAGAACGAATATCGACCTCATATCCCTTGCAAACGAGGTAGAAAAACGCATATCCGGCATCGACAGGAACATAACCGTTGCCGTTATGGGCTGCGTTGTCAACGGCCCGGGCGAGGCTCGGGAAGCCGACTACGGCATAGCCGGCGGCAAGGACTGCGGACTGCTGTTTAAGCATGGCGAGGTTTTGGGAACTTACCCCTACGACCGCCTGTGCGACGCACTTATTGACCTTATCGAAAAGGACGTTTAAATTGAGCGAACATACATCATTTCTTGAAATATTCCCGGGCACCGCGAGCCATGCATCAAGCTGCGGAGGCCTTGAAAAAGCATACGTTACCGATGTCGAGATAAGCCTTGAGGCCGGAACGATGAGTATACGCGCGCATTTTGCGCGCACTCCGGCGCCTGCGGAGCTGGACTCCATATGTACAGCTCTTCGTGCAGATTACGGACTGAGAGTAAGCATTATTGCCGATGGTCCCGAGGTTCAGAAGGCAGCGGCGGCTTCCGCATCTGTCTCGTCCGCGCCGTCGGGCGGCAGCGGCAAGGTGCTCATGGGGCACAGCATCAAAAAATCTCCGACGCCGATGGGCGAGCTTAATCAGGACTCAGGCCGTGTCGCTATCGAGGGCGATGTTTTTGAGGTCACCAGCCGCAAGCTCAAAAAGCGCGACGGAGCCATGCTGAGCTTTGATATTACCGACCTCACAGGCTCGATAAGGGTTATAAAATTTCTTCGCGCCGAGGACGATCAGTCTATCATCAATAAGATAAACGTCGGCGACCATCTCATAATAAACGGCTTTGTTACCTACAGCCGCTATGACGAGGATATAGTCCTTGAGCCGAAAGACATAGTTGTCGGAAAGAAATACATACGCCCGGATAACGCCGAGGAAAAGCGCGTTGAGCTGCATACGCATACCCGTTTCTCCGCGCTCGATGCTCTGACCGACCCAGCCGCTATAGTTAAGCGCGCGGCATATTGGGGACACCCGGCCATAGCCGTCACAGACCACGGCGTTTTGCAGGCATTCCCCGATATGTGGAAGGCCGGCAAAAAGCACGGAGTTAAGATCATCTACGGCTGCGAGTGCTATTTTGTCAACGACATGGACGGAAGCCTTGCCGTTCACGGCAGCAGCGACAGAGATATGAACGACGAAATGGTGGCCTTCGATATTGAGACCACCGGCCTCAACGCAGGCTCTGACCGCATGACCGAGATAGGCGCGGTTATTTATGCAGGTAACGAGATAAAAGAAACGTTTAACACCTTCGTTGACCCCGGCATGCACATCCCGGCCGAGATCACGCAGCTTACCGGCATAACCGACCGCGACGTTAAGGGCGCGCCGAGCGAGGCCGAGGCTATGAAAAGCTTCCTCGAATTTGTCGGCGATCGCCCCATAGTTGCGCATAATGCCGATTTCGATACCGGCTTTATGTCGGCTGCGGCGGCTCGAAGCGGAATTGAGTTTGAGCCTGTTTATCTTGATACTCTCGTTCTGGCTCGCGCGCTTTTGCCCGATCTTAAGCGGCATAAGCTTGATATAGTATCAAACCGGCTGAGTCTGCCGGAGTTTAACCACCATCGTGCGTCGGATGACGCGCTTGTAGTTGCGCGCATAATGGGAAGATTCCTGCCGATGCTCGCGCAGCAGGGAGCAAAGACCGTAAACAATATTCAGGAGGTCTATGCGCGCATCAAGCCTGCCGACCACACAAAGTCGCGGCATATGATACTGCTGGTAAAAAACAAGGTCGGCCTTAAAAACCTGTACGAGCTTGTTTCGCAGTCGTATCTCAAGTACTTTTACAAAACCCCGACCATGCCGAAAAGCCTGCTGATAAAGCACCGGGAGGGGCTGCTGATTGGCTCCGCCTGCGGTATGGGCGAGCTTTACGGCGCTGTGATGCACGGCGCGAGCGACTCCGAGCTCAAGCGCATAGCGTCGTTTTACGATTATCTTGAAATTCAGCCGCTCGGCAATAACGGATTCCTTGTTGACAACGGCGTTGTCAGCGACATAAGCGTTTTGCAGGACTATAACCGCCGCATACTCGATATCGGCCGTCAGCTCAATAAGCCTGTCATCGCCGCAAGCGACGTGCATTTTCTCGATGCCGAGGACGAGCAGTACCGCAAGATACTTCAGGCGGCAAAGAAATTCTCCGATGCCGACCGCGGCTGCCCGATCTTCTTCCGCACGACCGATGAGATGCTCAAGGAGTTTGACTATCTCGGCGACGAGGTCGCGCACGAGGTCGTTGTCAAAAATCCGCGTGCCATTGCCGATATGGTCGATGATATCGAGCTTCTGCCCAAGGATCTGTTCCCACCGAAGATAGAAAACTCTGCGCGTGACCTGCGCGATCTTGTCTACGGCAAAATGACCGATATTTACGGTGAAAATCCGCCGGAGATCGTAAAATCGCGCGTCGATACCGAGCTTACTACGATACTTGACCATAACTATGACGTTATCTACATGTCCGCCCAGAAGCTTGTTCAGAACTCGCTTGAGCATGGCTACCTCGTCGGCTCGCGTGGCTCCGTCGGCTCGTCTATCGTGGCATACATGTCCGGCATCACCGAGGTCAACTCGCTTCCGCCGCACTATGTCTGCCCCAAATGCAAGCATTCCGAGTTCATAACCGACGGCTCCTACGGCTGCGGCGCGGACATGCCTCCTAAAAACTGCCCCGAGTGCGGAACGCTTATGCGGCAGGACGGTTTTGATATCCCGTTCGAGACCTTCCTCGGCTTCCCGGGAAATGAGAAAACGCCCGATATCGACCTTAACTTCTCCGGCGAATATCAGGCGCAGGCACATAAATACACCGAAGAGCTTTTCGGTTCGGATCACGTTTTCCGCGCCGGAACGATAGGCACTCTTGCCGAGAAAACGGCCTACGGCTATGTTAAAAAATATCTCGAGGAGCGTGGGATCAAGGTCACAAAGGTCGAGGAAAACCGCCTTGCAAAGGGGCTTGTCGGTGTTAAGCGCACTACCGGCCAGCACCCCGGCGGCCTTGTCGTCATACCGCAGGATATGGACGTTACCGACTTCTGCCCGGTGCAGCATCCGGCGGACGATCCCAAGAGTGGGATAATAACGACGCACTTTGAATATCACTGCATGGAGTCAAACCTCCTGAAGCTCGACGAGCTTGGTCACGATGACCCGACCATGATCCGCATGCTCGAGGATGCAACGGGCGTAAACGCGCGTGAAATATTGCTCTCAGACCCCGACACGATGAAGATATTCACAACGCCCACCGTGCTCGGCCTTCCGGATGATGACGATATAATCGGCAAAACCGGCAGCATCGGCATACCGGAGTTCGGAACGGGCTTTACGCGCCAGATGCTCGTAGATACGCAGCCTACGCAGTTTGACACGCTCGTGCGCCTGTCGGGCTTTTCACACGGCACCGACGTTTGGGCCGGCAATATCCGCGACCTTATCGTTAACGGCATTGCAACAGTTAACGAGACCGTCGGCTGTCGAGACGATATCATGCTCTACCTTATCCAAAAGGGCATGGAGCCGTCGCTTGCGTTTAAAACGATGGAGGCAGTGCGTAAGGGCAAGGTCAAAAAAAGCGGCGAGTTCCCGGGTGACGCCGAGGCGCAGATGCGCGCGCTCGACGTGCCGGAGTGGTATATCGAGTCGTGCCGCAAGATCGCGTATCTTTTCCCGAAAGCGCATGCCGTCGCATATGTCATGATGGCGTTCAGAATTGCATGGTTCAAGGTTCATGAGCCTTTGGCATTTTACAGCGCGTATTTTTACCGCCGCAGTCAGAAAAACAGCTTCGATGCCGAAATGATGACTGCCGGGCTTGACGAAGTGCGCCGCAAGATATATGATTTGCGTCAGAAAGAAGATGCGACCGCCAACGAAGACAGCATTCTGACAACGCTTGAATCGGTTTACGAGTTTTACATGCGCGGCTTTGAATTTGCGCCGATCGACCTTTATGAGTCGAGTGCGACAAAGTTCAAAATAACCGAGGACGGCAAGCTGCGTCCGCCGTTTGTCGCGATCGCAGGACTCGGCGAAACAGCAGCCGAGGATCTTGAAAACTGCGCCAAGCCCGGACATACTTATATATCGATCGAGGAGGTCAGCGCTGCCTGCCCCAAGGTAAGTACGACCCACCTTGAAATATTGCGCCGCATGGGCGCGTTCGGCGAAATGCCGGAAAGCTCGCAGATAAACCTCTTTGAGGGCTTCTGATGATTCAAACCGAGACCGAAACAGATAGAAGGTGTTTCAAATAAAAATATTCAGCTCAAGATCTACGAAAGGGCATTTGAACAAAGGCTCCGAAAAGAAAAACGCAGATACCGAGCCTAAGCAGAAAAAACCTCGTGATAAGAAGAAACTTCTTAAAGTAATAGTCGCGATACTTCTTGTACTGACCGCAATTTACAACTTCGTTGTCTACACAAGCATTCCTGCAATCAAAAACCTTCGTGATGCTTACATAGAAACAGCTATGTCGACCATGACTCACCAGTGGCTTGCTCAGTGGGTGTTCCCGGAGAGCATAATTGATGAGGTCATGGATAAGGTCAGAGCTGAGCGCGCGGCTCAGGTAGGTATTGAAAGCAAGTGGAACGAGAATAAGGAAGAAAAAAGCAAAGAGACCATATACGATATGTTCGATGAGCTCGATGAGGCTTCGTTTGAGGCATACCTCAAGGAAAACACTGCCGTCAACAGGCGTAACTGGCGGGATATCCGCATAAATGAAGCCGGCCTTGACGATGAGGGAACGAGCATAATGACAAAGCAGGGAGATCAGGTGCTTGCTGTTGATGCAAAAAATGAGCTTCTGCTTGTCCGTGTGAAGGGCACAGGATATCAGGGCGTACTGGCAATACTCAAAGATCCTTCCGCTCTGCGCTGCTGCCCGGCGGAAAACATCGGACTTTACGGCGAGTTTCTGGGTGACCTTGTGCCGAGGTGCAACGGCGTGCTCGGCGTAAATGCCAGCGGCTTTTCCGACTATAAAGGAGGCGGCAACGGCGGCAAGGTCAAGGGCTACACTATGTGCAGCGGCGAGGAGTTTGGCAAGCATTTTGACAACAGCCGCAAACGTCTCGAGCTAAGGAACGATGATAAGATCTACATAGTGGATGCGAGTACCGAAACCAATCCCGAAACGCGTGATGCGGTCGAGTTCAGACCGGCGCTTATAATTGACGGCAACAGCCTTATCGGCGCGCAGTCGGCGTTTCGCTCTATCCAGCCTCGAACGGTCGTCGGCCAGTCAAAAGACGGCGACATTCTTCTGCTCGTTATTGAGGGCAGACTCGTAGGACGCTCCTTGGGCATAGGACTGCCGGACTGCACCGCGATCATGAACAGATACGATGCATATCAGGCGATGAACATGGATGGCGGCACAAGCTCTGTGATGTGGTATGACGGAGAGTATATAACAAAGTGCTCAAATCCCGTTATTCAGAGCCGCTATCTTCCCAATGCATGGGTATACGGTAATGCAGCATAGCAGGGAACATTTTTATAGATAAACCGTCTTACTGTCGTAAGTCAAGGCGAAAAGGGCAAAAAGCGCCGAAAAGGTACGCTGCCAGGCGTGTTTGCTCTTGTTAACCGATGGTATCAACCCAACAGAAAGAAGGCATCTCCCATAAAAATATTCAGCTCAAAATCAACAAGGCAGACGGCTGCACCGGCGCATGCAAAAGCTAGGCCTGCACCAAAAAAAGCCGCTGCGTCCAAAGCTGCGGCGCGCGTAAAGCCGGAGCCTGTTCGCGAGACTGTTAACGTCACTGCGGCGGAGGACAGGGTACGCAAAGTCAAAAAGAAGAAAAAGGCCGCAAAGCGCAGAAAGGGCTTTGTCGTGTTTTTCTGCATAATTGCTGTCCTTGCAGGACTTTATTCATTCGTTGTATACAGCAATGTGCCGTTTATAAAAAATCTGCGTGACGCTTACATAGAAACTGCCATGCAGACGATGAGCCACCATTGGCTGGGCTGTTTTTCCCCGATGACGTTATTGCCGACGTAATGAGCCGGGTAAACAACGCGACCGAAAAGCAGCAGGGCATCGAAAGCGAATGGACGCACAAGGTTGAGGAGCGAGACGACGGAAACTTCTATGAGCTTTTTGACGAGATAGACAAGTCATCCCTTGAATCGTATCTCAAATCGCATCCGGAATATGACAAGAAGTCTCTCATGGAGCTTGACATAAACGAGGCCGGCCTTGACGATGATGGAACGACGATAAAAACAAAGCAGGGCGACCAGGTGCTTGCGATAAACGCAAAAGAAGGAGTGCTGCTTGTACGCATAAAAGGCTCGGGATACCAGGGTGTTCTTGCGATACTCAAGGACTCGTCAAAAATGCGCTGCTGTGCCGCTGCGCATATCGGCGGCTACGGTGAACTGCTTGAGGATTTCGTGCCCAGATGCAATGGCATCATCGGCGTAAACGCCAGCGGCTTTTACGATCCCGACGGTGTCGGAAACGGCGGAACGGTTGACGGCCTTGCCATATGCGAAGGCAAGGAGTACGGCTATCACGTCACTTACGGAAGAAAGCGCATGGAGTTCAGAACCGACGATAAGATGTACATCGTTGACGCGAATACGAGCGTTGCCTCAAACGTCCGCGACGCTGTCGAGTTTTCGCCGGCGCTGATAGTTGACGGCAAGGCACTTATCGACGAACAGTCGGGCTTCCGCTCTATCCAGCCGCGCACGGTAATAGCGCAGGCAAAGGACGGCGATGTTATGATGCTCGTTATAGAGGGCCGTTTGGTCGGTCGCTCACTTGGGATCGGCCTGCCGGACTGCACCGAGATACTGCTCAGATATGATGCATATCAGGCAATGAATATGGACGGCGGCACAAGCTCTGTAATGTGGTACGACGGCGAGTACGTGACAAAATGCTCGAACCCGGCAATAACCTGCCGCTATATGCCGAATGCATGGATATACGGCTGACATTTCAAAAAAACCGCGCCTGACGCGGTTTTTTGTCGTTATAATCTAATGTTGGTTTGACAAATTATAATAATATGATATAAATTAAGTTTTATGGAAAAGATAAGCTCAAGAAAAAACAGAATAATATGCCATATGCGCGCAGTTGCGTCAGACCCGGCATACCGCAGCGAGGTCGGACAATTCATATGCGACGGCGAAAAAACGCTTAGGGAAGCGCTGGAATACGGAGCGGAGATAGTGCAGGTACTATGGCGTGAGGGGGCGCATACCGAGGAGCTTCCGCCGGAAACCGAGCAGTACTGCGCTCCGGCTGATCTTGTCGAGTATGCATCTCCGTTAAAATCAGGTCCCGGCCCTGTGTTTACTGTAAAAATTCCGCAGCAAAGCCGCGATGAGCGCATAATGCGCGCGATAGTCATCGAAAATCTTCAGGATCCCGGAAATGTCGGAACGATAATAAGAAGCGCTAACGCATTTGACATTGATGCCGTTATCATGGTCGGCGCGTGCGCGGATCTTTATAACCCCAAGACAGTACGCGCGAGCATGGGCGCTATATTCCGGCAAAGAGTGCTGAAAATGAGCATTGATGAGCTTGACGAGTTTACGCGCAGGCAGTGCCTTCCGCTTTTCGGCGCGGCGCTTAGCGATAAGGCCGCAGATATCAGAAATGCCGAGCTTCACAGAAGTGCCGTTGCCATCGGCAGCGAGGGCAGGGGACTCAGCCGCGAGCTTCTCGATATATGCGGCGGAGAGCTTATAATCCCGATGAATCCTCACTCCGAGTCATTAAATGCGGCTATCGCCGCATCCGTTATTATGTGGGAAATGTCGAGGTAGCGTATGAACGACGTTATTTACTGGCTGTGGCTTTCGACCTCGCCGCGCATAGGTCCGAGGGCAATAACCTCGCTTCTTAAATACTACGGAAGCCCCAAGGAAATGTACTTTGCTCCGGTCGGCGAGATAACGCGCCTGCTGCCGCGCAATATCGAAGGTGCGGAAGAGCTTGAAAAGCGCGATCTTGATGCTGCAAAGCGTATATTTGAAAAGTGCGATAACACGGGTATCGACGTTGTCACCATGAACGAGGATATCTACCCCGAGCGCCTTAGAAATATTCATCTTCCGCCGGCAGTTATATATGTAAAGGGAAAGCTCCCCGACATTGACGCCGAGCCAGCCATAGCCGTTATCGGCACGCGCAAGGCAACGCCGTATGGGATCAAAATGGGCATGCGTATGGGCTATGAGATAGCAAAATGCGGCGCAACGGTCATATCCGGGCTTACGATGGGTATAGATTCCGCAGCGGCCGAGGGCGCTCTTCTTGCCGACGGCAAGGTGATCGGAGTGCTCGGGCTTCCGCATGAGCTGGATAAAAGCCGCTTTTCGCAGGATGTTGTGATGCGCGGCGCACTCGTAAGCGAGTATGCGCCCGGCACGAAGCCTTACGGCTCGTTTTTCAGGGCAAGAAACCGCATAACAAGCGGACTGTCGCTCGGAGTTGCTGTCATCGAAGCGCCGCTCAAGAGCGGAACACGCCTTTTCGTAAACGAGGCGGCCGATCAAGGCAAGGAGATATTCGCCGTTCCGGGAAATGCCGATCAGCCCAATTGCGAGGGAACGAACCTCCTGATAAAAGAAGGCGCAAAGCCTGTCACAAACGGCTGGGAGGGAGTCAGCGAGTTTGCCGCGCTTTATCCCGGAAAGGTTAGAAAAGTTGAATTTGAAATGCCTTCGGGAGTGATACCGAAGGCCGAGAGCGCGCCGCGTAAAGCGCCCCGTGCCGAAAAAAGTACGAAAAAAGTTGTTGACAAGGCACCCAACGCGGCTTATATTGACTTGCAGAAACAATTAGAGAGCTTAAGTCCAAGTCAGCTTAAAATAATCGGAGCAATGGATGAAGCTTCGATTCATGTTGACACGATCATTGAGCGCAGCGGTCTTGCACCGGCAAAGGTGCTCGCCGAGCTTACTCTGCTTCAGATCAAGGGCTATGTCCGGCAGGAGACGGGCAAGCGCTTTACTTTAAATATTAAGATGAAATGAGGATACCCGATGCCCAGTGCAAAAAAGAATCTGGTCATAGTCGAGTCACCGGCCAAGGCCAAGACGATCGAGAAATATCTCGGAACCGATTACAAAGTTGTTGCGTCCATGGGACACTTGCGCGATCTGCCCAAGAGCACCCTCGGAATTGATATAGAAAACGATTTTGAGCCGAAGTATATCCCTGTGAAGGATCACAAGGAGATCATTGACGAGCTAAAGAAGCTCAGCAAAAACGCAAAAACAATCTATCTTGCAACCGACCCGGACCGCGAGGGCGAAGCAATATCATGGCACCTGAAGGAGCTTCTTGCGCTTTCCGATGAAAGAGCAAGACGTGTAACCTTTAATGAGATAACCAAAAAGGTAGTCACTGACAGCATCAATAAGCCCCGTGATATCGACAACAATCTTGTCGATGCACAGCAGGCGCGCAGACTGCTCGACCGCCTTGTCGGCTACAAGCTCTCGCCGCTGCTTTGGAAAAAGATCCGCCGCGGCCTGTCGGCAGGCAGAGTGCAGTCTGTTGCAACGCGCATGGTCGTTGACCGCGAAAACGAGATACGAAGCTTTAACAGCGAGGAATACTGGCTGCTTGACGCTATGCTCGAAAGCGAGGGAAGCGCAAAGTTCACGGCTCGCTTCTACGGAAAAGACGATAAGAAGCTCGAACTTAAATCCCAGGATGAGGTAAACACCGTAATCAACGCAACGAAGGATGCGCCGTTTAAGGTGAAAACGGTCAAGCGCGGCAAAAAGCACCGCAGCCCGTCGCCCCCGTTTATCACATCGACCCTCCAGCAGGAGGCAAGCCGCCGCCTCGGCATGACGCCGCGCCGCACGATGTCGATCGCGCAGCAGCTTTACGAAGGCGTTGACATCAAAGGCTACGGCACAGTCGGCCTTATAACCTATATGAGAACCGACTC
>ERZ779861.3515-NODE-3515-length-12939-cov-3.257296_pt1 | contig 12939 bp, 7 predicted proteins | sample MGYA00511558_ERZ779861 | MGnify/ENA primary metagenome ERZ779861 (study PRJEB29588, sample SAMEA2163432) | human gut metagenome | biome: human gut; feature: human-associated habitat; material: faeces | place: Denmark | collected 2008/2010 ... | reverse complement strand
ATTTCTCGCCTTCTCAATGGAAGCTACGAGATTGGCAAACGATTTTTCTCCAAAGCCTTCCATATTTATAATTTCGTCTTTATATTTTCCCACGCAGAAAAGGTCGGCCGGCTCCGATATGAGCCGCTTAGCTATCAGCTTTTCTATCGTCGCTTCGGAAAGGCCTTCTATATTCATAGCGTCACGTGAAACAAAAAGCGTAAACCACTTTATCTGTTTTGCCAAACATTCTTTATTTACACACACAAGCGTTTCAACACCATTTTCGCTGCGTATTTCCGTATGCTCGCCGCATACGGGGCATTTATCCGGTATTTCAAGTTTTCCGCTTTTTGTTTTGTTTTCCGCTATCTGCGGAATTATCATATTGGCCTTATATACGGAAATCGTGTCGCCGATTCCAAGTTTCAGCTCCTTTACAATGCTGACATTGTGTACAGACGCACGCGATACAGTGCTGCCTTCTATATCTACAGGATCGAATATAGCTACGGGATTTATGAGACCCGTTCTCGAAGCGCTCCACTCGATTTCACGGAGAGTTGTGTCCGCTGTCTCGTCTTTCCACTTAAACGCAATGGAATCGCGCGGAAACTTTGAAGTATTGCCAAGCCTGCTTCCATATTCTATATCGTCGTACGTGAGCACCAGCCCGTCAGACGGCAAATCGCTTTTCATTACCTTTTTTGCAAACTCATCGACAGCTTCATTTATATTATCTTCTGAAACAAGCGTATGCTCCACCACATCAAAGCCTTGCTGCGCAAGCCAGCTAAACTGTGCCAGCCGTGAATTGCCGAAATCCACACTCTCCGTGCTGATGCCGTTATTTTCAGCCCCTGCATCGCCGCTTTCTGCCGCAGCATAAATATTTTCCGTACTAACGAGCGAAAATGCGTAAAAATGCACGCGTCGTTCAGCCGTTATCTTCGTATTTAGCTGCCTTACACTGCCGCTGCACAAATTTCTCGGATTTTTGTATTTTGCATCTGCATCCTCAATTTCCGCATTTATTTTTTCAAAGTCCGAGTATTTTATAAGCGCTTCACCGCGAAGCACAAGCTTGCCTTTATAAGGTATATTTAACGGCACATTGGCAAATACCTTAACATTCTGAGTCACAACTTCTCCAATTTCGCCGTTGCCGCGCGTTACGGCTTTTACCAGCTTTCCGCCCTCATATGTGAGCACTATCGTCAGCCCGTCAAGTTTCCAGGAAAGCACGCCTGTCTGTGTGCCAAGCCATTCCGCCAGCTCTTCTCTGCTTTTCGTCTTGTCAAGTGAAAGCATACGCGACTGGTGCCGCTCTTTGGGAAGACTGCTAAGTACTTCATAGCCTACATTTACAGTCGGACTTCCCGCAAGCACAGTACCGCTCTCCTTTTCAAGCATAACAAGCTCATCATACAGCTTGTCGTATTCAAAATTCGTCATAATCTCACGGCTTTCCTGATAATACGCTCTTGATGCGTCATTCAGAATTTGCACGAGTTCTTTCATTCTTTTTACGGAATTCTCCATTTATCTGTTCTCTCCGTTTTCAGCATTTTATTCAGCAACGCTCTTTCCGCACCCAAAATATTTTACCGCAGTTTAAAGCTTTTTGAGAGGTGCTATATCCTTTGCCAGCTTTTTCAGACCGACGCTGTCAAACATAACACTCACTGTGCGTTCGTCGGATTCTATAACGAGCCCGTGTCCGAATTTTCCATGCGTTACCTCGTCACCTGCTTCGTAAGAAGCATTTCCTGCACCGCTTGCCTTGCTTTTTACCTCCTGCTTGGCATACTTCAGGCTGTCAAAGGGCTTTGCAGAAGACGCAGAGGACGCAAAGCCGTCATATCCACCAAAGCCGCCGCTGCTCTTCTTGCCGTCGTATATAGCATCCCCGTCTATCAATTTTTTATCTACCTCACGCAAAAATTGCGATTCTCTCGTATAATCAGTCTTACCGTACAGCGTGCGCACTGCCGCGCTCGTTAAATAAAGTCTGTCCTTTGCCCTCGTCATACCGACATAGCAAAGCCTTCTTTCCTCTTCAAGCCCGTCAGGTTTTTCATATGCTCGCCACCCCGGAAACAATCCGTCCTCCATTCCCGGAAGAAACACAACCGGAAATTCAAGTCCCTTGGCACTGTGCATTGTCATAAGCACAACTGCATTTTCACTGGCATTATGATTGTCAACATCGGAAATAAGCGCTACCCTTTCCATAAAATCCTCAAGTGTAAGCTCTGGATCATCTTTTTCGTATTCAAATATTACCGATTTAAATTCAAGCAAATTTTCTATTCTGCCGTCTGCCTCAACCGTATTCTGATCCTCGAGCGCCTTAAGATATCCCGTGCGCACAAGCAGTGCATCATATATATCCGAAACTCTAAGATTTTGTTTTTCTTCAGCGCACTCCTTTATGGCTCTGAGCATTTCCGCGACACTCGTTATCGCTTTTGCCGGCAGAGCATACAGCACATCTTCGTCGCCAAGCGCGTCAAACATGCTTTGACCGCGCACGTCCGCAAGCGCTCTTAGTTTTTCGACCGTTTTATCACCGATGCCGCGCTTTGGCTCGTTTATTATTCGTACAAGCGACAAATCATCGGCGCTGTTATGTACAAGCCGCATATATGCCATCATATCTTTGATTTCTTTTCTGTCGTAATATCTGAGCCCGCCGAGCACTCTGTACGGAATATCATTTCTCGAAAAAGCGTCTTCAAAATTTCTCGACTGCGCGTTTGTCCTGTAAAGCACAGCAAAATCACGGTATTCAAGTTCTCTGCCGTCTGCCGCTTTGCCGCCCGATGAGCCAACTGCAAGCGTTCTTCCGCTGAGCCTGTCTATTTCCCTCGCAATGTAGCTCGCCTCATCCTTTTCGTTATCAGCTCTGTAATATATTATCTTATCGCCGGCATCCTTTGACGTCCACAGCTTCTTCGCTTTTCTTCCTTTATTATGAGAAATCACCGAATTGGCCGCATTGAGTATATTGCCGTACGAGCGGTAATTCTGCTCGAGTTTTATTACTTTTGTTCCTTTAAAATCTCTCTCAAAATCGAGAATGTTCCTTATATCCGCACCGCGCCATTCGTATATGCACTGATCGTCATCCCCTACTACACAGATATTGCCGTGCGCACTTGCGAGCATATGCACAAGCTTGTACTGAATATAGTTTGTATCCTGATACTCGTCTACCATTATATACTTGAATCTGTTCTGGTACCGAAGCAGCACATCTTCGTTTTCTGAAAGCAGCTTAACGGCATTTAGCAAAAGATCGTCGAAATCCATCGCGTTATTTTTTCTCAGTGTATTTTCATAAGCTCTGTACACATTATAAATTGCCTTTGTTCTGAAATCCTCTCCGCACGCGTTTATGTAATCATCGGCGCTTTGACCTTTGTTCTTACAGTCACTTATGATTGAAAGAAAGTATACCGGAGTAAATTTTTTGTCATCTATATTCTGCTCTTTTACGATATTTTTAATTACCGTTTTCTGATCCTGAGGGTCATAAACTGCAAAATTTCTCTCATATCCGAGGCGCTCCGCATTTACCCTGAGTATCCTGAGACATGCAGAATGAAATGTCTGTATCCACATACCTGAAATATCCGCCGGCGACATCATAAGCCCCGGTATATCCGCCATAAGCTCCTCCACTCTTTCTCTCATCTCATTTGCCGCTTTGTTTGTAAATGTAACAGCAAGAATGTTATATGGGCTCACGCCCTGTTCTATGAGATGCACTATTCTGCAGGTCATCGTGCTCGTCTTGCCGCTGCCTGCGCCCGCAAGTATCAGAAGCGGTCCTTCCGTATAGAGCGCCGCTTCTCTCTGCATATCATTTAATCTGTCCAAATAACTACCTGAACTTTTTATTGCCATATTTATATGAAACTCTCCTATTTCTTTTGTAGTATCGCTCTTTATCTTTTTTCACTTCCGTTTCCGCGGCTCAGCGCTTCCGCTTTTGCCATATTTAGATACAAGTCTGCGGTATCTAATAGACGCCGTCTTTTGATTATTCTTCTCGTTCCGTATAGTTTAGTATATCATAAAAAACACGCGTTCTAAAGCACCTTATTTAAATTTTATCATTTAAATTTATTTATCGCCGCTCATTACTTTGAAGTCCGCAGCGCACAGTTTCACTGCTTACAACCGCTGCTTTTTACACTGCATATGATTGACTTTTTTCGTCGATTGTAATATAATTTGCAAAGCGCCTTTTAAAAGCACGCACCAAAAACAAACGGTAACCAAACCAGACTATACGATGTATAATAAAAGCTATGAACAGACATTTAACACTTGAACAAAAAATATTTTACATAATGGCTTTCATCGGCGGCTCGATGGCAGGATTTGCCACACTGCGCACGGGTGTGCTCGGATCTGCGCAGACATCAAACCTCGCAGAGCTCGCTATTGCAATAGTCGGAGGAGATTTATATCACATAACGCTGCGCGTAATAGCTATGATTCTTTATGCTTTCGGTGTCGCTATTCCGCGTATAATCATAAAAAGAACGACTTTGAATGTGAAAATCATCAGCGTTATCGTCGACATTCTCGGCATCATTCTTCTCGGCTTTATGCCTGAGCATTTAAATGCCGTAGTCGCGCTTTGGCCGATATTCTTTATTATGAGCTTTCAATGGAATTCATTTCCAGGTGCACGCGGTTATGTAAGCGCCAGTATATTTTCGACAAATAATTTCAGGCAGGCGGTAACAGGGATTACCGATTACTTTCTCGATAAAAATCCCGAGTCCGTAGACAGAGCCCTGTTCTTTACAGGAACTCTGATATCGTTTCACCTTGGAGTTATGCTTTCCTGTATTCTGATACGCAGCTTCGGCTTTAAAACAGTATGGGCCTTTATACTCCCAGCACTATTTGCAGTACCGCTCATCAGAAAAGAGCAGCAGCAAAGCGCACTTGCAAAAAAAGCATAATACTACTAATAATATTTTTGCATAAAAAACATAGCCATGCGCCAAGCGCGTGGTTTTTTACATACAAAGAAAGAAGCTCGTCTAAGCCGCTTTCATTGCTTCTGCATATCTTATTAAACTCAGAAAAACTGCTCGCAGAGATTAAAATAGCGCAAACAAAGCAGAGTATTTCTGTATATGAACACAGCCAAAAAAATACTCCATACATAGAAAAGAGGTCTCCATATGAAACCACTTTTGTTCTTCATTATAGCCAGATGCCGATTTTTTTCGTGAAGCACCAGCTTCTGCGCCTGCACTCATGTGCAGGAAAAATTATCAGCATCTGCATAAAGCGCAGGAAAATTGTTCGCAGCGAAAAAAAGTGCAAGCGGAGTGGAGTATACTTTGCGTATGCGGGCACTGAACCGATGCAAAGTCCACTGCACAAAAAACACAAGAGCGGCTTGTATAAGCCGCTCTGTTTCTCTGCATATTCTATTAGGCGCAGGATTTTTCGTGAAGTACGAGTTTCTGAGCAAATGCGCGAGTGCGCGTACTCGGCGTACGCAATCGAGCGCATTTGTGATAGAAACGATGTAATTCGCGGAAAAGACAAGCCTTACTACTCGATGATTCCTGCTACTACTCCCGATCCTACTGTACGGCCACCTTCACGAATAGCGAATCTCAGTCCTTCTTCTATCGCTATCGGTGTGATCAGGCTGATCGTCATCGTGATGTTGTCTCCAGGCATGCACATCTCTACTCCATCCGGAAGCTGAAGATCTCCTGTTACGTCTGTCGTTCTGAAATAGAACTGCGGTCTGTATCCGTTGAAGAACGGTGTGTGTCTTCCTCCTTCTTCCTTTGTCAGTACGTATACTTCGCCCTTGAACTTTGTATGCGGATGAATTGTTCCCGGCTGGCACAGTACCTGTCCTCTTTCGATTTCATCTCTCTGTACTCCGCGGAGCAGCGCTCCGATGTTGTCTCCTGTCTCTGCTTCGTCAAGCAGCTTTCTGAACATCTCAAGCCCTGTTACTACTACCTTCCTTCTCTCTTCCGTAAGGCCGATAATTTCTACTTCATCTCCTACCTTCAGTACTCCTCTTTCTACTCTTCCTGTCGCTACTGTTCCTCTTCCTGTGATTGAGAATACGTCTTCTACCGGCATGATGAACGGCTTGTCGTTGTCTCTTTCAGGCTCAGGAATGTATGTGTCTATTGCTTCAAACAGCTCTACAATCTTGTCTCCCCAAGGGCCTGCAGGATCTTCCAGTGCTCCCAGCGCCGATCCTCTTATTATCGGTGTGTCGTCTCCAGGGAATTCATACTGGTCGAGAAGCTCTCTTACTTCCATCTCTACCAGGTCAAGAAGTTCCTCATCATCTACCATATCGCACTTGTTGAGGAATACGATGATGTAAGGTACGCCTACCTGTCTTGAAAGAAGGATGTGCTCTCTTGTCTGCGGCATCGGTCCGTCCGTTGCTGCTACTACGAGGATCGCTCCGTCCATCTGTGCTGCTCCTGTGATCATGTTCTTTACATAGTCTGCGTGTCCCGGGCAGTCTACGTGTGCGTAGTGTCTGTTCGGTGTCTCATACTCTACGTGTGCTGTCGCGATCGTGATTCCTCTTTCTCTTTCTTCCGGTGCCTTGTCGATCTGGTCAAATGCTACCATCTCTCCAAGTCCGTATCTCTGGTGAAGTGTCTTTGTTATTGCTGCTGTAAGTGTTGTCTTGCCGTGGTCTACGTGACCGATTGTTCCGATATTTACATGCGGCTTATTTCTTTCAAACTTTTGCTTTGCCATTTTATTATCCTCCCTATTGTTTTTTCAAACAGTTATTTATTGATCTTTTCCAAAAGGCTGTCCGGCAGCTTTTCGAAATGGTCGAACTGCATTACGTATACGCCTCTTCCCTGCGTCTTTGAACGGAGGTCTGTTGCGTATCCGAACATCTCCGAAAGCGGTACCATAGCTCTTACTGCTACTGCGCCCGCATTCATATCCGAGCCTTCAATTCTTCCTCTTCTCGAACTGATATCACCGATTACGTCGCCCATATACTCCTCAGGCACTGTTACTTCTACCTTGAACACAGGTTCAAGCAAAACCGGCGCTGCTTTCTTCGCGGCTTCTCTGAATGCCATTGATGCAGCTATCTTAAACGCCATTTCTGATGAGTCGACTTCGTGATACGATCCGTCGTAAAGTTCAACGCCCACATCGACTACCTGGTAGCCGGCGATAGGACCGTTGTTCATAGCTTCCTTTACACCTTCTTCAATCTTCGGAATGTATTCCTTAGGAATAGCACCGCCGACGATTGAATTCTTAAATTCAAAGCCCGCGCCCGGCTCTCTCGGGTAAACCTTAATCTTAACATGACCGTACTGCCCGCGTCCTCCGGACTGCTTAGCGTACTTGTTATCGACATCAGCAGGCTTTGTAATAGTTTCTTTATATGAAACCTGAGGCTTACCTACATTTGCTTCTACCTTAAATTCACGGAGAAGTCTGTCCACAATAATTTCAAGGTGCAGTTCGCCCATTCCGGCGATAATAGTCTGGCCTGTTTCCTCGTTTGTATAAGTTTTGAATGTCGGGTCTTCCTCTGCGAGCTTTGCAAGCGCGATGCCCATCTTTTCCTGTCCTGCCTTTGTCTTAGGCTCGATAGCGATTTCGATTACCGGATCAGGGAATTCCATGGATTCGAGCACTATTTCGTTCTTTTCGTCGCAGAGCGTATCGCCTGTTGTAGTATCTTTAAGACCTACCGCAGCAGCGATATCTCCGGAGTAAACCTGCTCGATTTCTTCACGCCTGTTAGCGTGCATCTGCAGAATTCTTCCGATTCTTTCTTTCTTGCCCTTTGTCGAGTTATATACATAAGAACCGCTTGTGAGCGTTCCCGAATATACTCTGAAGAAAGCAAGCTTACCTACAAACGGGTCAGCCATAATCTTGAATGCAAGAGCCGCAAACGGACCGTTATCATCCGCAGGTCTCTCTGCTTCTTCTTCCGTTCCCGGGATAACACCCTTGATAGCAGGGATGTCAAGCGGCGACGGCATATAGTCGACAACGGCGTCAAGAAGCATCTGAACACCCTTGTTTCTGTATGCCGATCCGCAGAGAACAGGAACCATTCTGCCCTCAATCGTCATTGTACGGATAGCTTTTTTAACTTCCGCCTTGGTAATTTCCTCTCCTTCAAGGAACTTCATCATCAGCTCCTCGTCAGCCTCAGCAACAGCCTCGATCATCTTTTCGTGCCACTCCTGAGCCATATCTGCGAGATCGTCCGGAATATCCGTAATCTCTATCTCCTTACCAAGATCGTCTTTATAAACCTCTGCTTTCATTTCTACTAAATCGACAATTCCCACGAAACTGTCTTCAGCACCGATCGGAAGCTGAATAGGCACAGCGTTTGCCTTCAGTCTGTCCTTAACCATTCCGACAACTCTAAAGAAGTCAGCTCCCATAATATCCATCTTGTTTACGAATATTATTCTCGGAACACCGTACTTTTCTGCCTGTCTCCAAACAGTTTCCGACTGAGGCTCTACTCCGCCTTTAGCGCAAAGTACTGTTACCGCTCCGTCAAGGACTCTAAGCGATCTTTCTACCTCTACGGTAAAATCCACGTGTCCCGGAGTATCGATTATGTTAATTCTTGTGTCTTTCCATTGTGCTGTAGTAGCAGCAGAGGTTATCGTGATACCTCTTTCCTGCTCCTGTTCCATCCAGTCCATAGTTGCGGATCCGTCGTGCGTTTCGCCGATCTTATGAGTCTTTCCGGTGTAGAACAGTATTCTTTCTGTCGTTGTTGTCTTACCGGCATCGATGTGCGCCATGATACCGATATTTCTTGTTTTTTCAAGTGAAAAACTTCTAGGCATCTTATATCCTCCTTTCTGCTATAAATAAACTCTGTACTCTCAAAACTACCATCTGTAATGTGCGAACGCTCTGTTTGCTTCTGCCATTTTGTGAGTATCTTCTTTTTTCTTTACTGATGCTCCTGTATTATTTGCTGCATCCATAAGCTCTTTTGCCAGTCTCTCAGCCATAGTCTTTTCACCTCTGGCTCTCGTGTACTTTGTGAGCCATCTGATTCCAAGTGTCTGCTTTCTGTCAGCTCTTACTTCAACAGGAACCTGATAGTTAGCACCGCCGACTCTTCTCGCTTTTACTTCTACTACAGGCATGATGTTGTTCATTGCCTTTTCAAATACTTCAAGCGGGTTTTCGCCGGTCTGCTTTTCTACGATCTCAAAAGCACCGTAAACGATCGACTGAGCTGTTCCTTTCTTTCCGTCCAACATAATACTGTTAATGAGCTTTGCCACAACAGTGCTTCCGTATACCGGATCAGGAAGAACTTCTCTCTTTGGTACGTTACCTTTTCTTGGCACTTCGCTTCCCTCCTTGCTTGCTAATTCTTATTTTCTGAATTGCATTTTTCCTTCACCCTCATACGAGGATTACTCTCTTGCGCCCTGCAATCAAATAGACGCAAAAGTCTTTAGCTGGGGTACTCGTCCCGGGTCTCTCTCCCGGTCCGCGGCGCTCAATATATCATAAGTTAATATTCTATATTAAGGGCTCAAATTCCCGACTATTACTTTTTCTTAGGCCTCTTTGCGCCGTACTTCGAGCGAGCCTGACCTCTATCGTTTACACCGGCCGTATCGAGCGTGCCTCTTACGATGTGATATCTTACACCAGGGAGGTCCTTAACTCTGCCGCCTCTTATCAGAACAACGCTGTGCTCCTGAAGATTATGACCAATACCCGGAATGTAAGCAGTTACTTCGATTCCGTTAGTCAGCTTAACTCTGGCAACCTTTCTTAAAGCCGAATTAGGCTTCTTAGGAGTTACGGTCTTTACTGAAGTGCATACGCCTCTCTTCTGAGGTGAATGAACGTCTGTCGGTACTCTCTTGAGTGAGTTCATACCTCTGTTAAGAGCAGGAGCAGTCGACTTCTTTACCGCACTTGTTCTTCCTTCACGTACTAATTGGTTAATAGTAGGCATTTGTTTCTCCTTTCTTCAAAAAATAAAACAATATATCCAAACCCGTCTCCGGGCGGAAACCAAAGCTTATTTTATCATTAAAATGCCCCCAATGTCAAGTATTTTCAAACATTGGGGCACATTTTATTCTTACTTTTTATTTAATCGTTAAGTTCGTTCTGTATATCATCCATTTCTACTATATCGTAGCCATCGTTTTCAAATGCTTCATTCATTCCGGCGAGCTCTTTATAATCATTATCGTTTTCAAACTCGTATACCGATTCGTCATAATTCATATTAGAATATGACTCCATAAGCTCCGTATTGATGCCGTAATCAACATTTACGCTTCTGTAGCGCTTCATGCCCGTTCCGGCAGGAATGAGCTTGCCGATGATAACATTTTCTTTAAGACCCATAAGATGATCGGTCTTACCTTTGATAGCAGCATCTGTGAGCACTCTTGTCGTTTCCTGGAATGATGCCGCTGACAGGAACGAGTTTGTCGCCAGCGAAGCCTTGGTAATACCGAGAAGCACTCTCTTCGCGGTGCACGGTTCACCGCCCGCTGCAATTGCCGCTTCATTAGCCTCTTCAATTTCAAACTTGCTGTAAAGTCCGCCTGACAGAAGGTCTGTGTCTCCCGCATCTTCAATCCTGCTCTTTGAGAGCATCTGGCTTACGATAACTTCAACATGCTTATCGTTGATATCTACACCCTGATTCTTATACACACGCTGCACTTCCTTGAGCAGATACTGATATACACCTTCCACACCGTTTAAGCGCAGTATGTCGTTCGGATTGAGCGGTCCTTTGGTAATGTTGTCGCCCGCAAGGACATAATCGCCCTCTTTTACATTGAGACGCGCACCATAAGGCACAACATAGATTTTCTCTTCTTCCCCGCGCACTTTAATTTCAGTTTTATTATCTTTTCTCGTTTCGATAGAAACAACAGTACCGTCAGCCTCGCAGATCTCTGCAAGTCCCTTAGGCTTACGCGCTTCAAAAAGCTCCTCTACTCTCGGAAGACCCTGGGTAATATCGCTTCCGGCAACGCCGCCCGTATGGAACGTTCTCATTGTCAGCTGAGTACCCGGTTCGCCGATTGACTGCGCGGCCGTAATGCCGACAGCTTCGCCGATATTTACAGGCTCGCCTGTAGCAAGGTTTCTGCCGTAGCACTTAGCGCATATACCGTGTTCGCTGTGGCAAGTCATTACCGAACGGATGGCAACGGACTCTATACCCGCAGCTTCAATCTTATCAGCCGCGTCTTCCGTAATCTCCTCGTTCTGCTCCACTATGAGCTCTCCAGTATTAGGATCATATATGTCCATAAATGCAGTTCTGCCTATGATACGCAGCTTGAGCGATTCGATGACTTCCTTGCCGTCAGTGAATGCTCTTACTTCGATACCCTCGTCAGTGCCGCAGTCGAACTCTCTTACTATTACATTGTGAGATACATCGACAAGTCTTCTTGTCAAATATCCAGAGTCTGCTGTACGGAGCGCTGTATCGGCAAGTCCCTTTCTGGCACCGTTGCTCGATATAAAGTATTCGAGTACGGAAAGTCCTTCACGGAAATTTGCTTTGATAGGAATTTCAACGGTCTTACCTGTAGCGTTTGCCATAAGACCACGCATACCGCCTATCTGTCTTATCTGGTTTTTTGAACCTCTGGCTCCGGAATGCGCCATTATATAGAGATTATTGAGCGTTCCCAGCGAGTCCATTAGTGCGTCGGCAACATCATCAGTCGTCTTGGCCCAAATCTGGATAACCTTTTCGTATCTTTCCTGGTTGGACATAAGTCCCTGCCTGTATGCTTTCTCATATTTATCTACGAGTTTCTCCGATTCGGCTATAATTTCCTGCTTCTTTTCAGGAATTTCCATATCGGAAATACTGATCGTAACAGCTCCCTTTGTCGAATAATGGAAACCCATATCCTTGATATGATCGAGCATCAGCGCCGTTCCCGTATTGCCGTGTGCTCTGTAGCACTTGTCGATAATTACACCGAGCTTTTTCTTGTCACAGAGGAAATCTACTTCAAGCGCATATGGGTCTTCCGCTCTGTCAACAAAGCCGAGATCCTGCGGAATTTCCGAGTTGAATATAAATCTGCCGACAGTCGATTCTATGAGCTTGCCTCTTGTATCGTTTTCATCAAGAAATCTTCTTACTTTTACCTTAGCGTGGATGCCTACATCGCCGTTCTGGTATGCCATAAGCATTTCGTCCATATCGGTAAATACCTTGCCGTCTCCCTTTTCCGCCGCCGTATTTCTCTCTTCCACGCCCGGATGAGTGAGATAGTACGAACCGAGTATCATATCCTGAGTAGGTGTCGTTATAGGAGATCCATCCTTAGGTGCAAGGATATTGTTTACCGAAAGCATAAGGAATCTCGCCTCTGCCTGTGCTTCTACCGAAAGCGGCACATGCACGGCCATCTGGTCTCCGTCAAAGTCAGCGTTAAACGCAGTACATACGAGCGGATGAAGCTTGATAGCCTTACCTTCTACGAGCACCGGCTCAAATGCCTGTATTCCGAGTCTGTGAAGCGTCGGGGCACGATTGAGCATTACAGGATGCTCCTTGATTACGCTTTCGAGCACGTCCCATACCTCAGGTCTTACCTTTTCAACCATTCTCTTTGCACTCTTGATGTTGTGCGCATACTCTTCCTCTACAAGCTTTTTCATAATGAAAGGCTTGAAAAGCTCAAGCGCCATCTTCTTAGGCAGACCGCACTGGTAGAACTTGAGCTCCGGTCCTACTACGATTACGGAACGTCCCGAATAATCGACACGCTTGCCGAGCAGGTTCTGTCTGAATCTTCCCTGCTTACCTTTCAACATATCCGAAAGCGACTTGAGCGGTCTTGCTCCCGGTCCCGTAACTGGTCTGCCGCGGCGGCCGTTGTCTATGAGGGCATCGACAGCTTC